>Ga0182021_10001552_pt1 | contig 26530 bp, 20 predicted proteins | sample 612E3MmetaG_FD_120493 | JGI IMG/M metagenome (GOLD analysis project Ga0182021, IMG submission 120493) | Permafrost microbial communities from Stordalen Mire, Sweden - 612E3M metaG (Illumina Assembly) | ecosystem: Environmental > Terrestrial > Soil > Wetlands > Permafrost | place: Sweden...
ACACATATTAACAGTTTTAAGGCCATCTTCTTGATCCTCTTTTGCGATTGTCTTAATTGCAGCTTCCTTTTTTGAATAGAAACGACCACATAAAGGACACTTAACGTCGCTAAGTTCGCCAACTACTCCAATTTCCTTTTTTTCGTTAGCCTTCTTCTTAACCATTATTTAGCGCCTTCTTTTTCAAGTTTTTCTATAGATTCCGTGAGTTGTTTTTGAAGTTTCTGTAGTGTTGGATGCTTTGCTAAATTGGGATTTTCTTCTATTAATGGAGCCAATTCCGAAAATGCTTTCTCTAAATAATTTCCTATAACTTCAAGATATAAATTCCAAAGCTTGGGCATAAGCATATTGTAGATTTCTTCGTCGGTAAATCCTTCTAGACGCATTTTTGTAAGCATATCCGTTTCTACATTATCAATTAGGAGGTTTTTAGCCGCTTTACTTAATTCTATGAACTCTCTAAAAGTCATTTCAGATGTTTTCTTGCTTGTCACAGTTTAGCGCCTTCGACTTTAGCTAGGAATTGCTAGATTAATTCCAGATCAGTGTTCATTGATTCTTTATCTCGCAACTTTCTTTTTTATTTTATTTGAAAAAGGCTTTTTACATCATAAACACTATAACAGGTAACAGCCTTCATTTCGTTATCTTGGAAACGTCTGCGCCTAACCTGTTGGGCTTTTTGAATTTTTTTAGTTTGTTCTGTCGTTAAATTGAAATGTTCCTTAAGAAATTTCATTGAAGCATATTCTACGTTGTCATATTCGTGGTAACTATCAAGAAAATATTTATCATAACTCAAACTAAAACACCTTCTAACTTAGTTTTCACACTTCGTGAACAGGGAAACGTTCCAGTTCAAACCTTGTCAATTTGACTCACTATTACGTTTCTATGTTGTGCTTGTTTTAAAGCGTTTATGCATGTTTGGTTTTAGGGTGGTTTTGTTATAAAAACTTCTTTAAATTCAAGCACCAGACCTTCATTTTAAAATGAACTCGGTTTCAAGAAATAAAAATGGTTACTCTAATTTTCCGCCACACATAGGGCACTCTTTCTTTATAGTATTTTGACATTTGGAAGTTGACATGTGCAGTAGAAGCAGAAGTAAATCTGACATTTTGGGCAAGAATGGACTCCTCCTCCAACCATTTTCCCGCAAGCATCACAGACCTAGACAAATTAACCATAAAACAACTTATACCCGTTGATTTCTTTAAGAAACAAGTTGAGAAAAGACTTTCTCACCCAGTAGAGAGTTAAGTGAAAGTGCTTAACGCTTACTGTTTAATGTGAGGCTGGTGTGTTGGCAGTAACCCGCCTTCTGTTATCGTGGCATTCGGCTAATCGGGCTACCCGCGCCTTCCGGTAGATGCTTCATCGGCGACTGTTTGCCCTTTCCACTTGCAGGACGGCCGTTTCACCGTTTCCAATCCAGCGCACTCGACATCACAAATGTGTCATTGCCTGTCTGGGTGGACGTTTCGTTTCTGCTCCGTTGCCAACGCTCTCGCGCTGTCCCAACGACGGAACTGCAATTCTACATGTGGGCGGAGTTTCCTCAGATCCCATTTGGGACCCGAAAGCCACACACCAACTCGCCAGCCCAACCAAAAATGATCAGTCGCAAGCAATAAACATACTCATAAACACCGCAGCAAACCATTCCTAGCAAATAATGAGTGAGCATAGTTGTATTTGTGCAACTTCAAGAAAATTCCTTCAGCCCAAAAACCCGCTTTATAACTCATTGTTTTCCTGCATGTTTTATGCCTACAAGGGGTCATGGAAAAGAATCGCAACTATAGTCTCAGCCACAATCAATAATTATATGAGGAGCCAAAATAGCTTCATGAAACGTGTTATCCTCATCACAGGCACCCCGTGCGTGGGAAAAACAACCACCGCTAAACAACTCGTTGCAAAACTTGGCGCGGAATACATTAACTTGACTGATTTTGCTAAATCCAATAATTTAACGTTAGGCGAAGACAAAGAACGAAACACCATAATCATTAACGAAGAAGCCATGCAAGAAAAAATTGGTGAAACCATCGATGCCTCACCCAATGCCAACATCGTCATAGATGGACATTACGCAAGCGCTGTCACTCCAACCAATTATGTTGCCCTCGTTTTTGTTCTTCGAAGAAATCCCAAAGAACTCAAGCAGTTTATGGAAAAATGCGGTTACACGGGGAGCAAGATGTGGGAGAATTTGCAGGCGGAGATTTTGGATGTGTGCTTAGGAGAAGCGGTTGAGGTGCATGCTGGTAGAGTTTGCGAGTTGGATGTTACGGGAAAAACAGTTGAGGAAGTTGTTGGTTGGATTTTGCAGGTTTTAGAGAAACGCCGAGACTGCCTTGTCGGCTCAGTTGATTGGTTGGGAACTCTCGAGCAAGAAGGTATCTTAGACGAGTACCTGAAAACTTAGCGGAAGCTGCCGATTTTCTGTTTTGTGAGCAATGTGATTTTGCGGCGGTTGCTGTAAGATTTGGCGTGGTCGCTGAATTTTTCGCCAATCATGATGGGACTTGACAGGTCCACGTCTTCCGAAGAAGTATCCAGGTTTATTATGACATTGACGCCGATAGTTCGATTCCAATCCCTTACCCAAACGCTTTGCTCCAACCGGCCTTTCTGTACAATCAAATCAAAATGTCGCGCAACGCCGCTGTGTCCTTCCAGTTTGACGTTTTCGCTGTTAACCTTGTAACCTTCCTTCTTGAAATAAGCAACCGCCAGTTCCGTCAAATGGGATCTGGCTTTAAGTTGTTCCTCATCGCTCATGTGCTTGCTCTCCCTACCAAACAATTAAAGAACCTGTATGATGAAAAGGCTTTCGGAAGCAAATCCAAATGGGCGCAACACTCATCGTGAAATGTACTAAATGCGGTGGATTAACATTGGCAGCTAAGGATCAAAAAACCAAGGTTTGTCCTTACTGCGGCACACAGATTAACCTGCAAAAAGCCCGAAAAATCGCAGCTGCAAACAGCGCCATGGAAGCTTCAGAGATGCTTCGCAAACTAAAGGCTGAACAGAAACAAAACCCCAAACCTAACGAACGTGCCTGAGCAACTCACAAGCCTTGCACAGATCCATTGCAGATGGCTCTCCACATTCTCTGCAAATTTTGAAGTTGTCCTTTTGGGTGGTTGCTTCGAGTGCTGGTCGCAGTTTTTCCATGGCTTTGGAAACCGTGAATTTTGTTCCTGCATGCTTCTGTTCCATGCGGTTAATCATTCCTCGGATATCGTTACGCAGAGCTTCAGATGCATAGGGGCAAGGTGTGTCTTGAAAAGCAATTTTTTTAACGTAAGCATAGAGCGCACTTTCGTTTTCGGGAATTTCACAGAACGGCTTAATCTTCTGCACAAACAATGGATGAACTTCGCTGGTTACGGGTTTCTCCTTTGATAGTCGTGCGATGTCGCCTCGGAAAATATTCATCAAAACCGTCTGCACCTCATCGTCGAGTGTGTGACCCGTAGCGATTTTGGTAGCTTTAACCTGTCGTGCGCCAGTATTGATGGCTTTTCTTCGCAAAACGCCGCAGTATGCGCAAGCAGTTAACTGCGTTTGTCCTTTTTCGCGTGCCTTACAGATTATTTCGTCCAATGAGAAACCATATAATTCTTTGAATGATACGATGTGATGAGGGATTTCGAGTTTTTGACAATTTTTTGCTGCAATTTCTAAGGCTTCGTCACGGTAGCCTTTGATACCTTCATCTACGGTAACTGCGGTCAAGGTTGTTTGTGGTCTACGCTTTTTAACTTTCGATAAGATGTGCAGTATACTAAGGCTGTCTTTGCCACCTGAAACCGCCACTGCTAAATGGTCGTCGAAGTTGAGCATGTGGTAGCGGGTGATGGTTGAGCGAACTTTTGCCTCGACGGATTCGGTGAAGCATTTTTTGCAGAGTCGCTCGCCTGAGTGTGGTCTGTAGAAGAATGCTTCTTTGGTTTTACAGACATTGCAGACGGGCGATTTCATCGGGTTTCCTTCGATAGAGTTGATTGGTGAATTAAACTAAATAAACGATGCCACACTAAAGTTAGAATTAGCGAGCAAAGATGGCTGTTAAACCCACAAGGCAAGGAGAATATAGAGAAGTAACGTATGCCAGTGCACGCTGGGAAAAGCTGAGAGCGCTTCGAGAAAAAGCAATTTGGGTTATGTCGGCTCTGGATGCGTTTCATCTGAGGTCCCTGACGCATGGAAGCATAGCCAGAGGAGACGTAAAATTGGGTAGCGACGTCGATGTCTTCATTCCTGAAGTGCAGAACAGCTTCCAAGTTGAAATTGCCCTTGAAAAAGCCCAAATCCCAATAAACACACGCCTAATCGTTCAAGCCACACCAAACTACGCCATGAAAGCTCAAATCGAAATCGACGAAACCACAACCGTTTCGTTTCCCCTTATGGAAATGCGCCGTGTTGAAAGGGAATTTTACCGTTTCGGTGGAGAAATCAACCTAACTCAACTAAAAGCAGACGTTCGTGTTCCAGGCGTGGATAAACGGCTTATGCTTATTGAACCCACTGAAAAAGGCCATGCGGAAAGCAGCGTATTGGGTAGGGAAGAGTTTGCCGCTAAAATTTTGGGTGTTTCCGCTGAGACAGTTTTGGACCGAGTTCATGCTTTGACGAAGAGGGATACAGTTGGCAGAACAGGTGTTTTTGTAAAAAGAGAGCTGTCGCCAGACGAAACGTTTGAATTGGCTTTAAAAAAATTGTCAGATTTGAATCCCGCTGTTCGCAGAAGAATGCAAAAATAATGCTTCGACAAATTCCATTATGTAGTTTTACGTTTCTTAAGAACTATTGCAACAACGATAAGTGAGATAACTATGCTGATGGCTACTGAGGCGTCTACTGCTGGGAAAGGGGTTGCCACATTGACGGCGAAGGACATTGTTTGAGGTGTTGCTGTATTATCCTTTGTGCCGTTGGCGTAGAGTGTTACTGTGTGTTGACCATTTGATAATCCCGTTAGGGTAGAATTTCCGTTGATGGCGACTGGTGCTTGTCCATCGAGGCTGTAAGCAATCCATTCGGTAGGTTGGGATAAGCTGAAACTTATTGGCACAGCATCTTCCGTATAAGTTTTGTCTGCTTGTGACAGAATTGAAATGCTTAGCAGCGGAGGTATAGGAGTTGACGTAGTTGTGGGTTTTTGCGTTGGATAAGTTACGAAGGAAACGTTTGCAGAACTGTGGCTACCGTCGTTTGTTGTTGCGTAAACCGTGATGTTATGGGATCCACTTGGGACGTCATTGAAATTTACGTTTATTGAGGCATTAAGTGCATCAGTATAGTTTGGTTGGACACTGAAAATTTGGTGTCGGCCATTTAACCAGTCTGCTTCGTAGTAAACATAATCGATTACCCAAAAATAGGAAGCGACGTCAACCTTTAGCGAGATAGCATTTGTTTTCCAAACTGATTGGTTTTCAGGCGATTCTATTCCGATGACTGCTGGAATATGTGCAAGACGGTCTGTTGGTGCCTGCATAACAGGGGAATCTGTATGCCAGAGGGTGAACGATACTGTAGGTTCCTGGGGCGTTGGGGAAGGTGAAGGCGTAATAGGTGTTGATTGAACCGTAACCACTATGCCTATTGGTTGGAAGGATTGGTATTCGCCTTCTCCTTTTGAGTCGGTAATTCGGATAGAGATACCATATCTTCCAGAGGTGCCTGCACCAAACTCAAAGATTGATGAATGGGCACCTGGAACAGCAACTGTAACCCATTGGTCAGGCGACACATTTGGATCCAAAAAAGTGGTGTACCATTGAAAAGTGTAGGGTGGGGTTCCGCCGTTGCCGCTTGCTGTGAATTCAGTAGGTTGGTTGATGCCAGATACTCTTCCCCAGGGTTGATCCACCATTACATAGGGACTTGCCTTAACCGTTTGAATCCCAGCAAACGTGGTAGTTAGAAGACTCACAACAACAATCGCTAAGAGGAGAGTTTTCTTTCTCATAATGGTACTCAATCAAATAGTGTCATGAGGGGCTTTTAGTTCTACTCACGGAACAGAACGTTCCAAAGCTGGAACACTAAAAACTAAAAAGAAAGGCAAAAGAAATAAAAAATTTAGAACTTCAAAAGAAGAGGTTTAAGATGGGTAGTAGATGAGTTCTTTCTCTTCGAGCAGTGCCTGAATTTTGTCGACTGCTTCGTAGACCTGTTCTTCTTTCTTGGCACCAACGCACACGAGTTTGCCTGCGCTGAAGATGAGAAACACTACTTTGGGTTCATCCATGCGGTATACTGCACCTGGGAACTGTTCAGGTTCATACATTACTTTGTTGAGTTTGTAAACGAGGCTTTCTAAGTCGATTTCGCCGCCAAGTTCAGCCGACGCTACAATGTTTTGTATGTTAACAATCGGTTTCTCTGTAATTTGGATGCCTTCACCGCGAAGTTCTTTAACGACTTTTTCTACTGCACTCCGTGATTCTTTTTCTGATTTAGCGCCTGTACAGACCATTTTGCCTGTGCCGAAAATCAGTGTTGCGGTTTTGGGTTTTTTTAATCTGAAAACAAGTCCTGGGAATACGCTGGGATTGTATTCGGTTTGTGGGAATTTTTCAACGATTTTCTGTAAATCGATTTTTTGGTTAAGAGAGACTGAGGCTACAATGTTTTGGATCTTTATGATTGGTTTTCTTTTACTCATGTCAACTCACGGTTGAGTATTTAAATGGAACAGGGGGTATATAAAGCATCTATATAAAGGGCTCTCAACCGATGATTCGGCAGGCTTTTTAAAACGTTTGAACAGAAATTTTGGGGGTTTTTTTGAAACGTTGGGAAAGAGAAAGACGGTGATTGCGATTTTTAACAAGCAATGGAAAGTTGCCTATAGGTAGTGCATTGAGTTAGCCGTTACTTGGATTTACAGAAGTTAACAATATTGTCACCACAACTATCGCTATTACAGTAATTGTCAAAAATCAAATCTAACATACAAAAACAATCAGAAGCACAGTCTCCTTTTAATTAACTAAAAGGTAAATTTTCACGCTAAGCTCTGCAGGGCGATGTAATCAAAATTAAAAAAAGAAAAAAGGATATGGTTTTTTGGCTTTGTCTTATGGTCGTTTTCTAATGGCTATCATCATCAGAGCGCCAACGATGGCTATTGCAATTATGATTGCAGCTACTCCTGCAGCTATGTACATGTCAGTTGGTGGCGAAACTGTTTCTGGAATTGGCGATGCCGTAGGTGCTGCGTCGTCAACTGAGAAGGCTGTAACTGCATGGGAAGGCCAGTACGATTCACTGCCTGCGAATGTAGCGTACACTGTATATTTACCGGCTACGTCGGGTTTCCAATTCAAAGAGAAGAATCCGTCGTCGTTGGTTGTCGTAGTTCCTATGTCTCTGAAATTGTTGTTGGAGTCTATCACATGCAGGTTAACTGTAACTCCTGTGGTGTTTGTTGGTCGTGGCTTTTGCTGGTAGACATATTGCATCCAATCGCTCATGCTGTTGTCGGAAACTGCTGGAACTCCGTTTGGAAAACGAGCGGCCTGTTCTTCCTGGGTTGTGCCTGCAGATATGTCTGTCACCGTGCCCTTAATTGTTAGGGATTTGCCCAATTCAACTGATAGATCTGGTGCAGTAATGGTGGTTTCTGTAGGACCTTTGCCGAAGCAGTAGATTTGTTCGTCGAACAAGTTGAGGCCTACTAAGTAGCCGTCAGCAACTGCATATCCCCAAGGCACGTAGCCTGAAGATCCATGGAAGGGTATTGTCCATATTTGTTCGCCAGTTGTAGCGTTCAAGCAGATCAGTGGTGAGCCTTTCCAGTATGGTGCTCCGGAAGAGTGCTCGTTGGTGTGTAGATAGAGCTTTCCATCGGCTAATGCCGCAACACCTAGTGGATAACCGCCATAGGGTGTAGAGAATCCAGCCATCAAAGCGGTGCTGTAGTTCCATAGTTGATCGCCAGTCTTAGTATCGTAACAATAGACTATGCCAGAGTAACCTGTTGAGTAGAGTCTGCCGTAAGCTGTAGTTTGCGTCCAAAGGGCTCCGCCGCCTCCTGCGTAGAGGTTCCAAGGGTTTTCCGAGGGTGTTGTCCACTGATAGCTTCCGTCATCAAGGCTGTAGGCCGTGTAGCTGATTGTTTCTTTGTCCCAAAATATGAAGACGCGGTTTACTGGATCTATAAATCGGAAACTTCGTGTAACGTTTCCTGGTGGTGCTGAATAGGCTTTAGTCCAAAGTAGTGTTCCTAGTGATTCGGGTTTTAGGCTTATCGCTGACATTGTATATCCCGAATTGGTTTCGCTGACTCCTCCGAAGCTACCGTTGCTGAGAAGTAATACGTCGTTGTAGAGTGCTTGACGAATTGTTGAGCCTGCTGGTAATGAGGGTATCGTTACATTCCATGAGTATGCATCACTCATGTTGACGCTTTTGCCTATGGGACGCCATTGATTGTAATTTGTAGAGGTATAGTCTGTTGTCGTCGTTGACCCGGTTAGGGCGTGTCCTGCAGTGTTGTTCCATAGGGCCAACCAATTACCTGCTTGGTTGAGTACGTACCGGATGATTTCGCCGTTGGGACCGTAAACTTCAGTGCCTGTTGGAACACTAGTCATGTTGAAGAGTAATGCGCCGGTCAATGGATCATAAGCGTTGGCAAAGTTGGCTGTCCACAGGTAGCCGTTTGGGACCACGCCGTGTTGGTTCATTGAGTCATAAGCATAGAGTTGCCCGAATGTAGGGGCGGTAGCAGCGGGGGTACCAATAATGTTACTTGACCACACAGTTTCCCCAGTTCGAAGATCGACGCACATGTATCCACCGTTTCCTGCTGTGCTTCCTAAAGGTAGTGTGTAGTATAGTCTGCCATACATTATTAGTGGGTTTACGAATTGCATCTCGTATTCTGTGCCATCGTAGTATGTTGTGCCGTTTTCTCTCGTGTTTGTTCCACCGACAACTCCACCATCTCTCAGCGGTCTTGTCCACATAATATGGGCGCTGTTTGGTGCAGTGCCATCTGTTTGAACCTTTTGGATTTCGTGAGCTCCAGAAAGCCAGTTCGATGAGATTTGATACCAGTTGTTGTTCTGTCCTTCTATTGGGCGTGTCCAGTACTCGTCAGGCAAAGGATAATTTGGTGGTAAAGCGATGGATTGTTCTTGCACGGTGATGGTTGTTGTTGCATTGCTGGGTAGATAAGTGTCGTTAACATAGTCACTTGCGCTGCCGAGGATACCAGTTGGGCCGTAAAGGGAGAGAGTTTCCCCGGGGAAGCTGAAGAAGAAAGTGTATGTGCCTGAAGTTGTTGGTGTGAAAATATCGTAGCCAGAACCGACTGGATCAGAATCGTAGGGTCCTAAAGTTGATTTTGTTCCGTCTGGGTGGGTAACTTCTATTTTCAGGTTACGCCATCTGTCTCCTGCTGTGCCGGCTGCTGTGGGAGGCAGTTTGTCAAGCCAAAATACAAGAGTAACGGTTTGACCGACGCCTACAGTGTTGGGAGCAGCGGTGATGTAGGAATACGTTGGAATTTTCCATGCAGGAACATGTGCGTTAGTTGATGGAAAAGCGATGAATATAGTGGTAGCAGTCATAGTGAGTATCAGAAACAAAGAGATCAAAATTGCTTTAGTTTTGTTTTTAACAATTGTCATTTTTCTTTTTCTCCTAAGTTTGTGATTCCAAACTCAACTGTAATAATTAATAAGTTAACCTCACTTATCGTGAGTAAGACAAATTAGTGTTGACTTGTTTTTTTGTTCCATACAAGTACGATTCTTTTTTGATAAATTCAAATCATACATATAAGCGCTAATATGCAAAATAGGGTACTGATATTGGAAAAGCACTGTTTCGTTCGACGAAAATGCAGGTTTGTTTCCGGAAATCAGTATGTAACAAGCCTGTTTTGTCATAGAAAGCCGCCGAAATGGAAAAAAAATAAAAAAGAAAAAAGGAATTGTTGGTATGTGATTGTTATGCTCGTTTTCTGACAGATAACAGTATCAAAGCGCCGACAATCGCTATAGCAATTATAATTGCGACTACTCCGAGGGCTAAGTACAGGTCTGTTTGTGGTGCTGCTGCAACTGGGGCTGCTGTTGGTGTCGGTGCTGCTTCGGCAACGTATGCGGTTGCTTCTGAGGATGAACCAAAGTAGGATTTACTGCCCATGAAGTGTGCAATGATTGTGTATTGACCAGGTACATTGGGTGTATCCCATGTAAATGCGAAGTGTCCGCTTGCATCGCTTGTTGCGTCTCCTAGGTGAACATTGTTGTTGTTGGGGTCAATTGCATCTATTGATACAGGGACTCCGACTGCATTGGCGGGTTTTACCTGTTGCATGTAGAGGTATTCCATCCATTGTGTCATGTCGTTATCTGAAATTGCTGGTGTATTGGGGGCGCCTGGAGATTGGTCAAGTACGCTTCCTTGAATCACCATCTTTGAACCTACTGTAACTGCTGTCATTGGTGCTTCTACTGCTGTCGATGTTTGTCCTTTGCCGAGACTGTAGACTGCACTGTCATAGTTGTTGAATGATGCAATATATCCGTCAGCTATTACTGGTCTTTGCCACCAACCGGTCAAATTCCAAATGCCTTGACCAGTGTAAGCGTCAACGCAGAAGATTCTTCCGCCACGCCACATTGGATCGTTTGGACTGTGTTCGCCGGTACAGACGTAGACTTTTCCGTCAGCTATTGAGAATTCTCCGCCGCCCAATGGATACGTTCCATAGGGTGTTTCGAATCCTGCATTGCCTGTACTGAAATCCCAGAGGTGCTGGCCTGTTGTAGCGTTGTATGCGTGGAGTTTTCCGTCATAGGCAACCGTGTAGAGAATGCCGTAGGCAGCCATGGGGTTTGAAGCGCCTAAACCGTTAGTGCTTGAAGTATACATACCCCAAGCGTTGTCGTATGGAACCGTGGGACCCCAGGCTAATGTGCCAGTTTTGATGTTGTAGGCGTAGAATTGCATTGTCTCCTGTTTAAAGAAGTAGAAGTTACCGTTACTGTTTGGGACAATGAAGTAAGTTGGTCGTACCGCTGCGTTGCTGGTAATGTTGATTAACCACAATTGGTTTCCGGTTGTCAAGTCATATCCGCCAACAGTTACTGTGGTGTTGTCTGCTTGACCTGATGCAACAAGAACGTTCTGACCGATTGTTGCGGCGCTGAGACTTGAGGTAGCTGATATCAGCGAGACCTTTGGAACGGTTACGTTCCATTGAATGCCTTTGTTCCAATCCTGTGTTGTTCCTAGTGGGGGTCTCCATTGCCAAGCGTTAGTTCCAGTTGTTCCTGGATAATTGTAAGATGCATAGCTTGAGTTCCACATGGCAAACCAGCCATATCGGGTGTTGAGTATGTACACTAGCATGTCGCCTTGAGCGTCAAATGTTATTCTGCCAGTTGAGGCGTTAGCCAGTGTCAACAGCAGGTTTCCGCTGAAAGGATCGTACATGCGGTAAGTTGCGCCGGTCTGCCATAGGTAAGCGTATGCGCCGTGTTGGTTTGGCGATTCATAGTCGAAGACTTGGCCGACTGATAGTGTTATGTTTTGCCACCAGAGTACTTGTCCAGTACGTATGTCTACCGCGTTTGCTCCGCCGCCTGTGCCGCCGTTTCCGTTAGGTAGGTTGTAGTATACGACGCCGTTTATGACGATTGGTGGGGTCCATCTGCCTTCATATGATAAGCCAGTATAGTATGCATCATCGTTTGCGCCTCCAACTATACCGCCAAAGGCTACTGCTTTGTTCCAAACAATGTGAGCGCTTTCAGGTGCTGTTGTGTAGGGGTTAAATGCTCCATCAGAACTAGCGCCTGTTCCGAATAGCAATGTTACTCCAAGCCAATTTCCACCAATTTGAGCCCATTCTCTGTTTTCTCCATAAATTGGTCTTGCCCAGTAATCAGTGGGTAAAGGAGCTGGGGTAAATGCGCCTATCGGTTCTTGCTGAACAGTCAATGTTACTGGCGGACTGGTTGAAGCGGAATAATGAGCGCCATCAATTGCGTCTTGTCCTGGGAAAGTCATTACGAATGTATAGTTTCCTATCTCTGTTGGAGTATAGGTGAAATATGCTGATGCTACGGCGTCTGATGTGAAGGGTCCTTGTGACTCGGTTTTTCCACTTGGAGTGGTGATGGTTACCTTGTAGTTGTACCAGTAAGTTTCGTTTCCGTTGGAGTAAACAGGTGGTAGTGTGTCAAGCCACATGACTACTGTGGCTATTTGGCCTATGCCGATTGGGCTGGGTGCAGCGCTGATAAACGCATAGGTTGGACGGTCATAAGCTGAAGCTGTAGACATTGTCGCCATGAAAATAGAAGTCGTCAACAGTAGAACTAGTGCTATTGTCAGTATCGTTTGTTTTCCTTTAAAATTTGAGTGTTTTAATAACATTTTTTCTTCTCCTAATTTTATAATAGGTTTATGTAGTTAGAGCTATTAAAAGTATTTTTAAGCGTACATACATCGGAAAGTTGGCATCTTCATAAAATATTCAGCATCTCATCGAAGATAAGAAAACTTTATGTTTGCCAGTAATGGCCTAACTTTTGCTTCCAATTATAGAAGAGTTTAAGATATGATTACTAAAAAGAAAAATGTTCTAGAACTTATGTACTTCAGATTTGACTTGGGAACTCACGGTATATGGGGAACCTCAGCAAAGCAACGATCCCACCCAGGGAGAGCAGTTTTGCGCCTGCTTCATGCTCGGTGCTTACAACCGTGATTGAGGCATTTCGTTTTTCTACCTGATGCATCAGCTCTTCGAGTTTAAGGCGCTGGACCCCGCCTGCATCACGAAGGCTTGTGTCTGCAACTATCAATTTCTCAACTGCACCCATCATAACAGCGTTCTCAACAGCATCCAAACCATAAGTTACAGTACCTTCACCTTTACCTAAGCGCTTCATTACTTCCTCCATGGTTTCGGTTTCATCTACGACCCGCAGTTGATGGGCCGCCTTCAGCAGAACCCCTGAGCGTAGGGCTTCATCGATTCCTGCTGTGCCTCCGTTGTTGACGCTTTTAACATCTACAACGGCTTTGCCCATTTCTCTAGACTCTTCGTTGAGGTATTTTACGAAGTCGTTTTTAACGTAGCCTGCACCGATGAGGACTATAGGATTATGGTTTTGTGCCCAGAGTTTGTTCAGGCTTGTCAGCGCCAAACGGAAATAGGCTTTTGTGGCTTCCACCCGTTTGTCAGCCTCAACTTTACCGGGCAAACGTGTACGCTGTTCCACGCGGGTTTCAACGCCGTACTGTTTGGTTTCAGCGATGGCAAAACCTTCGTCGTCTATGGATAAGATTAAGAGGGGTTTTTCAGTTTCACTTGCCTTCGTTAACCTGTCTAAGAGATGTTTGGGCCATTCCTTCTTCACAATCGTCATAGGTTGATTAAGAGCTATACTAAGAGTGTGATGGGCTCCAGTGGGGATTATGTCTGGAGCATGACAAATCAACCCGTGAACCCGCAGCTTTCCCAAAAATTTGTCCCAACCAACCGACTCCACCTTAACCCCCATAAACGCAGAAACCCTCTCTGCACTCTTGGGGCGGCTGGTTGCGGTGTCGCTTTTTATGGCTCTTGAAGACATAGCGTAAACCTCGTCGCCCTTGTAAATGACATTGTATAAGTGCCAAAGATCATCTGGCGAATCAGGAACTACTTTAACGAAGCCTTGCTGCAGGTTTTTTTCGATAATCTTCAAGCGGGTGCATCTCAGTAAGGTTAGTTGAATGTGAGGCGGAGTAAAAATATACTGCGGAAGAAGCAGTAAGTTACGTCAGTTTAACCAAACAAACCAGGGGCAGGGAAAATTTTAAATCCTATCGCTTACTAAATTTAGAATAACTATTTTTTAGGTGAAGTTTAATGACTCAAAAATTTGAAAAATATATTTGTAAATACATTTAAGAACAAACAAGCGTCTTTAAAAAATATCTTTTAGCGGCCTTAGACAACCAAGACCAATATCTCAGTTATTTGGATATGAGCTTAGGTAAGCCTATTCCATCCATTGATATACGAAACTGTGAGTCGTTGACTGATGCTAAACTTTTTCGTGTAGAAACAAGATTACCAGAGATGGACGAAACCGCTATGAACTATTTTACTTAACAGATTTAGGCAAAGAAATGGCACAGCATATAAGAAAAGAAGCAATCGTTGACGAAATGCCTGAAAGCCCACCGGTTGCTCCGCCTGCAAAAGAATAAACAGGAAAATTATCATCTTTTTTTTAAGAGATCCAAAAAAAGTTAGTTGAGGGAAGAAAAAACTTCCCGAGTTTTAGGGTTTTTAGTGGATTAGATGTAGCAGGTTTAGGAACAGCGGGATGAAGACGATTGATAATGTACTGAGCAGTTTTATGAGTACGTGTAAGCTTGGTCCTGCTGTGTCTTTGAGTGGGTCTCCGACTGTGTCGCCGACTACTGCTGCTGCGTGTGCTGGGGAACCTTTGCCGCCGTATTTGCCAGATTCGATGAATTTCTTTGCGTTGTCCCATGCTCCTCCGCCTGTGTTCATGAATAGTGCTAATGGTACTGCTGATAGTGTTGCGCCGATTACGAATGCACCGACTGCTTCAGGACCTAACAGGATACCAACCACGATAGGAAAGACCACGAGGATTACTCCTGGAAGTACCATGCCTTTTAATGCAGATTTTGTGCTGATGTCTACTGCTTTGCCGTAGTCGGGTTTGCCTGTGCCGTCCATGATGCCGGGGATTTCTCTGAATTGCCGTCTGACTTCTTCTACCATTTCGGCTGCTGCTTTTCCGACTGCGCTGATTGCTTGTGAGCTGAAGAAGAATGGTAGCATTGCACCGAGGAAGCCTGCGATGAGTACTGCTGGGTTAGAGATGTCCACAACAAAGGGTATGCCTGTGCGTGCTGTAACCTCTGAAGCGTATGTTTGGAATAGCAGTTGCGCCGCGAGTAAAGCTGAGCCAAGTGCAAATCCTTTAGTTAGCGCTTTTGTTGTGTTGCCGACTGCGTCGAGCGCTTCCATGGTTTCTTCTGCACCACCTTCACCAGACATTTCTGCAATCCCTGCGGCATTGTCCGCGATTGGACCAAAGCCGTCTAAAGCTAAGACCATACCCATGACTGCAAGCATACCCATCGTTGCGAGGGTTGTGCCGTAGATTCCACCTATGAAAGTCGATATTTGGGCTGCATGCGTTGCGTTCCATGAGACTGCGAATTGTGTTCCAAGCCAGTAGGATACTATGAGTGCTACAACGAGTGAAACTATAGGTAGCATTGTTGTTTCGAGTCCAACTGCGAATCCTGTGATGATGTTGGTTGCTGCGCCTGTTTCGCTTGCTTTAGCTATCCTGCCGACTGGTCCTCTATCGCTTCCAGTGTAATAGTCTGTGATGTAGTCGATGGCGACGCTTGCGGCTAAACCAGAAAGTAATGCAAAGTATAGGTATAGGAACGTCATGGACCATTCGCCATTGCCTAACAAGAAGATGGTAGCGAACAGGAACAATATACCTGAAACTATGGTTGTGACCATAAGACCTTTTCTTAGGGCTTTCATTGGATGTTTTGCTTCAGCTGCAGTAAGTCTCACAAAGGGCATGCCAACTAAAGTTGCAAAGATTCCGAGTGCGCGTGCAATTAGCGGGAAAACCAAGAAGATCAGGTTTCCCGTGGCGATGCTGATTAAGCCACCGATAATCATGCCACCGATGTTTTCCCCAGTGGCAGATTCGAAGAGGTCTGCGCCTCTTCCAGCTGAGTCACCAACGTTGTCTCCAACGTTGTCTGCAATGACTGCGGGGTTGCGGGGATCATCTTCTGGGATGCCGGCTTCAACTTTGCCAACTAGGTCAGCGCCAACGTCTGCTGCTTTAGTGTAGATTCCGCCTCCAAGCTGAGCAAATAACGCAATCAGTGAGGCTCCAAAACCCATTCCGACTATGCCGCTTGCTGCGTCTCTTCCAAGTTGAGCTGCGGTAGTGACGTCCAAGGTATTGAACAAAGCGTTATAGCCGCCGTAGAGTAAGAATAGAAAACTCACTCCCAACAAGGATAAACCGACGACGGCCATGCCCATTGTGGCGCCGCCGTAAAACGCGGTTTTTAGCGCTTTTTCTGCGCCAAAATCTTTTGCTGCTGCCACGGTGCGAACGTTTGCTTTCGTCGCATTATCCATGGCGATGTAGCCTGCAGCCAAGGAGGCAACTGCGCCCACCAAGAACGCTGCTGCGGTGCCTACACCGTAAGGACCGCTTGGCAAAGCGACCCACAGTAGAGCAAAAATAACTACTGTAATTATGGCGATTGTTTTGTATTGCCTTTTAAGGAAAGCGTAGGCGCCTTCCCTGATTGCGTTACCGACCTCCACTGTTTTTGGTCCGCCTGGACTCATTTTGCCAATTCGGTACATGAGTAAAAGCGAAGCAACAACAGCGATAACGCCGGCGATTGGTGCAATCCAAAAGACAACCGGATTAACCGATAATGATGCTAAAGCCTGTAAAGGTATGAACATATTTGAAAAGCGAGTCCATATTCCTTATATATTTTTCCAAAAAAATTTAGCTGTTACACATCAAAAACATGAATTTTAAGTATAGAAAACAAATTTTTTGTTTCTGCGTTTGGTTGCATTTTTAAGCAAGTCAACCCTATTTCAAATAAGTCTAACCATAAGGGAATTAATGATGCCTTCAAGATTAATAGTTGTTAAAGTCGGCACCAACGGCATAACCAGCGAAGGCAAGCTGGATGAAAAAGAAATGGAGAACTTGGCCAGCCAAATCGCCACAGCTACTAAACAAGACGACAAAATAGTTCTTGTAACCTCGGGGGCAGTGGCAGCAGGCATCGCAGAGTTGGAAATTCCTCCTAAACCTAAAGATGTGGCTTTTCAGCAAGCAGCCGCAGCCACTGGACAGAGCGTTCTGATGGCGAAGTACCGAGAGATCTTTAAGAAATTCGGTTTAAAAGTGGCACAGATTTTGCTGACTGCAGAGGACCTCTCGAACAGAGCGTCGTATGTTCACACCTGCGACGTCCTCGCTTTACTACTCAAAATCGGTGTTGTCCCAATCATAAACGAAAACGACGTAGTCTCAGTCGATGAACTGATGCGAACTGAAGGGTACAAAGTAAACTTCAGCGACAACGACATCCTCTCTGTTCTGGTTGCAGGAGCAGTCTGCGCCGACTTAGTCATCATCCTTTCTGACGTAGAAGGCTTATACACGGCAGACCCTTCACAGCCCGGAGCCGAACTCATCAAAACAGTTGACGCCATAACCTCCGAACTGAAAAGCTCACTAAACGGTAAAAGCAAGTTGGGCAGAGGAGGCATCCAAAGCAAAATCAAAGCAGCGGAAATCGCCACTTCCTGCGGCATCGCCGTGGTTATAGCGAATAGCCGAAAAGCAAACGTCATCCTCGACATTCTTGCGGGAAAAGATGTTGGTACTTACTTTAAACCTCAAAGTCGCATGCCCGCAGTGAAACGTTGGATAGCTTACGGCGCTGCAGTGAAGGGGCAAATCCACGTCAATGAAGGCGCAAAAAAGGCTATCCTTGAGGGTTCCAGCCTGCTTCCCGTTGGAGTGGTGAAGGTTGTTGGCAGTTTCAGTGTTGGCGACGTCGTAAGCATCGTCAATGAAACTGGCATCGCGTTTGCAAAGGGCAATCCCAATTTTAGCAGCGGTGAGTTAAACCTAATTAAAGGCTTACAAGTAACAGAAGTACACAGAAAACTCGGCGCTGATAAACCAAAAGAGGTCATTGAGCACCGAAATATCCACTTACTTGAGGAAGAAAAATGATTAAGGAAATATGCGTAAAAGCCAGGGCTGCCGCTTTTGAAATGGGCAAGCTTTCAACTGACGCCAAGAATGTGGCGCTCTGTAGAATGGCAAACGCCTTGGAAGCGAACGCTGAGAAGATTTTGGCTGCAAACAAAGCGGATGTGGAAGCAGCCAAAGCTAAAGGCGTCAAAGCAGCACTACTTGACCGTTTAGCGTTAGACCAAAAGAAAATCCAAACCATGGCAAAGGAACTTCGGGAAGTGTCCGCGCTCCCCGATCCCATCGGCGTCATCCTCAGCAGCTGGACCCGCCCAAACGGCTTAATAATCAGTCAAGTCCGCGTCCCCCTCGGAGTAGTCGGCGTAATCTACGAATCCCGCCCCAACGTCACTTCTGATTCAGCAGGAATCTGCATCAAATCAGGCAATGCAGTTATTCTCCGCGGTGGCTCAGACGCATTAAACTCCAATATTGCCATCGGTGAAGTGCTCAGAGATGCGTTAGTAGGAACAAATATGCCTGAAGACGCAATTCAAGTGGTAAATTCGCCTGACCGCAAGGTGGCGGAGGAGTTGATGGGCATGCGGGAGTACATTGATGTCCTGGTCCCTCGCGGAGGCACAGACTTAATCAAGACGGTGGTTGAGAAATCGCGGATTCCAGTAATTGAAACTGGAACGGGCAACTGCCATGTCTACGTTGAAGAAGACGCAGACCTCGACAAAGCTACCCCCATTGTGATTAACGCTAAATGCCAGCGCCCCGGAACCTGCAACGCAGCCGAGAAATTGCTGGTTCACAGCAAAATCGCCAAACAATACCTGCCAGTTGTGATCGCTGAGTTGCGCAAGAACGGCGTGGAAATCCGCGGCGACGAAGAAACCCGCAAAATAGTCCCAGACGTAAAAGCCGCAACAGAGCAGGACTGGGGCACCGAATACTTAGACCTGATTATGGGCGTTAAAGTCGTCCAAAACCTCGACGAAGCCATCAGTCACATCAACAAGTACGGAACCAAACACAGCGACAGCATCCTAACCCGCGACTTCGCCAAAGCAATGAAATTCATAAAAGAAGTTGATTCAGCAGCAGTTTACTGGAACGCATCTACACGCTTCACCGACGGCAACCAATTCGGCTTAGGGGCAGAAATTGGTATCAGCACTCAAAAACTTCATGCACGTGGACCTATGAGCGTCCAGCACCTCACAACAACAAAATACGTGATTTTGGGCGACGGTCAAATAAGAAAATAATGTTGCCTTTGAAATCCCATTTTCCTTTTTTAAGCATTATTTTTCAACATGATAATGGTAATTGAAGACGCTAATTCGGACCTCACCCTAAAGGTTATGCACTGAAATCCTTTTTAGATCAACAAGTTGGTGATCGTTGCTTCTTAGAGAGTGAAAAGCTTAAAACGGATTTATTTAGAATAAAGTAATCATTGCAAAGTTAAGAGCCATAGGTGCCATTGCAACTATCCTATCGTCACTCTCCACACTGCTTTTCATCGTTATGGGTTTACAGAGTTTGACTCGTATTCAGGGCAATCGTTTGTTGGATATTTACTCATGGCGTTCTTTGGGATTTTTTGCCGTAGCCATGGGTTGGGTTGGGGCGGGGTTTTCGATAAAAGGGAAACGTTTTAGTTTAGCGTTAATTGGAGCGGTTCTTGTTTTAGCTTCATGCGCGGTTGAAGTGGTGGTTTTATCTTATGCTCCCCACTCACCCATTGTCACGTCGCCGATATTTTTTTGGGGACAATTAATTTTTCTGCAGTTTCTTTTCGCTTTAGCCGGCCTAACTCTTATTGTCATTGATAGGCATAAGATTATTCAGAAAACAAATTTTAGTTAAAAAAAAAATTAAAAAATTTTTTTAGCGCTCCCTAGAAGGGCGCGATTATTTTTCCTTGAAACTTAGCCGTGTATTGATGGGATTAGGGCGGTTAATTGGTGCGATGCTGGCGTAAGCATTTGTAGGACGAGGTTGGGGAATAAGCCTAAGATAAAGAGTGCAGCGACGAGGATGAAGACGGGTATTAGTAGGCGTTTGTTTTCTTTGATAGGTGTTTCGTCTTTGGCTTTCTTGCCGTATCCGATGTTCATGAGCCTGAATATGTATGCTGTTTGTAGAACGCTTGTTAAAACTCCGATAACGGCGAGCCAAGCCAAGTTTGCTTGCAACGCGGCGGTGAAAACAAGGTATTTTCCTATGAATCCGCCGAGCGGAGGAACACCAGCGAAAGACAAGCCAGCAATCACCAAGGCTAAACTAGCCCAGGGCGCTTTCTTGCCGAATCCAGCGAAGTCACTAAGCGTTCTTATACCGTAGGTGTTTATGATGCCTATTGTCATGAATGCTAAAGCGGTGGTTATTCCGCCGATTAGGAAAAAGTAGAGGTTACCTGACAAGCCTAAGGAGGAGACGCTTGTGATGGCGACGAGGTTGTAGCCGACGTCTGCGACGCAGATGTATGCGATTAAGCGTTTGATGTCGTTTTGGATTAAGGCGAAGACGTTGCCGACAACCATTGTCACTGCGGCTAAGATTGCAAGCATGAATGTCCAATCTAAGACTTGGTTTGGACCTGTTGGGATTATGATGAATAGGAGTATTCTGATGAGGATGTAGTAGCTTCCTTGGTCAACGAGTGCTGAGAGGAACGCTGCAGATGGCGCTGGAGCTGCTGTGTATGCGTCTGGGAGCCAGAAGTGGAAGGGAACGATTGCCGCTTCAATAGCGTAACCAGCGGCTATGAAGACGAAGGCGATGATGAGCAGGTTCTTGTCGGATCCAACCAACGTTGACGCGTTTAAGGCTTCTCTGATTGTACTATAATTTAGACTGCCTGTTAAACCGTAGATAATGGACATCCCAAATAAAACGAATGCCGAAGCAATGATGACCATGACAAGAAACTTTAATGTTGCGTTGAGGCTGAAAGCGTTCTTTCGGTACATCATCAAAAACGCAGCGGCTGCAGTAGCTGATTCCCAGAATATAAAGAATGTAAGGAGGTCCCCTGAGAGGACCGCACCCAAAAGCGCTGCAGTTAGAATGAACATTATGGCGAGGTAGCGGTCTGAGGGGCGTTCGTTTGAGTTAATGAAGAAAACCGTGTAAACCAGCACAACTGAGCTAATGGCTACAATGATTATTGCCATATAGATTGAGATGGCGTCAATTAAAAAGGAACTTGAGACCGCAGTAGATACGCTGCCATCCAACGCCAAGTTTAGCGGCGAGGGGTTAGCAGTGCTGTAATAGCTTAGCGCCAAGTTTGCAACGGTTGCGCCTGCAATGAGGAAAACTGCAAGGACCCAACCCAAGGTTAAAGCGGTCTTGTGGTTTTCGTGTTTCCTAATTACTCTAAAGATGGGAATAGTCAATAAAGCTGCGATTACCAGTGTAAATATTGGTAGTATTACATCGATGATTTGTACCATATTAGACGCCTCCAAAGGTTACAGTTTGGATTAGGTTTATGAAGAACGTTGGGTAGATTCCGATGAGAACCACCAGAACCACCAAAATTGCCAACGACACCTTCATGTAATTGGGTATGTCAACGATTTTGTGCTTTTCATGTCCAGGTTCAGTCGTTAAGACTTCAGCTTCTTCCATGCCATGCACATCTTTGGGTTCACCAAGGAACACTTTCGAAACAAACCTTAGCGAGTAAGCCAAAGAGAAAACTGTTGCGATTAGCATAAGCGCTGTAGGTATGATGTAGAAGCTGCTGAGGCCGCCAGTTAAATTGATTATTTGAATGGCGCCCACGAAGATTAAGAATTCACTGATGAAACAGGCTAGTGGTGGTGCTCCAGCAATGCTCAATGCCGCTACGGTTCCTGAAACTGCTGAAAAGGGCATTTTGCTGGCTAAGCCGCCCATCTTGCGGATGTCTCGTTCTTCAGTTTGATGCATGATGCCTCCTGCGGTAAGGAAGAAGAGGCCTTTGCTTGCGGCATGAGTGATTATGTGCAGTACTGTTCCAACTATTGCGAGTGCGCCAACCCAGGCCAGAGTTACGGAGCCCGTGAATATTGCCAGTGGGAAGAGTGATAACCCGAACATGATGTATCCCATGTGGGCGATGCTTGAGTAGGCAATTAAGCGTTTAATGTCTGTTGCAACCAATGCGAGGAATGACCCGAAGAACGCGGTTATTACTCCGACGATTGCTAAGGCCTCAAGAAAAACCGTTCCGAAGCCTATTCCTACTGCTGGAAAAACAATTCCGAATGAAAGCCTAAGGATTGCGTAAGCTCCAGCGCTGATGATGACTCCACTGAGAAGCGCGGACATTGGGGCTGGTGCTTCTGAGTGGGCGTCTGGGAGCCAACCGTGAACTGGGAACACTGCCATTTTAACAGCGAATCCAGCGGTTAACGCGATTATTATCCATTTTGCAAGGTCTGGGAAAGCAATTAAAGCCTTTTGGGCGGCGAACATGTCAGAGGTCCCTGTTAGGTAGTAGATTGTTCCTATACCCAGCAGAACAAAGACTGCTCCTGCATGGGTGTATATGAAGAGTTTAAACGCTGATTTGTAGCTGTTCCGATACCCCCATTCGCCGACTATAAAGTAGGCGGGGACAAGCATGAGTTCCCAGCAGAAGTAGAATAGAATCAGGTTAGAGGTTAAGAATACTCCGACTAAGCCTACTGAAAGCATGCAGAGCAACGCATAGTAAGCGGGAAGGTTCTTTTTTCCAGCCATATAGTTGACTGAGTACAATGCAGCTACGAAAATCAAGACTAGACTGATAAGGGCAATTGAGGCGCTTATCCCATCGACAAACAGCGAAAACTGGGTACCGTTAAGAGTTGGAATCCAACTGTAGGATTCTGTGTAGCGATGGCTGGCATCGTTGAGTACTGTTGGAACAGTAGAGAAAACTAAGCCCATGTTGATGAGCGCTATTAAGGCAACAAAGATGGCTGCTGCTCTTGTCGATTTTTTCCCTGCTAAATAAACAAAAGGTATGCTTATCGTTGGTATTGCAAATACAGCTAACAGAATGGGTAGCGTCATTTTGTTACACTCCAATAGTTAATATGATTAAGATAACGATGAGTATGAAGCCAAGCACTGCTGCGGCAACGTAGTTTCTGAATGAATCCGAGGGTCCCTGCTTCAATGGTGTGGCATGTCCAGGTTCCGCTGCTTCGCCGACGTCGGTGGCTAATGCGTCTGGGTACCGTCCAAATAAAACATTTTCAACACGCGTCAAACCCATAGAGAAAAGCTCAAAGCCTTTGGATACGGCTCCGTAGAAGTCATCGAAGAAGTAAGCATGTTTGAGCATTGCCATAATGGGGTTGTTGCTTGCTGCAAAGGTTCGGATGCCCTGATAACCCTTGTAGTATGTGTAGTAGGCGAGTAATCCTGTGGGGATGAGCAATACGATAAAGATGGGGAACTCGATGTTTGTGAATGCGCCCAGTAAACCTTCTGCAAGGTTTACATGCATGAAACTTGCCACCAGCGGTTCTGATAAGCCCCAGATGATGCAGAAGCCTGCGAGTATTGCTGCGGGAATCAGCATGACTTTTGGTGCTTCGTGAACATGCTGTTTCTCTAAGTGCTCGGATTTTTTGCCCATGAACACTAAACTAAACATACGCACAACATATGCGAACGTGATAGCGGTAGTGGCGTAAAGGATGATAGTTTGGATTAAGCCTGCTGTGCCAGCAATGTCGGTTACGCTGGTGATGATTAATCCCTTGCTGAAGAATGCAGCGAACGGCGGCAACCCACTGGTAGTTATAATCATTATAGCCATTAAGGCAAATGATATCGGCATTGCTTTTCTTAAGCCTCCCATCAGACGCATATCGCGGGTGCCGATAGCATGTATGATGCCTCCTGCCAACAGGAATCCGAGGCCTTCGAAGAATGCGTGACTTATCATGTGGAATAAACTTGCAAACCAGCCAACGGATGCCGCACCGTTAACTGCTGCGCCTAACCCTGCCATCATGAAGCCTATTTGGCTGACGGTGGAGTATGCGAGGACTCCTTTAATGTCTGTGGTCGTTAAGGCAAGAGTTGCGCCGACTATGGCGGTTAAGACGCCTATCCAAGTGACTATTGGGAACCAGAGAGGTTGAAGTGCCGAGATTAATACAGGTGCAATTGAGAATATGAGTATGAACCTTGCGAGCAAGTAGACACCTGCTTTAACCATTGTGGCAGCGTGTAAGAGAGCGCTGACAGAGGTCGGAGCTTCCATGGCGCTATATAGCCAAGTGAAGAGTGGAAGCTGAGCGGACTTTGCGATTGCGCCGCCTAAAACCAAGAAAGCGACAACAACCAAAAGTGGGGTGTTCAAAGTTTGTGCGGTAGCAGCGCTTTGGATTCCACCTATTACACCACGGAAGCTGAAGGTTCCAAACATGAGGAATAAGATTCCGATAGCGGCAAGCAACGCAATGTCGCCGATGCGGGTCATTATGAAAACTTTGACACCTGCTTTGATTGATTCAGGTTTCTTGTACCAGAACGAAATCAAAGCGTAAGAGCATAAGCCTACCATTTCCCAGAATATGAACATCTGCAGCATGTTGTCGGCTAGGACTAAGCCAATCATGGAGCCGATGAAGAGCAAGATGAGGTAGTAGTATCGACTTAAGCCTTCCTCACCTTTCATGTAGCCGATTGAATAGATTGCGATGATCAATGCGAAAAAGCCAATCAGGCAAGTGAACAGCACACTTAATGGGTCTATGTAGACGCCTGCGCTGATGCTGGGAATCCAGCTCAGGGGAGCAGTAGATAATGCTTGTCCGTTGCCTGACCAAACAGCAGGAACCAAAGAGAGCGCCAATGCCGCTGTGACTGCAGCGATTGCAACTACGAAGTAGTTTCGGGCTTTTTCATTGTATTTTCCTATGATGGGTACGAATAAGCTGGAGAAAAGCGGGATTACCCAGACTAACCATGCAGAGTATTCTTCGAGCATCATTGTTCTTCGACCTCAGTTTCGCCTTTTTCTTTTAGCATCTGAATTATTTTGCCCATGTCGCTTGTCCCGTATTTTTTGGATACGATAACGAGCAACGCTAAGATTACGCCGCTGACTGCGGTGTCAGTTGAGAACGCTAAGACTAAGAATGCTTGACCTAAGCCTACACCCATCGAAGACGCTAGCATCACGAAGTTTAACGTAGCTGCAATTGCAATTAACTCGACGGATATGAAGACTTTTAGGAGTTGACGGTTGGTAAGCAAGCCATAGATTCCAATTGCCAACATAACCAGAGACAGAATAACAAAGTCCATCATTGACCACCCTTTTTCTTCTTCTCGTACAAAACGATGGCGATTCCAAGCGCCACTGTCAAAATAACAATAGCCTGCAACAAAACATCCAAACCACGAACATTCCAGAGGGCATCACCAAAATCAAGGTTAGAAGTTATTCCCGTTGGACCGGAAACATTAAGGAAAATCGCAGGCAAAGATAAAACGGCGCCAATGCCAATCAATGCGCCAGTGCGTTGAGGGGAAGTTTTCTTTTTTGGTTTATCACCTAACATTTCTCCGGACAGGAACAAGATGGATAAAGTGCCAACACCCACGGCAAATTGGAAGACAGCAGCAAAGATTGCGCCGTTTTCAACGTAAATTAATGCAGTAAAAAGGAAAGTCGCCGCCAATGCTGCTACGGCATAGATCACTTCGTCAAGGAACAGTGCCAATATGGCTGAGATTATTAGGCCTACTGCGAGAATTTCAAAAATCATTTCGGTGTGGACTCCTTAACATTTGACTGTGGCTTTTGAATTAATGCACATTTGTCAGTTGTAGCTAACTCATAGAAAACTGAACTTTTGATTGCACCTCTGGGACAGCTTTCCACGCATTGGTGACAAAAGATGCACTTATCAAACCTAATTTGGGGGCGTCTTTTGCCTTCCACCTCAACTATTTCAATCGCTGCTGCCGGGCAATCTCGAACGCATACTCTGCAGTTTGAGCCAACGATGGACCTTACATCTAAAGTCAAGCCGCCTGAACCTGTTCCGATGTCGATGACGTTACAAGATTCAATCGTGTACACTGTTTTGCAGCGGGCATCTTCTGGAAGTACCGGTTTTACGAAGGGGTACTTTGTTGTTGCTGGCTTTGTAAATATGTGTGATGCTGCCCGTTTGAATATTGGAGATATGCGTGATTTTTTCTTTTCAGTCATCTGTTTACACCAACGGATAAACCCATGTTACTAATGCGACGGTAAGCATCAATGATAGCAACGCAGCGGGCAAAAGGATTCTCCAGTTGCCAGAGAGGACTTGGTCGATTCGGAAACGAGCAACAACTGTGGTAATGTATTCGGATATGAGTACGACTACGAGCAGTTTGAGTACAAACCAAATGGTGTACCAGATCCAGGATGGACCAAATATTACAGGACCGTATGGTCCGCCAAGGAACAACTCCACCACTAAGGCTGAACCGAAAACCACCTGCACATCACGGGTCAAATGAAGGAAAGCAAGTTTGGCGCCTGTGAACTCGGTTTCTAATCCTCCTACGAGTTCGCTTTCGGAATGTGGAACGTCGAAGGGGTCTTTTTCAAGTTCTGCCTGCATAGTTATAACGAACAGGACAAAAGCCCATGGCGCCATGATGATGAATGGCAGGAAGGTACCTGCTTGAAGAGAAGCTATGTTTGCAATTTGCAG
>Ga0182021_10001553_pt1 | contig 26527 bp, 24 predicted proteins | sample 612E3MmetaG_FD_120493 | JGI IMG/M metagenome (GOLD analysis project Ga0182021, IMG submission 120493) | Permafrost microbial communities from Stordalen Mire, Sweden - 612E3M metaG (Illumina Assembly) | ecosystem: Environmental > Terrestrial > Soil > Wetlands > Permafrost | place: Sweden...
TACCCTTACCGTGATCCATGACGAATGGAAGGTCGCGCGGGTAGGAGGGGGAAATGACTGCCGAGTCACGCTTGATCAGCGCCCTTGCCTTTGGCCCTGGTAATTTAAGCGGTTCCATGTTCTTCTCCTTTGTGTGTTATTTTGCCCCGGAAAGGCGGAGGTGCGCCTGGGCAAGTGCTCCAAGCAGCCCGGCCTCGTCACCCAATTTGACCGTGGAGAGCTGCAGCCCGTCCATGTAGGATGGGTTCATGATATGGTGCTTCATCGATTCGCGGATCGGATCAAGGATCAGGCTACCGGCCTGGGTCACGCCACCGCCGAAGATGACGATGGAAGGGTTGAAAACATGCAGGAAATCCGACAGTGCCTGGCCGATGAATCCACCAGCCCGCGTATATGCTTCCTTGGCCAATTCATCCCCCGACTTTGCGGCCTCTGCCACGGCATATGCATTCAGGGCCACTCCCGGCTGCAAGCTGGATCTCCGTCCTGTGCTGATCCCTTCACTGACATAGCGTGCGATCGCCGGGCCAGAAGCAACGGCCTCCAGGTGGCCGCGCACGCCGCACGAACAGACCGGCCCACCCGGAAGCACGGTCACATGTCCCAGTTCGGTCGCCAGCCCGTGCCAGCCGACCACCAGCATGTCGCTGCTGATCACGCCCCCCCCAATGCCCGTGCTGATGGTGATGTACAGCACATCGTGATGCCCCTGCCCGGCACCATATTTCCATTCACCCAGGGCAGCCAGGTTGGCATCATTCCCCAGATAGGCGGGAACCCGGTAGCGCTTGGAGAGCAGGTCAGCCAGTGGAAAGTCGGTCCAGGCGGGGATGTTGGGAGTGGAAATGATCACCCCCGAGTAGGGGTTGGTCGGTCCGGGAACAGCCACCGAGATGGCATCCAAGATTTCCTCCTTCGGCCAGACCGAGTCGATCAGGGCAGTCAGGCGTTCGTAGACACCATCTTCGAGGCCGCGCGTGGCAGTTTTCTGGACGACCAGCGGCACGGTACCGCTGCGGGGAAACACCGCCACACGCAACTGGGTTCCGCCGATGTCAATCGCAATAATCAGACTCATAGATGAAATTATAACATGGTGATTACAGGGAGCACATTTGACTCGTAATCTTATCCCCCTGGATTTGGTTTCGAAGGATTTTTATTTACTGCAAGGAAAGAGTTCCTTAACCTGCATGTAGGGTATCTGATGAGTTCCGTCATCAAACACGGAGACGATCGCTGAAACCTGGATACAGTCACCAATTTTAAGTTCGGGTTTGGTGGGATTACCCGTATTAGAAAAGAAACTATCTCTTGAGAGTAGAAAGAAAGTATTGTGCACCGTGGAGAAATTAATCCTGGTGAGCGTGTTTCCCATATTCCCGGTGATTGAATAAAGGGCGACGACAGTACCATTCGCGCAAACACTTGTTCCCTTCATGGGGAGAGAGATCTGATCCCAGCGCAAACAGGTGGGAGTTGGTTCTGTGGTTATCTCCGCGGCGGGCGAAGGTGACGGTGTGTTTTGAACGGCAGGGGTGGTCGATGGATTGGGAAGCAAATCGGACAAATTGATGTCCGGTAATTTTATGACCGGCAAATTAATGTGAGGCAAATTGATGGTGGACAAGTTAATGTCGGAAAGATTAATGCTGCGTATAATCGGTCCAAGTATCAAATCAAGGATCAAAAGAACAATTACAATCAGCGCACTGATCGTGGAGCCAATCATCGCACCTTTGAGGCGGTCTTTTGTATTTCTAATATACCCGATCACGCCTCCGATCAAACCAATCCCCCCGGCGACGAGAAATGTAGTGACGGTGATCATTATCACCCGTTTAAATGGATAATCCTCCCTTTTTGGTTTGGTACCGGGCAGCGGGGCGGTTTTCTTTTTAGGGAGGGGGTCGGTTTCAAATTCGGACTCACCCCCGATATCTTCAATAGCGGGGGAAAAGAAATCATACCCACATTTTGTGCAGAATCTGACATAGGTAAAATTCTCTGTTCCGCAGTTTGGACACTTCATCCGGCCACCTGTACCATTGAGATCCCTCTGCTCTTCCTGGAGGAGAGGGGAGACCTTCCATGCTCTTGGTCCAATCCTTGGTCAATCCACACGATACCTGACCAGCTTGCGGTTGGATTTGTGCAGATCCCAAGAATCCATCCAACTTGATGCAATAATCATACAGGAAAAACCCCCTGACTGCAACTAGCTGAGGGGACATTAACGAAGCTTTAAGCACGCATCGGGTATCTCCAAGGGACCCATCCCTGCTGTCCGAGCCGGCAGGAGCTGTCGCCGAAATTCGTTCCTCATCGTTTTTGGAATTTTATATACGAATTCCTGCTGTGTTGACGATTCCTTCAAAGACTGCTATTATCTTCCTGATGTTTAGACGGTTTGGACCGTGGTATCGATCAATCTGGCGGAGTTTTTTGAGGTTCTTTCAATGGTTTGCACCGGGGATCGGGGTCAAACGCTGGTTCCTCATCCTTCTTGCAGGTGTCACCTTAATCGGGACTGGGTTGGCGATCTACCTGCTTGATGTTTACCGCAATGCCCCCGAAACCTGGTGGCTGCCGGTGATCTCCATCCTTTCCCTGCGCTTCCTGTCCCGTACACTCCGGGTGATCATTTTTGCCATCCTGGGGTTTGGCTTGATTGGCCTGGGCATCTGGGGGCTCAACCATTCCTTACTGGTGCCGTTCCTGCGTCCCGGCAAGCGCCTGGTGGACCAGGTGGCGGATTACCGCCGCCGGGAGCGCGGGCCGCGCATCGTCGTCATCGGGGGCGGTCATGGCATTGCCACGGTACTGCGGGGCCTCAAGGAACATACCAACAACCTGACCGCGGTCGTCTCGGTGGCGGATGATGGTGGTTCATCGGGTGAATTACGCCGGAGCCTGGGTATCCTGCCACCCGGCGACATCCGCAACTGTCTGGCTGCACTATCCGATGATGAAGCCCTGCTAACCCAGTTGTTCCAATACCGTTTTGGGGAAGATTCCGGTCTGGGTGGGCATTCCTTCGGCAATCTCTTCATTTCTGCCCTGACCGACATCACGGGGAGTTTTGAGAAGGCCATCGCCGAATCGGGGCGCGCTCTGTCCGTGCACGGACAGGTTCTTCCGTCCACACTGCATAATATAAAATTGGTGGCAGATGTGCAGTTGCCGGATGCCCGCACCGAGGTGCGGGTGGAGGGTGAGAGCCAGATCCCCCGCACCGCCGGACGTGTCCGGCGGGTATGGCTCGAGCCGGATGATGCCTCCGCCTATCCGCCGGTCATCCAGGCCGTTCTCGCTGCTGATATGATCGTCATTGGTCCTGGCAGCCTGTACACCAGCCTGCTTCCGAACATCCTGGTCCGGGACCTGTTGCAGGCAATCCAATCCAGCCGGGCGTTAAAGATCTTCATATCTAATGTCGCCACCCAACCTGGCGAGACGGACCTGTATACTTCGGGGGACCATATCCGTTCCCTGGAGGAACAGGTCGGTTCCGCCCTCGTGGATGTCATCATCTGCAATTCGTGGTATGATGCCGACTTTGGGAACGGCGTGCAGTGGGTGCGGACCGACGAGAGGCTAGAACGCGACCCGCGCCTGTATCTTTCCGATCTCGCAGACCACCGCCAGCCGGAACATCATGATGCGGTAAAATTAGCCCAGGTGTTGATGGATATCTATAACGAACGCACCGGGCCGGTTATACAGGAATAATCAACGCAGATGCGTTGAAATATCTTATTTTTCATCAGGAGGTTACACATGACAGTCAAAGTTGGAATCAATGGTTTTGGCCGAATCGGCCGCCAGGTCTTGAAGGCCATACGGGATCTCTATCCCGATACGTTGGAAGTTGTTGCCTTTAATGATATCGGCGACATGAAGACCATGGCGCACCTGCTCAAGTATGATACGAACTATGGTCGTTTCGACGGTACGGTTGAAGTCGCCGAGGATGGTCTTCACATCGATGGCAAGAAGGTGAAAGCCTTCAAGGAGACCGATCCATCGATGATCCCGTGGAAGGATCTGGGTGTGGATATCGTCATCGAATCCACCGGCCTCTTCACCATCAAGGAAGACGGCGTCAATAAAAAGGGCAAGACCGTCAAGGGTGCGGCGAACCACATCACTGCCGGCGGTGCTAAAAAAGTCATCATTTCCGCTCCGGCGGAAGGTGAAGACATCACTATCGTGATGGGTGTGAACGAGGACAAGTATGATCCCAAGACACATCATGTGGTTTCCAATGCCTCCTGTACCACGAACTGCCTGGCTCCTGCCGCAAAGGTCGTGCATGACAAGTATGTCATCCAGCGCGCTTTCATGACCACCATCCATGCCTACACCAATGACCAGAAGATTCTGGACATGCCACACTCGGACCTGCGCCGCGCCCGCGCCGCAGCGATGAACATCATCCCGACCACGACGGGTGCCGCCAAGGCCATTGCCCTGGTCATCCCCGACCTCAAAGGCAAATTCGATGGCTATGCCCTGCGCGTACCGGTCTCGACCGTTTCTGTGGTCGACTTCACGGCTGAACTCGAAAAATCTACCACCACCGAAGAATTGCGCCAGGCTTTCCGGGATGCTGCCAAGCTGCCCCGAAACAAGGGAATTCTCCAGGCTGTTGACGAGCCACTGGTCAGCATTGACTACAAGGGTGACCCGCACAGCTCCTCCATTGACCTGCCTTTCACCAGTGTGCTGGGTAAGGCGGAGAGCAATTTCGTCAAGGTCGTAGCCTGGTACGATAACGAATGGGGCTACTCCGTCCGCACCGCCGATCTAGCCGCAATGATGGCGAAAAGTCTCTAAATGGATCCTTGCAAAGGCTATCGGCCGAAGCAAGGTATACAGGTGGATAATGAATAAAAAAACTGTTCGCGATATCGACTTGAAAGGCAAACGCGTTCTGATGCGGGTGGATTTCAATGTCCCGATGGACGCTGGCAAGGTCACCGACGATAAACGCATCCGGGCATCGCTTCCCACAATCCAGTACATCCTTGAGCAGGGTGCCTCGCTGTGTTTGATGAGCCACCTGGGACGTCCCAAAGGTGGGTTCGATCCTGAATTCAGTCTGAAGGCAGCTGCGGAAGTGCTGTCCGGTTTGCTGGGCAAACCTGTCGCCATGGCACCCGACTGCGTGGGCCCCGAGGTTGAAAAGATGGCTAAAGACCTCAAACCGGGAGAAGTGCTCATGCTCGAGAACACCCGTTTCCACCCGGAAGAAGAGAAGAATGACATGGATCTGGCTAAAAAGATGGCTGCCCTTGGCGATGTATATGTTAATGACGCCTTTGGCTCGGCTCATCGTGCCCACTCCTCAACGGAAGGCGTGGCCCATTTCCTGCCGGCTGTTTCCGGTTTCTTGATGGAAAAGGAACTGGATTACCTTGGCCGTGCAACCAACAACCCCGAGCATCCGTATATTGCCATCCTGGGGGGCGCCAAGATCAGCGACAAGATCCTGGTGGTTGAAAACCTGCTGACTAAATGCGACAAGCTGATCATTGGCGGTGGAATGGCGAACACCTTCCTGGCAGCCAAGGGCTTGAATATGCAGGACAGCCTGGTGGAGACCGGTTCAGAAGAGATGGCCAAAAGCATCCTGGCAAAATCCGAGAATAAAATCGTCCTGCCGGTCGATGCGGTCATTGCTGACAAGTTCGAAGCTGATGCCATGAGCCAGACCGTGGATGTGGATAAGATCCCTGCCGGCTGGCGCATGCTTGATGTTGGCCCGAAGACCCTCGAACTCTATCAGCAGACCCTCAAAGGCGCCAAACTGATCGTCTGGAACGGCCCGGTGGGTGTGTTCGAAATGCCCCGGTTTTCCGAAGGAACCTTCGCCTTAGCAAGAATGCTGGCTGAATCGGGTGCCACCACTGTCATTGGCGGCGGTGACAGCGCCAGCGCGGTCAAGAAGGCGGGTGTTGCAAAGCAGATGACCTTCATCTCCACCGGGGGCGGTGCCTCGCTGGAATTTTTGGAAGGCAAGGAGCTGCCCGGCGTGGCGGCATTGCAGAATAAATGACATGATCGAATCAAGGACGAACGGGTCAAGATGAGCGTTCGTCCTTTAGAAACTATTTGTCATTGCGAACCGCACAGGGACGGCACTTGCACGGCATGGGGTTGGCGCAGGGCAGGAGAGCAATCTATGGTAATCCGTAAATTCATCTTGGTGGATTGAGGAGTTTACCCCGCCAGCACCGATTACCGCCTCGCCGTGACAGCCTCAGATGATTTTCCAAATAGCTATTTATTTAATGGTCCAACTATAAGCAAACGGGCAGAGAAGGGATATGATCATCATGCGTACACCATTTGTTGCGGGAAACTGGAAGATGAACAAGACTATCGCCGAGGCGCGCACCCTGGTCACGGACCTGGGACCGGAACTGCGCCGGGTAAAAGGTGTGGAAAAGGTGTTATGCCCGCCATTCATGGCGCTCTTTCCGGTCGCCGCTCTTCTGGAAGGCACCGATATCGGGCTGGGCGCACAGGATATGCACTGGGCGGAAAAAGGAGCCTTTACCGGTGAGGTCGCCCCGGGGATGGTCGCCGAGTTCTGCAAGTACGTCATCCTCGGGCATTCGGAACGCCGTACTTATTTCGGCGAAACGGATGAGACTGTGAACAAAAAAACTGTGGCAGCGCGTGCTTCGAACCTGGTACCGATCGTCTGTGTGGGGGAGACCCTTGCTGAATACGAGTCGGGGAGAACGGCAGAAGTGGTTTCCCGCCAGGTTCGGGAGGGGTTGAAAGGTCTCGAGGCGGGGTTTGTCGCGAAGCTTGTGGTTGCCTACGAACCAGTATGGGCAATCGGAACCGGTAAGGCATCCACCGGGGAGAATGCGAACAAGGTAGTGAGCGACTTCATCCGTAAACCGCTGGCTGAAATGTACGGGGAAAAACCGGCCCAGTTGGTGCGCGTGCTCTACGGCGGTTCAGTCACCGGAGCCAATGCGGCCGAATTCTTTGGACAGCCGGACATCGATGGGGCACTCGTGGGTGGTGCGAGCCTTAAAGTAGACGACTTCGTGGCCATTGTTAAGGCCGCAGCCAAGTAACAGTGCTCGGGGATGAGCCCTGGATGGAACTGAAGGGTTTCACCAAGACTGCCTCCCATCGCCTTGTTTCCACCCCTAATCATTCACGGTCATGAATTATCTGCACACATTTGACGGTCTGATCTGGTTGGTGCTGGCACTGGTGGGGTTCATTTTTCTCCAGCGCAGCCTGCACCGCGAGATACAGGCCTTCTTCCTGATCCTCACCCGCAGACCGGGAATGACCCAGGTGATTTTTTCCCTGATCTTTTTCCCGGGAGTATTGTTGCATGAAACCAGCCATTTCCTGATGGCGAAAATGCTGGGGGTCCAGACCGGGAAGTTTTCTCTTGTTCCACAGACCCAAGCAGACGGCAAACTGCGCCTTGGGTACGTGGAAACGGCTTCCGGCGGTTTTATCCGCGACGCGCTAATAGGAGCCGCTCCACTGGTGACAGGCAGCCTCTTCGTGGCCTACGCGGGTATTCATCAAATGCACCTGCTCCCACTCTGGGATCTGCTTCGCACTGCGGATTGGGGTCGGTTCTGGGCGATGCTCATTAGCGTGCCTCAGACCCTTGATTTCTGGCTCTGGTTCTATCTGACCTTTACGATCAGCAGCACCATGATGCCCTCCACATCGGATCGTCAGGCATGGCTGCCGCTCGGGCTGCTGGTGATCGGGCTGGTGGGTGTGGCAATCCTAGCCGGGGCGGGGACGTGGATGCTGACGAATTTAGCCCCGCGGTTCAACCAGGTCCTGCGGACACTGGCGATGATCTTCGCCTTGAGCGGAATCCTGCATGTCTTACTGATTCTGCCGTTCCTGCTGCTTCACGCCATCCTAGCAAGGATCACCGGGATAGATGTGGGTTAAATCCGCTGATTCCTAAGTTGTGGGAATAGAACTTGAGTTCTTGTTTGTCTTCTTTTCGTTCTTCAGCTTTCGTTTTTCCTTGGGATTAAGCTTCGGTTTTTTCCGTATTTCCTTATTCCCTTTATCCTTGCTTCCTCGATCGGGCATGGTTCATCTCCTCTTCGATTCACTTCGAATTTGAATAATGGATTTATTATACTGGTCAGTCATCCTTGATCAAGCCCCCATGATAGACCAGTTGATAGCCCAGATCGTTCCCACGGACGATCGTCTCTCTCCCGTTGAAATGGGTCAGGTCTCCTGAGTTCTTATCAAGATAGACATATTCGCCTTCTGTATGGCTGAACCCGCCCAGGAAGCGTTTTTCTTGATACAGGAGTGACAGGCTGATCTTGATGATATTCCCGGTCTGCTCAGGCGTGATCATATCGGGAAGCAGGGTGCTGCCGTAATAATTCATTCCCCAGATCGCTTTCCCGTCTGAGAAAACCACTTCCTCGCCAATGAAGTTGCGCCCGCCGAAATAGCTATCCAGATAGGACCATATTCCATCGCTGAATTTCAGGTCATGGGAACCCGGACGACAGGATTTCGCAAACCCTCCATCGCCTACATATGTGGCTGATTTGGCACGCACGATAAAGATGTGGAGCGCTTCCAGGAAACGGGCCTCGATCATCCCAATTTCCCCTTCACGCTGTTGACCTTGTCGGCCATGGTTTGGACACGGTCCGTGCGCGTCCCGAGTTTTATGTCGGTATGGATGCGCGGAACGCCCATGGCATGCAGCGTCTCATGGCACTGGCGGATGGCGGAAAAAACCTGCTCCCATTCGCCTTCCACATTCGTGCCGTTGGCATGCAGCTCATAGGACAGACCGCTCTTTGCCAGCACCTTCTCACAGGCAGCGATATATTCCGAGAGTGAAACACCCGTTCCCACCGGAACGACCGTGAAATCAACGATCACATGCATGGGGTATCTCTCCTTACCAGCAGTGGAACTTCCGGGACTTTCGATCAGCCCGTCCCAAATTGACGGTCCCCGGCGTCGCCCAGCCCCGGGACAATGTATCCGCGCTCGTTTAGATGATCGTCAATGGCGGCCAGGTAAATGGGTACATCCGGATGGGCAGCCTGCATGGCAGCAATACCTTCCGGCGCCCCGATCAGACCGATGAACTTGATCTTCTTGACTCCCCAGTGCTTGACAATGTCTGTCGTAGCCACTGCCGATCCGCCTGTGGCAAGCATTGGATCCAGGATGAGGCAGACCGATACAGTCGGCTCGACCGGTAGTTTGTTGTAGTATTGTACCGGCTTGAGTGTTTTCTCATCCCGGTACAGGCCGATGTGCCAAACCTCGGCGGTTGGCATCAGGCCCCATATGCCTTCTACCATCCCCAAGCCGGCGCGCAGGATCGGGACCAGACCGATCTTTTCCTTGAGTTCAGCGCCGACAAGATGGGTGAGAGGAGTGTCGATCTCACGGGGCATAATAGCCAGGTCCGCAGTGGCTTCATATATCAGCAGCGCGGCGATCTCGCGTACCAGCTCACGAAATTTCTTGGGCTCGGTACTCCTGTCCCGTAAACGGGATAATTTGTGAGCCACAAGCGGGTGTGGGGATGCATGAACGTTTGCCATGATTCCTCCTGTCCTGCTCATTATAGCCGCAGTCTGATTTTGTGGCTTGACGATTTACCCATTAATCGAGTATTCTTCTCTCCTAAGGCAGTGATATCGATGACCCATACCATTCTAATCGTCGATGATAATGATCTCAACCTCGATCTCCTGGGAAAAATCCTCGAAATGGAAGGTTACCGGATCATGAAGGCTATCAACGGCAACAAAGCTGTAGAGGCAATCATGCGGGAAATGCCCGATCTTGCCATCCTGGATGTGATGATGCCGGATATAGATGGTTACGAATTATGCCGAAAACTGCGCCAGCCCCCGTTGAACGTAAAAATCCCCATCGTGATGCTCACTGCAATGAACCCTGAAATGGAAAAAGAGCATGCCTTGGACGCAGGTGCAAACGAGATCTGGTCGAAACCTTTTGAAATGGACGTTTTTACCCGGCGCCTGAGGGAATTATTGATCGCCTCCTGAATCCTACAAACCCGAAACTTCATCGCGAATACTGGTATCGATGATCCCCTGCTCATCAGCGGATCTGCTCTGACCAGGCTTTCCGCGCCGCTGATCCTGGGGAGAACTCCCCCCGATGAAATCCATGGTTTCGGGGTTCGGAAGACCTGGGCATTCCTGAAATAGGCTGCCCGGTCAATCCATATTGCGGGAAATGGCTGTTTTCAACCAGCCGGTGCCTGATTATGGCATCCATCGTGTTCAGTTTCGTCACGGTCTTCGAACTTGAGAAGTATTCAATTGCTGGCCCGATTAAATGGGGGATGGATTTTAGCATTGCCAGGTTTGCCTCAATCCGCTGCTTGAATAGTTAATGATTTGATGGGGTAATTATCAGGGCGATCCTTGCCGGACCGCCTGTCCTGTTCATTCCCGGAAGAGCACGCTAATAATCTCGTGCCCGCGGGCTGGTATGCTTACCGCACCACCTTCATCGGACTTTAACGTGGACAATTTCTCCTCTGCCAGATTGACCCGTTCCACAATTTTATAGGGCTTCCAGGGTTTCATGATCACCTGCAGTGCCTCAGCAGTGATGTTATAACCGCGCACCAACCAGCCGCGCCCGTCCTCGCTCTGTTTTACCGAGCTGACGATGAATGCCTCGGGTTCAACTTCAAGGAATGAGCCTGCAGACGGCAGGCTGCCAGTGTGAATGCCGGTACTGATCCCGCGCATGGGTACCGCAAAGGCATAGGCCTGTCCAAAAGCCTTTTGCCAGTTTCCGGCGTGGGGGATGATGGAATAGTCGAACGACCAGGTTCCAGGCATCTGCGCCGCGGGGGTTTCCAGGTACGGACCGGCGTGCCCGTTGCGTGTAGAAAAATCGTCGCGGGATAACCAGCCCACGCAGCGTAAAAGAGTGACCGCAATCTCGGCATTTCCCTGCGAATTATGCAGGACTTCCACTTCCGTCAAGCCGCGGTTGGCGATCGTCAGGCCGGATATACCATTGGAGATGCTGGTGAACACCCGCTGGGGTACCTCGGGCCGGGGCTGCTCCACCCAGGTTTCGTCATATGCAGGAACACCTGCCCTGCGTTCGACCACTTCGAAATGTCCATCCTGGGCACCGGTGGAAGCCGTGAAAGGGGCAGGGAAATGGACGCGCAGGCGATGGTCGCTGGCGAGATTATCCACCGAGGTGTGGATGTCGAGCCGCGGGACGCCGCTGATAAGATTGATGGTGGTTTTGATCGGGAGCGTCGCGCAGACTTTTGAGCGTGACTTGCGGTTCGGGCTGAGAGCCAGGGGAGTGATGAGTTCAAGATCCAATTCAAGCACCTGCTGAACCGGGCCTCGGGTGATCAGCGCATGCTTCAAGCGTGCGGTAGTCAGACGATTGCGATCTGGTGGAGCATAATTATATTCATCGCCGCAGTCGCCTCCATCCAGGAAGCGGTTCAACCCCGAATAGGTAATCCCGCTGGTTTTATCCAGAATGGTCAGGGTACCGTCCTGGAGTACTTCCACGGAAAAGAACCCGTTCTCGATCCTGTATGGTGGCCGGGAGTATTTTTTGCGGGACGCCAGGTTCTGGAGGAAGGGCAATCGGGCCAGGGGAAGCAGCAGCCTGAGCAGAGGACTGAGTTTAATCGGTGGTTTTTCCACGGCGGACCGTGGGAGCAGCCACAATGTCCGGTACCCGTGACCGGGTACGTTCGCAACCGGCACGACGATATGTGCAGCGGATGTGGAACGGGCATGAACGTGGTATATCGTGATGGCCGGGTCGGCAAAATAATTGTCGAGCAATTTTCGAGCGGTATTCCAAATCTTGAGATTGGGCTCACCTCCATCAGCCAGGACTGCTTCGATGAAAACATCCGTACCGACACGTTGCAGCTTGATGTCCTGTACGGTCATCCCGGCAGCACGCCCATCGCTGATATTTCCAAAGGCGGATAGCAGACCTTTAGCGTCCATGGTCGCGTGGATGATCTCATGACTGCCCAATCCAATCTCCTGGTATGGCACAGGTATATCTCTTTCATCCACCAGATCAAATTCGAAAAGATCGGGGCTCAGTTCAAAGGTGGCATGGACCACATCCGTGCGTGGACCAGCAAGCGGGTTAAAGACCACCAGGGCCAAGCGTCCACTGGTGGATCCTGTCCGGATGTTGTTAGCCAGGGCCCCCAGGCTCTGACGGGTCAATTCTTCACCGACCTGATCGACCTGGTCGAAGCGGACCTTCATCTCCTCATGGACCTGGTCGATGGAACAACCGCAGATGGAATCGTGCGGGTGGTTTTCCATCAGGAGCCGCCAGGTCTGGCGAACAAGTTCCGCTTTTTGACCGATGAGGTCCGTTTGAATGCTCTCGCCCGGGATGAGTTCCTGCCAGGTCGAAAAAGGTTCAACCCATTTTGTGAGCAGGTTCTCGCTGGCAGCATTGCGTTGTTTGATCCACATCCGGGTGGAGAGCACGCCGGGTAGAAGATGCATGCGCCTGCAGGCGCGCAATTCCCCGATGACTGTCGGGAGATCCGGTTTTTGCTTCTCGATCGCGGTTTTGACTGCGGCGACATAATCAGGCAGGGTCGAATGGATCACATGGGTATCCCGCAGCATTTCGTCAGCATAACCGATGGCCTCGGACGTGTTGCGGGGCGGTTCCATATGATCGGTGCCGTACATGATGAGCTGGTTGGATGTGGTGGAGAATCTTGCCAGCGCATCCCCTTTCTCTGAGATCATTTTTGTAAAAAGCTCCAGGTTGTCTGCTGGCAGGTCGGCTCCGTTGCCATAGCCCTCGCGCAGGTAAGCCATCAGCACCCGTGAGCCATCCGGTGCCTGCCACCAGAACTCGGTCGGACCATCGTCAACCCCACGCCAGAGCGAGGCGGTTTCCATTCCGAACCCACGCAGGATCTGGGGGATCTGCCCAATGTGACCGAAGGAATCGGGCATATACCCGATCATCATCTTGTGGCCAAATTTCCTGGCAGTACGATCACCCTGCAACAGGTTGCGGACATGCGCTTCGGGACCCACCAGGAACATATCCGGCAGGATATGCCAGGGGCCGATGAGGATCCGTCCTTTACGGATGTGTTCGCGCAGGACTGCTTCCTTCTCCGGCCTCATATATAGGTAGTCATCGAGGATAATGGTCTGGCCATCGAGCATAAAGTGCTTGAATTCACTGTCATGTTCCAGGATATCGAGCATCCCATCGATCAGGTGGACCAGTTTTAACCGGAACGACTGGAAAGGACGATACCACTCGCGGTCCCAGTGGGTATGGGAGATGACATATAGATTGCGCATAGTTACTCCGAGATTAACTTTATCAGGATTTCCTCCCAGTGGGGGAAGAGCAGCAGGTGTGCTTCCCCTTCGCAGAGGGTTAAACGACTCCCAGGGATTTTACCAGCGAAATAGCGTGCCATCGCGACGGACGCCTGGTCATCCAAGGAGCCATGCCAGATATAGACCGGGATCTGGATGCCTTCCAGAGGAAATCCCCACGGTCGGGTGAGAAGGCGTGCGTCCCATGCCAACCCGCGTGATCCCTGCTGAAAGGCTTCGATCTCACTAGCTAGGCACGCCTGGCGCACCTCGGGAAGCCTGAACTGTTCTTCGTCTGCCTGCGGGCGGCGACCAATTTCTTTATTCATAGCGGCAGCCGGGTCTGCGCATCTCCTATGGTAGACCAACCAGACCAGTATTATCCAGAGCGTCCAGGGAAGATAACGGCCGGATTTGAATCCGAACCTGTTGACCGCTGACATCGCCTCAGCCGCCCCTGGAGTTTCCACCGGACCCATACCGGAGAGGATGGCCGCCGCGGTTACACGCTCGGGAAGAGCGAAAGCACAGGCAGCTACATAGGGTCCGCCACCGGAATGACCGGTTACGGAGAACTTTTTAATTTCCAGGGAATCCGCCAGCCCGGCAATATCCCTGGACCAGTCCAGGATCTGGCGCCCGGGTTGGAACGAGGAACCTCCGTAACCGGGACGATCGACGCAGATGAGACGAACACCCAGGCTTGCCGTGATCTCGTCGTAGGGACGGAACAAGCGCGAGCCAGGCATCCCGTGGAAGAAGAAAACCGGTTTCCCGCCGGCCAGGCCGTATTCTGAATAAGCCAGGCTGCGTCCATCACGGGTGAGAATACTTCCATGATCTACCATGCTACAGTCTCACCTTCTCTTCGGTCAGCGCCCTGGCTTCCCTCATCGCCTCGCTGCGGTTCGTAATCGGAAAGCGGTTGTTCAATGGGCTGATCCGTCCGCCAAGGCGGGTCGGTTCGTACATGCCCCAGCGCAGAAGCCAACGGACGCTACCGGTCAGGTCAACGGCATCCTTCAGCTCTGCCAGGGTGGCTTCATCCCACCCGCCAAAGAACCCGTAGAAGAACATGTAAAGCGGGAAACTGGGCAGGATACCGATCAGGAAGATCAATACGCTGGTGATTTGGTCTCCCTTCCAGATCAGGCCGGAGATCCACCAGATGAGGCCATAATGCACCGCACCGGCCAGAAGCGGTGCGACCAATGACTGCCAGATATAAAACCGTTGTGGGAAACATACCTTATGGTTAATGATATAAGCTGCAATGCCCTTGGAGAACAACCCGACAAAGTAGGCGATGATCAGCCCGGTAACCTGGAAGCGGGCAAGCAGGATAAAGGCCAGGGTCACCCGGATCATTTGCTCCGAAAAGACCAGGATGGATTTAAGATAAGGTTTATTCGCACCCAATTGCACATTATCGCCCACCCAGGAGGGGAATTGCACGGCACCCCAGATAGTGAGCGGTATCACGTAGATGGCTGCCCGGGCAAACTCCACTCCGGTTGAGCCAAGAATAAAGCGCGGCGCAACTGCCAGCAGAACAGCACCGATGAAGGCGCTGGTCAAGCCGTTGTATTTGTAAGCCATGACGCTGTAATACTGGCCCAGCAGACGTTTGCCGTTAGAGATGGCCTCCGAAATGGCGGGCATTATGCCATCATTCAACGTCTGGGTGACATTAAAGGCAAAGATGAAGTTCTGTGCCAGACCCCAGTTGCCCCAGATCTCGGCATAGTTAATCAAGCGCGCCTGGGTGATGGCAATTTCCATGGCCTGTCCGAACGACCACGCTGCGGACCCGAGCATCTCGAACACGCCAAATTTAAAGCTGGTCTTGACCACCTCCCAATCGAAATGGGCCAGGAACAGAATACGGGTGTTGTATCCCACCCGGCGGTAAAGCCACATGCCGATCAGGAAGGTGAGCAACTCGCCGGCGTACGCAGCGATCCCCATTCCCAGCAGGCCGCCCATGGCCCCCCCAAATACTGGATGGGCGCGCCCCCAGGCGAACATGATGGTCACAAATACCGGTTGGACAGCCATGGGCAGGACCATGTTCAAAAGGATATCCAGTATGCGGCTGTAATCGAGCCGCTGGAAACCGGTCAGCGCATGACGGAAGACCTGGTAGAAGCCGGGGATCTGAATAAACGTATGGATGATCACGCTCCAGGCGTACAGAGCATAGGCTGAGCGCGGCGCCAATGTACTGGCTAGGCCGATCACCAAAGCCACCTGGACTGCTCCTGAAAGCGCCTGCCACCAGACGAATACCTGCCCATACTGGATGCCTTTTTTGGGATCATGCACCCGGTGCTCAGAAAGGTATTTAATGAAAGCAATGCTTGTCCCCATGTCAAAGAAGGTCCAGGCAAGATTGAAGAACTGGGTGACCCGCCCCCAGATGCCCAGCGCCTGTGCGGAGGGAAGGATGTAGGAGGGCAGGATAAGGTTTTGGTAGATGATGAGCGGAATGAACAGCACAAGCCCGACGCTCAAGGCGACCAGGAACCCGCCAAGAGGACGGTGGAAACCCACATTTTCCCACTCCGTCGTTTCTTCCTTGACCTGGAACCTGGTCCGATCCGAGACGATCTTGTCCAGTTCCTCGGGGTGTTTAAGGCTGTAACGCCGGACGAAGTAAAACGCGGTAAAGGTGGAGACCAGCATCACGCCCATCAATCCCAGCAGGATATTCCGCTCCTGGGAGTGAGGCACTGGCGAACCGGGGTAATCGGCGAATGACAGGGGAGTCTGACCGGCGGCGCGCAATACCAGGTGATAAATCAAGTAGTTGAAATAAGCCCATTCCTGGATCTGCGGATTGAACCCATCGGTTAAGAAGGCATTGAAGATATATGTCCTGCCCTGGTTGGCGCTCCACAGGATCCAGGCGCCATTTTCATATCCGACGACATATGGCTGAACGGATGAGAAGGGGGATTCCACTTCATAACGTTCACGCACCTGAGGTGCCCCATTCCAGATGACCTCTTTTACCAGTGGGTCACTGATCTTTACCCCGGTCAAACTGGCGGGTGCATCGTTGCGGGTCAGAGTGACGGGAATGCCAAGCAGGTCTTGAACACTAGCCTGGGTGAGTTTGGGCCCGAGGAAAAGCACCAGGCCGGCGCCGGATTTCAGATGCGCGGAGATGGTGGCCGGGTCAGGGATGATGGCATTCAGCACGAACACGTCTGCCTGGGCTGGATCATTCACAAGACTGAATGTCCCCGTGGGGGCGATAGCCAGTGCGGTGTATACGCTGCTGGTCTTGTCGCCGGCGTAATAGACGCGCACGGGGTTGCCAGCTGCAGCAGGCGGGACGAGAGTGAAAAGGAAGACGAGGGTTAGAAGGACAATGATGATCCGACGCATGATAGCCTCCAACTTTATTCAGTAAGATGAACTTCCTGCCTCCGGCCCAACAGGAAACCAGCGATGATAGTCAGGATGGTACCGGCAAGAATATAGAAGACGGATATGGGTCTGGGGGGTGTCAGGGCAAAGACATAAAAATATACGATCACGGGTGAAATTTGATTGGGGACCTGCGCCACCGGGATAATATTACTTGCCTGGGCATATTTAAAAGCCACCTGGTTCTGCCAGGTGATAAATGTGCCGCAAAAAACCAATAAACTGGCAGAAAATCCAACAATGATTGCCTGGGGGAGGGTTCCATGGCCACCCAAGACCAGAACGACCAGCGCCAGGAGCGGGTTGATCCAAAAATCGGAAAGACTGGATAAAAACCCGTTCCCCAGGCCGATGAACATGCCCCTGCGGTTTTTTTTCAAGGTCACCAGGAGGCGGGTCATAAGAAAGAAACAAAATACACTGGCGGTGAAGAGGATGATCCTGTTCAGCGCGTTCCTGTCTGCCAAGGTCGTTCTCACTTGTGTGGAATTGATCCCCAATCCACTTAAACCAAGGAAGAGGATACCGATGATCATCATGAAAACCCCGAAGACCTCAGACCGGTTCATTTCTTCCTTGTTCATTTTTACCGAACCGATTGCGAGGATGATCAGACCGGAGGCCATCAGGCCGGGAACAAGGGCGGGTCCGATCATGCTTTGCGCCAGCATGTAGGCCGCAGTCCCCAGGCCCAAACCGACGAAAAAGCCCACCAACCAGACCGGGTTCCTGAAGAGGGAATGCATGAATCCCTCAGCGGGATGGTCCTGGCGCGCCTGGTTGACCGCCTTTTTTTCCAGGAGCTGACCTCCCTGGGTCAGAAAACCGCCCAGGATCCCCAGTGCAACGCCGGTCAGGTAATGGAAATTCATCTAGAACTCAAATCCATCGTCCGCGATGACCTTGGCGAACCAGCGCCCGCTATCCTTGATCGACCGCTTGAGGGTCCCAAAATCTATGTAGACCAGCCCAAAGCGGGGTCCATATCCCAACGCCCACTCAAAGTTGTCCATCAATGACCAGTGTAGGTAACCCCTGACCGGCACTCCGTCTTCGATGGCGCGCTGGACCTGGAATAAGTGGTTCTTCAGGTACCGGACGCGACGCTCGTCGCGCACGCGGCCGTCAAAGTCGAGTCCATCCGGGACCGGAACACCATTCTCGGTGACCATGATCTCGCAGGTTGGCTGGTAGTCCTTCCAGATGCGCACCAGCACCTCATGGATACCTTCGGGGTAGATCTCCCACATACCGGAGTATTCATTCCCTTCCGGCTGGATCTGCACGGCGGCGACCACCGGGAACTTGGGGTCGTTTTTAACGACAGTCCGGGTGTAATAATTCACACCCAGCAGGTCCAGGGTGCGGATCTTCGCCAGGTCTCCCGGTTTGATCAGGCTGCCGCTGAGCAGCCTGCCGACGGCAAATTCCTGCATGGGCGTCGTCCCTTTAAGCAGCGGGTCGAGCATGGCCCGGTTGAGGATGGCATCCATTCGCAGGGCGGCGTCGTGATCTTGCTTCGATCCAGTTGCCGGGTGAACCGGGTTCAGGTTGAGGGTGATGCCCACTTTGACCGGTTGTTTTGCGGCAGCACGTATGGCTTCGGCTGCCAGGCCGTGGGACAGCAGAAGGTGGTGCATGGCTTTAAATGTCGCCACCGGGTCCTTGATGCCGGGTGCATGGCTGCCGTCGAAATATCCAGCGGCGGCTGTCACCCAGGGCTCGTTATGGGTGAACCAGACCTTGACCCGATCCGAAAGACGTTCGGTCACCACATGCGCATATTCGGCAAAGGCAGGGGCTGTATCCCGGTTCGGCCAGCCACCTTTATCCTGCAAAGCCTGTGGCAGATCGTAGTGGAACAGGCAAACATAGGGCTCAATCTTATTCTTGAGAAGCTCGTCCACCAGGCTGTCGTAGAAATCCAGCCCGGCCGGGTTGATCGAACCGGTCCCGGCAGGAATGATGCGACTCCATGCCACCGAGAAGCGATAAGCGCCCAGGCCGAGTTCCTTCATCAGGGCTACATCTTCCTTGTAGCGGTGATAATGATCGACGCTGACATCACCCGTTTCATGGTTAACTATTTTCCCGGGAGTATGGCAAAAAGTATCCCAGATGGAGAGGCCCTTGCCATCCTCATTCCAGGCGCCCTCGATCTGGTACGCCGCAGTGGAGACACCCCAGATGAAGTCTTTTGGAAAGGTTATTTTTTGCATCAATTGCCTCACTGATATTAATTCAATGTATTTCCTCAAATTTATGTCTCAACCCTGTACTTTCTTACCGATAAGCAACATGTGTTCACTGACACCCACAACCGATGGATGTGTGCAGGTCTGATAATGCGTCTCCTGCCATATATGCCAACGTTTCTTGTTTTTACCAGCCGGTTAACTTTCCTGTCGTGATGTGAACCCAACCCTTCCAGGCCCACCATTTCCATGACCGATAACCCCTGGGATTCAAATGCCTTCACAAGTACTTCCGGCAAGAAGAAGTGGCATGCTGTAAATCCGGAACGACCAAAGTAATCGCCCCCATCGCGCAAGGACTTAAAGAATGATTTTTCAAGTTCCTGTGGAAATAGCGCCAATTCGACGATCAATATGCTCAATCTCCCCATAACGGAAACAAATACAGGCGCACCTTTCTTGGCCACGCGGATAAGTTCTTTTATCGCCATCTCCCTTTCATGTTGATCCAATACATGCGAGAGAGGCCCACCCAAACATAACACTGCATCAAACGAATTGTCTTTAAATTGGGAGAGATCAACGATCGAGCCTTCGACAACCAGTTCGACCTTGCCTTCCACCCTGGCGCGTTTGATTTGCCGTCGGGCGAATTCCAAATTTGCCCGGGTGATATCCAGCAAGACAACCTCAAAGCCGTTCTTTGCCAATTCAAGGGTATATCTGCCTGGGCCACCACCCGCATCAAGAACTCTACCCTCCGTAAGTAAATATTTTCCTAGGAAATGCAAGGTCGTTTCAAATTCCAATCGATGATATGCATCCCGTACCAAGCGTCTCCACTCCTGCCGAACATACCCTGCGTAATAATCTTTGACCTGTTTCTCCGTCATAAATTCCCTCTTCGTATGTCTCTGAACTCTGCGGTGGCTTGTGAATGATACATGATGAATGGCCGATGCAAGTTGTTCTTTCCAGGAAAAAACTTTACGCTTCAAGCAATTTTACCGTCAAAGACAGAATCCGCAAACTATTCTCCGAACTGATATTCAATTGGATGACCCCGTATGGTCCAGGGAGATAAATTACGACAAAAGCCATTCTCTGGCAAGCGAGTATAATCGGTAAATATGACCGACCCCATCAAACGGATCCTTGACCCTGAACAGAAACCAGACGACCACATGGACCAGACCCTGCGGCCGCAAGCGCTCTCCGACCTGATCGGACAGGAGCAGGTGAAGGAAAATCTGGCTATCCTGATCGCTGCAGCCCGACAGCGCAAGGAACCGCTCGACCACGTGCTGTTTTACGGCCCACCCGGATTGGGCAAGACCACCCTGGCCCATTTGGTGGCCAACGAGATGGGCGTGAACATCAAAGTTACCTCCGGACCAGCGATTGAACGTGCCGGCGATCTGGCGGCGATCCTCACCAACCTGCGCGCCGGGGATGTCCTGTTCATTGACGAGGTCCATCGCCTGGGGAAAGCCGTGGAGGAGGTGCTCTACCCGGCGATGGAAGATTATGCGCTCGATATCATCATCGGGAAAGGGCCCTCGGCACGTTCAATCCGCCTGAAGTTGCCGCGCTTCACGGTGATCGGGGCAACTACCCGCCTGGCATTGATGACCGCACCACTACGAGCCCGCTTCGGGGCGGTCTACCGCCTGGATTATTACAGCCTAGAGGCCATGCACGCCATTGTGCGGCGTGCCACTGGCATGCTCGGAGTCCCGGCAGACGGGGATGGAATGGAGGAGATCGCCCGGCGGGCCCGGGGGACACCGCGCGTGGCGCTGCGACTCTTGCGCCGCGTGCGCGATTATGCCCAGGTGCGTGCCGATGGGAAAGTCACCCGGAAGGTGGCGCGCGAGGCCCTGGACCTGCTGGCGGTCGACCCGCTAGGCCTGGACGATCTGGACCGGCGCGTGCTCAAGACGGTGATCAACAAATACAACGGCGGTCCGGTGGGGTTGAACACCATTGCCGCGGCCATCAGTGAGGAGCCGGATACCATCATGGACGTGGTCGAGCCGTACCTGTTGCAGTTAGGATTCCTCGACCGCACACCGCAGGGAAGGGTGGCAACCAAGGCAGCCTACGAACACCTTGGGGTGGAGTACAACGAAGAGTCCCAGCCGCGACTCGTATAAACAAGATAGACGAATTATCGGTAGATGGAGAGATGGAGGTTTGAATGAACTGCCATGCTCTGGTCCGGAACAGTCAGGGCCGAAACCTCAAAATGATCATGACCGAAACAATCCCATTAAGATGATATCGATCCAGGGACGAACGGCTGCGGTTCCAGTACCGGCGGAGGTGGGTTGTTTTTCGTGGCGTTGGCGACCTGCTTTTGCTGCGACCTACAGCGGGAAGCTGTAAAGCGCGACCTGGCGGTTGAGCGTTCCGAAGTTGAAAGGAGCGGCTATTTCGAAACTGTAGGCAATCTGCTAAGAACGTCAGCTACCAGGTCAGGGTGGTCAGCCGGACAAGCGGAGAGGAGATCCAGGAATTGATAATCCAGACTGAGCTGATTGCAGAGATCCACAATACCTTGGGCCTTTTTACTCCCTTCATCCTGAAAAACGCCGAGGTGATATGCTCCCAAAGGATATGACCACTCTTGTGCGCCTTTTTATCTTTCTTGGTATTCTTTTCCTTCTATCCGGTGGGTTATTGTTCCTGTTCGGGAAGTTCAACCTACCCCTTGGTCGTCTGCCAGGGGACATCCGGATCGAAGGAAAAAATGGTGTTTTCTATTTCCCGTTGGCAACCTGCATCCTGGTTTCCCTTCTGCTGTCCGGTATGCTGGCATTCATCACCCGTTTCTGGAAGAAATAAGTCATCTAAAAATAAATGAAAACATCCGACTTTGATTATGATCTTCCCCCTGGATTCATTGCCCAGACTCCCCTCGAACCGCGTGATTCTTCCCGCCTGCTGGTGCTGAACCGAAACCACGCAGCATTGGAACACGCTGTATTTCGTGACCTTGGAAAATATCTTAACTCAGGCGACCTTCTGGTACTGAATCAAACCCGCGTTATCCCGGCCCGTATTTATGCCCAAAAGCACACGGGAGGGCGCGTGGAGGTGCTGCTCCTGCGGCGGGAGGACCCGTTGACCTGGGAATGCTTGGTGGGGGGCAAGGGTCTCTCGGCAGGCAGGACCATCACTATCAAGAACGGTCCAGCTGCTGAAATTGTGGAGGTGCTGGACGGCTCACGCCGGCTAATTCGCTTTGCAGAACCCATCGAACCATTTTTCGCCCGGGTCGGCAATGTTCCCCTGCCGCCATATATCCATGAACCGCTCAGGGACCCGGAGCGCTACCAGACGGTTTACGCCCACGATCCCGGTTCTGCTGCAGCACCGACTGCCGGGTTGCATTTCACCCCGCGGCTGATGGCTGCGTTACAGGGAAAAGGGATCGGGATAGCCTATGTCGTCCTGCATGTTGGGCTGGATACATTTGCCCCTGTGACGGAAGATGATCCTGCTGCGCACCGGATCCACACCGAATGGTGCACCTTGCCAGAAGAGACCGCGGAGGCTATCAATAATACGCGAAAGGCAGGTGGAAGGGTGATCGCGGTGGGGACCACCACCGTCCGGACGCTGGAGAGTGCCGCAAAACAAAGCTTTTTGGTCGACCGCCAATCGCAGGTCAAAGCCTACACCGGCAACACCGACCTGTTCATCCTGCCGGGTTACATTTTTCGATTGGTGGATGGCATGATCACCAACTTTCACCTGCCAAAATCGACCCTCATCATGCTGGTCAGCGCCTTTGCGGGTCGCGAGTCCATCCTCCATGCTTACGGGGTTGCCATGATCGAGGGGTACCGTTTCTATTCCTTCGGGGATGCCATGCTGATCCTGTAAGGTGTTCTATCCTTTCCACATCGGCAGCGGTTCGACCCCCATGGCTTCATCGACCTGGTCGTCCAGGATCATCTGCCCCAGCTTCTCTCCATACTTGATCAGATCAGGGATGTGAGTAGGGTCATCCATCGGGATGGCCATGTTCAGGTCCACCTGGAAGCGTCGGAAGTCCAGCTTGGGGAAGAAGGTCTCCACCAGGTTTACTTGCTGGTCATCAGCAGATGCCAGGAATGCATCCAGGGTGGGAATCAGCCATTCCCAGGTCCGGAAGCGTCCCGGCTGACCCGGTTTGACCGCGTTGGGGTCGCGGCCGGTGCCAAGACTGATGAGGGTGGTCTCCCCTGGATCCCATTTCAGGCAGAATTGCGCCTCGTAGGCTGCCAGGTAACAGGGGTTGGCATAGGAACCCACGCCGCCATCCACGTAACGACCGGCAACCACGGGGAAGTAGGTCGGGACGGAACTGGAAGCCAGAACAGCCTGGATGACCGACCAATTCAAATAATCCGGTTTCCAGGGTTTGATGAACCGGGTTTTATTGGCGAGCATGTCAAAGGTGGTGATGACCACGTCAGTGCGCGGACTGGCGGTCCAGAAGTCGCCCATTTTTTTATCACCAATGTACTTGCGCAGGGCTTTTATCAACGGCCTGTGGGGATAGCGGTAGCGGGTCAGAGGCCAGAAAATGGTGCGCAAGGATTTCTTAAAGATGGTCTTGCCCAGCGAGACATACAATTCGTGCAGCTGGGCGGCGGTCAGCCCGCTGCCGATCCCGGCGGAAAGGATCGAGCCGGTGGAGGTCCCGGCAGCCAGGCGGAACAGCTCCGGAGCCGTTTTACCCAGGTGCTCCTCCAGCATCGATAATGCCCGCGTGACGATCACCCCGCGGATACCGCCCCCGTCGATCGCGATGGCAATATTCTTTCGCAATGGTTTCATGCACGCCTCCTATTATTATCCTTCAATGATATCCCTTTTTCATAAGTAAAACACCCGATATTGGCAGCCTGCACTTCTGAACTGCGGGATGGCCGGACCATGATCACCCCCGGGGAAAAAAAACGAAAATTAGGATTCCAAAGAGCAGGTGGAGCATGAATTCACCCGAAATTATGTAAAATGGGTCCCCCCATGATTTCATCATTCTTGTTCATTCCAGCTTTTTGGTGCATGGTTTCCATCATTCCTTCGGAGGTTATTAGGATGGCTGAGCCGGTGGTAAACCTTGTCTGTTCAGGTAAAATCACACTATGAACCTGGATTCGCTCAATGCAGGACTATTGACATGTACAAGGTGCCCACGTCTGGTCGACTGGCGGGAGAGGGTCGCGCGCGAAAAGCGCCGGGCCTTCCAGTACCAGACATACTGGGGGAAACCGGTCCCGGGTTTTGGCGACCCGCTTGCTCGCGTCTTCGTAGTCGGATTGGCTCCCGGCGCTCACGGTTCCAATCGCACCGGGCGCCAGTTCACCGGGGATGCCTCGGGTAACTTCCTCTACCCGGCGCTCTTCAAGGCCAGGTTCGCCTCGCAACCGCAGTCAGTTTCCCGTACAGATGGGTTGTTCCTGACCGATCTATACACGGCTCCCGTCTGCCGCTGTGCACCGCCGGATAACAGACCCACCCCGCAGGAAATGGCAAACTGTCAGCCATACATGCTGCAGGAGATCGAGATCATCGAGCCAAAGGTTTTTGTGGCATTGGGACGGATCGCATTTGATGCCGTCCTGCGCATATTTTTTCTCCCGAAAAGGGATCATGTCTTTTCCCATGCCAGCGTTCATAGACTCCCAGGTGGAGAATTCCTGGTCGGTTCCTATCACCCCAGCCGCCAGAATACCCAGACCGGGCGTCTGACCGGTGAGATGTTCGATCATGTCTGGAAAATAGTCCGTGAGCTGCTGGATGAACGTTATTGAGGCTCGAATAATCATCAGGTATCAGCGATATGTTATACAATAGGGGACAAGGAGCAACATGCGAGCGGTCGACATCATCATTAAAAAAAGGGACCATGGCGAACTAAGCAAAGAAGAGATCCAGACCTTTGTGGATGGCTTCACCCGCGGCGATATCCCGGATTACCAGGTTACCGCCTGGGCCATGGCGGTGCTGCTCAACGGTATGACGGCGCGCGAGACAACCGACCTGACCCTGGCGATGGCATCCTCCGGCGAAATCCTTGACCTTTCAGGTGTCGTGGATATCGCCGTGGACAAGCATTCCACTGGGGGGGTGGGTGATAAGACCTCGCTGGTGGTCTTACCGGTTGTGGTTGCCTGCGGGCTCCCGGTGGGAAAAATGTCAGGACGCGGGCTGGGTTTCAGCGGTGGGACACTGGATAAACTGGAATCCATCCCCGGATACCGGGTTGACCTGACCACTGAGCAGTTCAAGAAACAACTCAAGGAGATTGGCATCGTATTGACCGGTCAATCTCTGGACCTGGCTCCAGCTGACGGGAAACTGTATGCCCTGCGGGACGTTACCGGTACGGTGCAGTCCATTCCATTGATCGCCTCCTCCATTATGAGCAAAAAGATTGCTGGCGGCGCACAGGCCATCCTGCTGGATGTCAAGGTTGGCCTGGGGGCCTTCATGGAAACGCTCGATGAAGCCCGCAAACTTGCCAGCTTGATGGTGGATATAGGCCGTCTGGCCGGGCGGGAAGTGGTGACGCTTCTCTCCGATATGAACCAGCCTCTCGGTGAAGCAGTGGGCAATTCACTGGAGGTGATCGAGGCGATCAGCACGCTTCACGGGCATGGGCCGGCGGATTTCAGCGAACACTGCCTGCACGTCAGTGCGCACATGCTGGTATTGGGCCACCGCACCCGGGACCTGGAATCCGGTCGGCGCATGGCCGAGGCAGTTATTGCTTCTGGTGCAGCCATGGAGAAGTTCCGCATGCTGGTAAAAGCCCAGGGCGGGGATGTGTCGTTTGTGGATAACCCTGGTAAATTTCCAAAGGTAAAATTCAGTGAAGTGGTCAGGGCAGAGCGGGGCGGGTACCTGTCCCGAGTGCATGCCAGGTTAATCGGGGAAGCTTCGGTCGCACTGGGTGCCGGTCGTGCGAGGAAGGGGGATGCTGTGGATCATGCAGTGGGATTCATCCTTCACCATAAGGTGGGGGAGCGGGTGGAGAAGGATCAACCACTTATTACCATCCATGCCAGCGAGGCGAAAAAACTAATGGAGGCCCGGGAACAAGTCCGTGAGGCCTTTATTTATAGTGATGAACCGGTACCCCCCCTACCGCTCTTTTATGAATGACCCGTCAATTTCGTAAAAAAAGCGAGGCGTCTGCAGGGTGGTTTTGCGGAGGAACCCAGTTAAAACCCCCTCGGGGTTAACGAATATGATAATAAAAACCCGTAAATGATCATGAAAATCTAATTGCATTATATTAAAGATTAGTGCATAATATAGGTAGGAGTACGCTATGGCCAAAGTATCTCTGCGCGTATACAATCGTGAGATCGAAGGCATGATAGAAGCTGGACAATTGGATGAAGCGATTGCCCACTGCCAGTTCATTTTAAAAACCTACCCGATGCATGTTGAAACATACCTGCTGCTGGGGAAAGCCTTCCTGGA
>Ga0182021_10001554_pt1 | contig 26512 bp, 25 predicted proteins | sample 612E3MmetaG_FD_120493 | JGI IMG/M metagenome (GOLD analysis project Ga0182021, IMG submission 120493) | Permafrost microbial communities from Stordalen Mire, Sweden - 612E3M metaG (Illumina Assembly) | ecosystem: Environmental > Terrestrial > Soil > Wetlands > Permafrost | place: Sweden...
TCTCGGTGACGAACCCCGTGTTGCCATCGGTCTGAACGTCGGCACCATCGCCAGACTGGGTCGCCGTCAACACCGGCTGGATCACGGGGATCACCGCCCGCACCCCGCTCAATCCGGCCACCTTGGCTGTCAGATCGTGCGTGGCGGCGGGGTCCAGATAGCCGGTCTGCGAACCCCCGAAGGTCTGGACCACGGTGGTCGCGGACAGCTGGCGCGCCCGGAAGCTCCCCGATCCGCTCTGCACGGCGGTCGCGATGATCGCGACGAACACCGTCCCCATGAACACGGCCAGTACCAGCCCGCTGATGGCGCGGAAACCACGCCGCGGGTCGTTGCCGAGCCTGCGGGCCGCGATGAGGGTGGAATCCCGGCGAGCCGTCGCGGCGAGCACACGCCCGCCCAGATAGGTGAGCCACGGCCCTACTATTACGATCCCCAGAGCGATGAAGGCGAACACCACGAACACGCCGTACGTGCGGAGCATCGAGTTGTGCAGTCTGCCGGGCACCAGCAGAAGGCCGATGCCGACGGCGGGCACCAGCAGCCTGACGGCGCGCGGTCGCTTGGCCGGGGCTTTGCGGGTGACCCCCAGCGGGGATATCTGCACCCGCCGCAGGGTGATGATGCTCGCGATGATGGCCACCACCGGCACACCGATAGCAGCACCCGTGACGGCCAGCCACCCCAGGCCGACGTCGGCGGTGAAGAAGGGCTGGCCGGTGAAGGGGATCGTGGCCACCAGGGGCCGGAAGATGTAGAACAGGACGAAGCCTATGACCGTCCCGCTGATGGCGGCCAGCACGGCCTCAACGGCCGCGATGATGTTCACCTGCCCGGGTGTCGCGCCCACCAAGCGCAGCGCTGCCAGCCGCTCCTCGCGGCGGGCAGCGGCGAGCCGGGTGGACGTGATGACGAACACGAGCACGGGAAACATCAGCCCGATAGCTCCGATGCCCAGGGCGATGCGGAGAAACTCGCTGTAATCGTGGTACTTCGGCGACGTCTCGATGCTGCGCACCAGCGTGGCCTGCAGCTTCTCCATTTCGACTGGCGTCCGCCCGACCACGGCGATGAGGGACTCCGGCGACGCGAGGCCCTGTCTGCCCAGGATCCCCGCGCGGGTCCCAGCGAAACGGGCGCCGAGCAGATCGGCGGGAGTGGAGTCCAGCAGCCGGGCCAGCGCCGGCGACACGAAGTACTGGCCCGGGCCGGGCTGCTTGTCCAGGCCCGGCAAAAGCGGCGAATGCGGACCGGTCGCCGCCACGCCGATGATGGTGATCGCTCGCCCCTCGTAGAAGTCGGTGGACAGCCGCCACCACAGCGGGTCGGAGATGTTCTCGTCCACGCTCGGGCGGCGGTTCTCGGCACTGGTCTGCAGCCAGCCGGTGTGCGCGTCGCGGGCTTTGAGGCCGTTGAAGCCGCCGATAGTGAACAGCAGCAGCCCCACCGCAACGGCGATCCCGAAGGTGGTGAGGATCAGCCGCACCCTCCCCTCTCGCGCGCCTCGAAGGGAGAAGCGCAGTCCCAGTCGTAGCATGCTCAGGCGGCCGCCGCTCACGCCGCGTCCCCGAGCGCCACGCACGACGCGCGCCCGTCGCGAACCATGACCTCGCGGTCCGCGTAGGCGGCCACACGCGGCTCGTGGGTCACCAACACCACGGTGGTGCCCCGCTCCCGGGCCGTGTCCACCAGAAGGTTCATCACCAGCTCACCCGAGAGAGAGTCCAATGACCCGGTGGGCTCGTCGGCGAACAGCACCTGGGGGTCGGCCACCAGTGCCCTGGCCAGCGCCACCCGCTGCGCCTCGCCCCCGGACAACTCGCTCGAAAGCCGGCCTTCCAGCCCATCGAGGCCCAGCCGCTCGAACCACGGGCGCGCCAGACCCAGGGCTTCATTTCGCGCCACTCGCGCCAGAAGCAACGGTAGCGAGACGTTCTCCTCGGCAGTCAGTTCGGGGACCAGTTGCCCGAATTGGAAGACGAACCCGAACCGCTCGCGCCGCAGCGCGCTGCGGCGAGCCTCCGACAGCCGGTCGATCCGCTCGCCCGCGAACCTGACCTCACCTTTGTCGGGGAGGAGGATGCCCGCCAAGCAGTGCAGCAGGGTCGACTTCCCGGAGCCGCTCGGCCCCATGATGGCCACGATCTCCCCTGCACCCGCCGTGAAGTCGATGCCGCGCAGCGCCTGGGTGGCCCCGAACGAGCGATACACGTCACGGCAGGAGAGGAGCGGCGCGGGTACGGCAGAGCCGGTTATGAGTGCGGACGCCGGCTGGACGGCCGGGCGCGGCGGCAACTGGGTCATCCTTTCAACTCCTTGGCGATGCTGTCGAGGCGACTGGTGGTGAGATCTATCCACCGGAGGTCGGCCTCGAGATGGAACAGAGCGTGGTCGATGAGCAGGGCGTCGATGAGCGGCGCGGTGCGGCGCTGCGCGGTGAGTTCGCGCATCCGCTCGAGGTGCGCGTGCCGTTGAGCGTCGAGGTAGGCGTCGGCGGGGCGGTTGAGCAGGAGGGCGAGCACCATCTTCATGCCGAGGATGGTCTGCAGATGGGCCTCTGGCGTCACCGGGTCGGCGAGCCAGGTGGAGAATTCCTCCTCGCCCTGGGCGGTGATGGCGTAGAGCTTACGTTCCGGCCCCTCCCCCGGGGCGTTGCCGGTCTCCAGGATGTGGCCGTCACGCACCAGCCGCGCCAGCGTGGAGTACACCTGGCCGTAGAGCAGAGGCTTGTCGCGGCCGAAGTATTCGTCGTACTGCCGCTTCAGCTCATACCCGTGGTTCGGATGCTGCTCGAGTAGGCCCAAGAGTGCATAAGAAACGCTCATGCGGCGTAGTATCAACTGAGTGTATACACCGCGTCAATAGGGACGGAAGACGCTTTGAGGAGGTTCGGCGCCTCAGCGGGCGCTGATGGCGAGGTCGCCTGGCGGAGGCGCCCAGGCCGCTAGGGCAGCGGACGCCCGCACCAGCGATCGGTAGGCGCGCAGCCAGCCGAGCGGGAGCATCCCACCTAGTAAGCGCTCGCCGGCCGTGTCCGACACGGCGCGCACGACCGCCGCTTGCTGCGAGCGCTCGCAAAGAAGCCAGTAGGATTCCATGTCGACCCCCAGCGCCCCGCCGGAGGCCATCTGCGAACGTCCGGCCCCGAACGCGAGGTGAGCTGAAGACAACAGCGGGCCGGCGTGCACCGTCAGCCCGGCGGAGCGAAGGGTCTCTGCGAGCCCGCCGGCGGCCGGCAACTCTACCACCCCGCTGGGCCCGCGGATCTCGGTGCCCACGATCACGTCACCGGTGTGGATCTCGGGGCGCAGGCCGCCGCAAAAACCGGCCACCACCACGAATGTGTTGTCGCCGGCAATAACGGCAAGGCGCGCCGCCGCCCGCGCGGAGGCCTTGGGGCCCATGCCGGTCCTCGCGACCTCTGCGCGGTAGTCTGCTTCCACCGGCCCCGGCCGGTGACGGGAGACGCCGCGCCGTAGCGCCCGGGCCTCGATGGCGAGCGGAGCCAGTATCAGCAGACGGGTCATCTCCCGCAGCATATCAACCACAGGGCGCGCCGGAGGCCGGGGCCTGTCTCGCGCAGGTGGTCAGGAACGCGTGCCCACGCCGCGGTCAAGATGGATCGCGCCCCAGGTTCAGCAGCGGCCCGCCATCAGTTCGGCGAACCGCTCCATGCTCTCGACGGCGCCCTCTTCCATGCCCGACTTCATGGCGGCGTCGCGGGTCTCCTGGTCAGCAAAGCGGTCGGTGAACGTCACCCGCGTCTTGCCCTCCTCGTCGGCGAAGACGACGGTCTCCACCATCATGTCGCCGGGCATGGCCTCATACTCGAAGGTGTACTCCACGCGGTTGGGAGCGTCTACCTCCTGATAGGTACCGCGGAACGCGAACTCTTTGCCTTGTTCGTCGCGCTGCACGAAGCGCCACTCCCCGCCGGGACGGACGTCCATTCGGTCCACCCTGGTGGTGAGACGCCGCGGACCCCACCACTGGGGGATGAGGATGGGATCGAGGGTGGCTTTGAACACCGCCTCACGGGGGGCGTCGATGACGCGGGTCATGGTGAACTGGCGCTCTGCGGGGGTCCGTAGGCCGGTGGTGCGTCCGATCGCTTCCATTGATCCTCCTCGTTGGTCAAGCAAAGAGCGGGGCCGCTCGCCTAGCCGCGGCCCCCTCAGGTTCTTGCCAGAGAGTTACCCAGGAAGCGCCACCTGGAAGCGCCGCCACTCATTGCGAGCGGCCCGGCACCAACCCTTCGGCGATCTTCAGCAGTTCGTCGGCCGGCAGGTTCGACACTATCTCCAGCCGCAGGCACTCCCCAGAAGCCGGCGCCTACCCCAGCGTCTCCAGCACCTCGAGGTCCTCGATGGTCATGCTCATGCTGTAACGGTAGCCGCGGCGGACCGCCACCGGCTGCAAAGCGTCGAGTTCGTTGTCGGGCGCGGGGAAGAAGTCGAGGCTCGCTGGACCCTCCCACACCTCGGTCCGCTGGACGCCGCTCATGATCGACCGCACGAGCTCGTACACCGGGGGCCGGGCGGCGCCGCCACCGGCCAACTGCGGGAAGTAGCGCATGTTGACCACCGGGCGCTTGCCCAGATAGATCGGGTCCTCGGAGACCTTCTCCAACTCCACCACAGCCTCGGCCAGTCGCCGTCCGTTCGCGGCAAGCGTGCCGCCGAAACGGGCACCGGCCTCCACGCGCGGCCCCGCCTTGGAGGCCAGCGGGAACGCCCGAGTGGTGTGCACCTCGCCGAACTTCTTAGGCCAGCCCTGGATCCAGCCGCGGGCCATCGAGGTGTCCCTGTCCACGTAGATGTAGGGGCAGGTCTGGACAGCATGTCCGATGAGTCCCGCGGCGCCGGCCGAGCGGGCGCCGCCTTGGCCGGCACCACGGTACACCGCGTTCACCAGCAGGAGCACCTCGTTGTACTGGCTGCGAGCCGGGTCCAGGTACTCCTCCCCACTCGCGCTGGCGTACTGCCACGCGATGAAGAAGGCCACGCACCCGCCCCGATCTTGCGGATCGGGCTCCAGCCCCGGAGGCAGCACTGCGGCCACGGCCGCCGGGTCCGCCGCAAAATCCACTACAAGGAGGTCGCCCGCGTAGTGCCACGGCGGGATCGGAGTAAGCGAAGCGCGTCCCTCGGGCGAGAGCGGCACGCTGAAACCCTTGAGCGACATCGAGACCTCCCGGGTGCGCCCGGCTTTAGATGAGTTGCCCGCTTAGGATGGCCGCGATGGCTCCCAGGTCGGGCTCGAGAAGGTCGGGACTCGGCTGGGCGCCGCCGGATTCCACGTAGAGCCCTATCCGCATCCGTTTGCCCTTCACCTGCACCCAGATCGCCGAAACGAGCGGAAAGCGGCGGGGTCTATGGAAACCCCGGTCCTCGTCGAGGTATGAGCGGAGATCGTGCGTGCGCAGGTTGAGTCCCACGGGCATCGCCACTTCGCCGGGCAGGCTGCTCGCCGTGCTCGCGCCCAGGAGGCAGCCGCGGCGATCCAACAGCGCCACTCCGTACGCGGGTTCGGGGCCCAGCCTGCGGGGAGGTTCGCCCACGCCCTGGTATACCGTTGACCGCCCCACCCGCGTATCGACCATACCGCTCATCTACGCCCTCACGCACTTCCCGAACGAGAGAAATCAGTGCTCCCAAACCTGGCAGACGGACCCAGCGCGCGCAAGAGCGGGCTAGGGAAAAAGTCGCAATTTGCTGCAATATAAAAAGGTCGCAATCAGCGGGCGTTTCTAGCAGTAGCGCCCGTACTCCCGTGCGGCCGCAGCCATCGCCTTGAGGTTGGCCAGCCGGGGGAACTCCACCGTGCCACCGGAGCCGAGGATGTAGCCACCGCCGGGCGCGCACGCCTCGATGAGCCGGCGGCACTCCGCGGTCACCTCTTCCGGCGTGCCGGCCGCCAGCAGCGAAGTCGGTACGTTGCCCTCGATGCAGCACGTCGGCCCCAGGATCCGCTCGGCCCTGGCCATGTCCGTCCGATCGAACCGCCATCCACGCTTCTCTTCGGGCGTGAGCCCGGCCCAGTTACATGGACGTTGCGGCGACGCTTCAGCTGACATCAGTCTCTCCCTCCTGCAGCAGCCGCAGGAACTCCGGTCCGTACTTCTCCAACTTTCTCTCGCCCACGCCACCTATGTCCAACAATCCGTCGGCGGTCGTGGGGCGCACTGCTGCCATTTCCCGCAGGGTGGCGTCGTGGAAGATCACGTAGGCGGGCACGCCCTCCCGGTCGGCGATCTCCCGCCGCAGCGCGCGCAGGGCGTCGAAGAGCTCATCGTCGACGGTGTCGAGCGCCCCCGTCGCCAGCCCCGTCTGGACTGCACGCCGCCCCCGGCGCTTCCGGTGGCCGTTCCCGTCCTCGGGCCGCTCCACCCGTACTCGTGGGCGGGCCAGCATGAGCGTCTCGGCGCCGCGCAGCACCGGCATGGCCGCCGGCGTCAGCTTCAACACCGGATACTGCCCCATCTCCTGCTCCAGGTAGCCGCGGTGCACCAGTTGCTGCGCCAGGCTGCGCCACCCATCCACGCTCACATCCGCACCGATGCCGTACGTGGACAGGCGGTCGTGTCCCAACTCGATGATCCGCTCCTTCTGAGAGCCGCGCAGGACGTCCACCACGTGCCCCACGCCGAACCGCCCGCCCAGCCGGTAGACACACGACAGCGCTTTCTGCGCGTCCACCGTGGCGTCGTACAGTTCCGGCGGGTCGAGGCAGACGTCGCAGTTGCCGCAGTCGTCCTCCATCCGCTCGCCGAGGTAACCCAGCAGCACCCGCCGGCGGCAACTCACCGCCTGGGTGAAGCCCACCATGGCACTCAGCTTGTGCTGTTCCACAGCCACTCGCTGCTGATTCTCCCCCGCTTCGATGAGCGCCCGCACCCGGGGAACGTCCTCCCACCCGAACAGCAGCAGCGCCTCCGCCGGCAGCCCATCCCTGCCCGAGCGGCCTATCTCCTGGTAGTAGCCCTCGAGGTGCTGCGGCAGGTCCCAATGGACCACGAACCGAACGTTCGTCTTGTCGATCCCCATCCCGAAAGCGACCGTGGCCACCACGATCTGGATCTGGTCGAAGATGAACGCTTCCTGGACCCTCTCGCGCTCCTCTGCCGGCAACCCCGCGTGGTAGGCCTCCGCCGCGAGGCCGCGCTCGCGCAGGTGGGCGGCCACTTCCTCCGTCCGCTTGCGCGTGGAACAGTAGACGATCCCGGCCTCGCCCTCGTGGGCAGCGAGGAAGGTCTTAAGCTGAGAGTGAGGATTATGCTTGTCGACCACCCGCAGCCGGATGTTCGGCCGGTCGAAACTGGAAGTGAAGCAGGCCGCGGCCTCGAGCCCCAGCTTCTCCCGGATGTCGTCCCGGGTATGCGGGTCCGCAGTGGCGGTGAGAGCGATGATAGGCACCCCCGGGAATCGATCCCGCAGGCGCCCCAGTTCCACGTACTCCGGCCGGAAGTCGTGTCCCCACTGCGAGATGCAGTGGGCTTCGTCCACAGCTATCAGCGCGATGCCTGCCGCCGCCGAGCCATCGCCGACGGCCGGGCCTCCGCCCTCCAGCGCCGCCAGCCGGTCCAAGAACCCGTCGCTCACCACCCGCTCGGGCGATACATACAGCAGGAGTAACTCACCGGCGTGGAACTGCGCCAGCACACGCCGCGCCTCCGCCGGGTCGAGCGAGGAGTTGTATGCCGCCGCCGCCACCCCGCTGGCCCGTAGCGCGTCCACCTGGTCTTTCATCAACGAGATGAGCGGCGACACCACGATGCCCGTCCCCGGCCGGAGCATGGCCGGGATCTGGTAGCAAAGCGACTTGCCTCCCCCGCTCGGCATCAGAACGAAGGCGTCGTCCCCACGGAGGAGCGTCTCGATGATCTGCTGCTGGTTGGGGCGGAACTCCTGGTACCCGAAAACGGTGCGCAGGACGTGGGCGGCGGTCTCTGTCATCCCAGCCACGATACCGACCGGCCCGGACAGGTGCAAACGACTTTGGTCGGAGCCTGGTGGGAACGCTCCCCGCCGCTCCTCAAAGCCGCTCCAAGGCCGCCGGGCGGAACAGGGTGTACGGAGCAGCGAGCCGGGCTATCATCGTTTGGGACAGACCCGGCAAGGAGGCAAGGATGCTGATCGTGCATGTGGACGTCCGAGTGAACCCCGGTGACGTGGAGGCCTTCAAGCGGGCGACCATCGCGAACGGGCGGAACAGCGTGCAGGAGCCGGGTATCGCCCGGTTCGACGTCGTGCAGCAAGTGGACGACCCCACGCGCTTCGTGCTGGTGGAGGTGTACCGCACGGCGGACGCCGCCACAGCCCACAAAGAGACCGCCCACTACCAGACCTGGCGCGACACTGTGGCCCCCATGATGGCCGAGCCGCGCACGAGCGTGAAGTACGCCGCCGTCCTTCCCGAAGCTGCAGACTGGTGACCGCGCTCGGCGGCAGTGCGAAGGCGCCCGGGAGACCCGGTCCGCCGCCTGAGACCGGGCTCAGCCCCGGTCGCGGCGCGCCCCGCTTCGAGTTCGCCACTGCCGGTCGGATCGTCTTCGGCACAGGCGCGCTTCGCACTGCCGCCGACACTCTGGCAGCGCTCGGCCGCCGGCCCCTAGTGGTGACCGGCGCACGCGCGGAGCGGGCACAGCCCCTTCTGGCCCTTCTGACCGAGCGGGCAGCGCGGCCGGTGACGTTCGCGGCCGGCGGCGAGCCCGACATAGCGATGGTGCGGAGAGGCGCGGTCTTCGCCCGGGAGCAGCGGTGCGATGCGGTGATCGGGTTCGGAGGCGGAGCGGCGCTGGATGCCGCCAAGGCGATCGCCATCCTCGCGACCAACCTCGGCGACGTGCTCGACTACCTGGAGATCGTGGGTCGGGGCCAGGCCCTGGCCGAACTCCCTCTGCCCTGCGCGGCCATCCCGACCACGGCCGGCACCGGCTCGGAGGTCACGCGCAACTCGGTGATCGCCTCCCGAGAGAACCACGTGAAGGTCAGCCTGCGCAGTCCGCTCATGCTGCCCCGCATCGCCATCGTCGATCCTGAGCTCACCTACGGCCTGCCCCCCGCGCTCACCGCCACCACCGGCCTGGACGCCCTCACTCAGGTGGTGGAGCCTTTCGTCTGTACCCGCGCCAACCCACTCACCGACGGCCTTTGCCAGGAAGGGATGACGCGTGTGGCCCGCTCGCTTCGGGCGGCCTTTGGGGCGGCGCCTCCCACGCCGGCCGGCCCCGCCGGGGCCGCGCCGCCGGCGCGGCCCACACCTGAAGCCATCGCCGTCCGTGAGGATATGGCCGTGTCCAGCTTGTTCGGAGGGTTGGCCCTGGCCAATGCCGGACTGGGAGCGGTGCACGGCATCGCCGGTCCGCTGGGCGGGATGATCGAAGCCCCGCACGGCGCGCTTTGCGCCGCACTGCTCGCCCCCGCGGTCGCTCAAAACGTGCGAGCTTTGCGGGAGCGCGCTCCCGAGAGCCCGGCGCTCGCCCGCTATGCGCGCGTGGCCCAGCTACTCATCGGGGACCCGGCCGCCGCCGCCGAAGACGCGGCCGGCTGGGTGCGGCAACTGGTAGCCGATCTCGGCATCCCGGGCCTGGGCGGCTGGGGCGTCGGGACTGAACTGATCGGGGAACTGGTGACGAACGCGGCAGGGGCCAGCAGCATGAAGGCCAACCCGGTGGAGCTCACGCTGGACGAGTTGTCCGCGATCGTGGAAGCGGCGCTCTAGTCGCCAGCGCGCGGCTCGCGGCTCGCGCCCTTGAGCGGAACGGGGATGCGCCGGACCCGGAGCATCCCCTGCGCACGTCCAGGCCGGTGTTACGACTTCTTGACGCTCGGGTCGCCGATGGGTCCGGGCGCCTCGATCCCGATGGCCTTCTGGTAATCCTCGAGGCTGGTGTTGAGGGTCGCGCCTGGATGCTGGGCCGCCAGGTCGCGCAGCGCGTATCCCGAGATGCGGGCGTAATCCGCTTGATAGAGAGCGTGGAAACGCTGCATGTCCTTTGCGGCACCCATGGTCACAGAGTACATGCCGCGAAAGCGGCGATGGTTACAGGGCGGGGGGCGACGGCGCCGCCGGGGGACGCAGACTGCGTCAGCGGGCACCCGCCCGTGTGGCTACTCCCCGGAACCGTATGCGGGCACCCAGTCCAGATAGGGCCGGTTGGCCTCCAGATCCCGCTTGCGGCGTGGCGATGCGGTGACCAGCGAGTCGAGCAACTCACGCGAGGCCGCGCTAACCTCGTCGACCGCATGCATGACGGCCTGCTCGTTCGCGGGCGAGGGAGTATGGAAGCCCGAGATCTTCCGGACATACTCGAGGGCGGCGGCACGGACCTCATCATCGGCAACCGGCGGCTCGACGTTGTACAGGGTCTTGATGCTCTCGTACATTGCGCGTTACCTCTCTGGTCGGGTGGACCTAGAAGCATGGTGGCATGGAACCGCCAGATATTCAACCTGCAATTTGATTCTCAGTCGTATACTACCGAACGCTCGGTAGGAAGAGCCTGCGTTCAGGGAGCCCCGAAGGGGCGGTCACGCCTCGATGATCTTGAGGATCGTGTTCCAGTTCCGCGTGGTGATGTCCGGCCCGAAGGCCTTCGCGAGCCACGCCATCATTTCCGTGGTGCCCCAGCCCGGCGCCAGCGCGATGGCCGTGAGCGCCTCACCCTCGGTGACCTGCACCAGCGCGGTCCTCTCGTCCGCCGGCACTGTCGGAGCCGCTGAGGGCGCTGAGAGAAAGCTGACATAGAGCCTGGTCTCGGATGTCACCGGGACCCCGGCGAACGGGTCGGCTGCAATGAGCGTCTCCAGATCAGCGAGACGGCGGACCATCACGCTCATCCGGTAGCCGAACGCCTGCGTGAGTCCCGCAGCGATCTGCTCCTCCAGCGCCTGGAGCCCGGGTGCATCATCCTGATCCGGTGCGTCGAAGAGCACGTTGCCGCTGGCCTGGATGGTGCGCGCGTTCTGGAAGCCCATCTCTGCGAAGGCCGCCCGCACTCCGTCCATCTTCACAGGCCTGCGCCCGCCCACGTTGATCCCTCTGAGGAACGCCGCGTAGCGCATGGTTACTTGGTGGGCGCCGGCAGCTTGTAGCTGTCGATGAGCCTGCCGGCCTCGTTCCAGAACTCGAAGGTCAGTGCGTCCGAGGCCACTGTGACCTTCAGGGCCCCCCAGTCGTCGTTGTAGCGCACCTGGTCTCCTTGGATGGGCAACCCGAAGACGTAGCGCGGACCCCCTCCCAGCCCGTCGACGAAGTAGACGATGCCGTCGCGCTCGATCCGCTCGTAGTCGTGCGCGTGGCCGGATAGCACCGCGTCCGCGCCCCACGCGGCGAAAGGCCACTGCATGTAACCGGTGGAGTTGTGGACCAGGTCGGACGAGTAGGGCGGGTGGTGGTCGTAGACGATGTTCCAGGTGGACGTCGAAGCGGCCAGTTGCGCCTTTAACCAGAGAGCCTGCTTGGACGTGCTGCTCGTGCCGTCGGGCTCTTCCTCGTTCGAGTTGAGCACGAAGAAGTGGATGGGACCTTCCACGAAATCGTAGTAGCGCTCGTTGCGGGAACTGTTCGTGAAGCCGGCACCCGGGAGTTTGAAGTAGGCCAGATAGTTGTCGATCCCGGCGTCGCTGTAATCGTGGTTCCCGAGAGCCGGGAAGAAGGCGTTCCGGGCGGCGAGCCCCTTCGGCGCCCGCGTGCCCGTGGTGGTGATGTCCTTGAGCCACCGGCTGTAGTACGCGCCCGTGGACTCGTCGTACTTGGCCGTACCCTTGCCGCCGGCGGGGCTGTAGTAGTCATCGCCCGTAGCGATGATGTAGGCCGGGTTCCAGGAGGCCACCAATTTGGCGACGTTGGCCTCGTCCTTATCATCCATGCCGTAGTCGCCCATGACGGCGAACACGCCCACCGGCGCCGCTTCGCTGGTCGCCGTCGAAGCGGGACCTGTGGCGAGCGTCGTGCTGGATGAAGTAGCCGGAGCGGGGCCCTGCGCGCCCCCGCCCATGGAACTCGTCGTGGCGCTGCTCGGCGCCGTCCCGCCCCCGGCACAGCCGGCACCGGCCACGACCAAGGTCAGAACGAGCACGAGGAGGACCGGGAGAACCGTGTGGCGCTTCATGATTGGCCGGATTGTATCCCACGATCTGAGTTGCTGCCGGCCCCGGGTACCGCGCCTGAGGCGGGCGCGAACCTTCAAAGAAGCGGGGCGGCCGGCGGGAATCCCGCCGGCCGCCCCCGTCATCGCCGCAGTCGTGGCTCCACGGCGTCGACTGCGGACTAGGTGTTGATCCGCACCAGCATGGCCTTCGCGAAGGCCGCGTGCCCCCGGCCGATCCACTTCACCAGGTGCATGAACCCGATCAGGAAGACCGCACCGACGACGAACGCTATCGGTATCGCCCACAGAGGCCAGAAGTTGTAGCGGGCTCCGTTGATGACGGCCGTGTGGTCGCCGTACAGCCACTGGAACCAGCCCCAGATAGGCGCGGTCACTAGGCTCACTCCCACCGAGATACCCGTCACAGCTATGGTGAAGTAGGCGATGCCGAGCGGCAGCATCAGCACCATGTACAGAGCGGAGGCCCAGGTGCGGCCGTCTTTAAGCCAGAAGAGCATCCGCTGCCAGAAGCTGAGGTTTAGCGGCGCTGGGCGCGATCTGCGCGGCATGCGGGTGCCCAGCAGTGTTTCTACCAGCCGTCCCTCCATCAGGGCAAGCCCGCGCACGATGGCCAGCACCAGCATGAAGAGCGGGATGCCGATGATCAGCACCAGCATGCCGCCGGCCGTCGAGAACCCCGTGACCACGATGGTGAAGTAGACGATACCCGTGGCCAGCGAAAGCAGCATATAGACGAGCGAGGTCCACACCCGGCCGTCGACGAACGGGCCGAAGATCTGCCGCCAGATACTCGCTTCCGGCGCGGGACCACCCGCCGCAGCCTGCATGCCCTGCTGCACCCCGGTCGGCAGCGGCTGGGCCGGTGTGGATTGAGGCTGAGGCTCAGGCTGACCCTGCGTCGACACCGCTGCCTTCACCGTCTGCGCTGCGGGTTCGAGCGAGGCTCCCTTGTAGGCCGCAGCCACTTCCTGCGGTGTGCCGTAGACCTCCACGATCTCTTCGAAGCCGCGCCCCGGCCGCCAGTTCCGACTGCAAGTGCTCCTCCGCGTCGAACAGAGCGTCCTGCACCAACGCCGGGTCGGCTCCGGCCAAGGCGGCCTGAAGCTCCTTCAAATACGTCTCGATGTCACTAGCCACGATGTCCCTCCAGAACTGCATCCACGAATTCACGGGTCCGGCTCCAGGCCGCCCGCCACAGCTCCAGTGCCCGCTTTCCTTCCTCGGTGACGGAGTAGTAACGCCGCGGCGGCCCACTCACCGAAGGCTCCACCTCGCTCGAGAGCAGCCCTGCGCTCTCGAGTTGACGCAGCACCGGATAGAGCGTCCCCTGCTTCACGGGCAACCCGCTTCCGAACGAGTCGAGCTCTTTGGCTATCTGATAGCCGTAGAGCGGTCTGTCGGCCCGCGCGACGAGCGCGAGGAGCGCCAGCGACACAGTCCCGGAGCTCAGCTCCCTCTGGAGCTTCCGCACGCTCGCCTCCAGCCCGCCGGCTTCGCCGCCGTCCGCGCCGCCGATCGCTGGGTCATACATCATGCGCATCCGCCTCCTGCCGGTCCGGCCGGCCTGTTACTGAGCACTTCCGCTTACTACTTACCACATAGTACTACTAATTGCGTAGTAGTCAAGAGTGCAGGCTAGTGGAAGCGCAGCGCCGGTTTTGGGGGTGAGCGCCGACGGGGGCATGCTGACCGAGCCGGCCACTAAGGACCTCGCCAGGATAAGGCCGCCGGCAAATGAGGGCACGCCGGGCTAGTAGCCTCCTAGAGTCGTGGCATGATGTTGAAGCCCTGCTCCGCAAAGTGCCGGTCGGTGGTCAGTGCGGACCTCAACCCCAGATTCCTCATGAGGATGAAGCTAGTGTGGTCCACGAGACTCACTTCCCGCCTGCGCGCCCCGAGCACCGCCGCCATAGCCTGGGCGTGGACCCGCTCGTCTATCCAAACGAGGTTCGTGACGGGCACGATGTAGGTGGCCAGCACCCCTGCCGCATCGAGCCCATGCCGTCTCTGTAGCAAGGCCTCCAGTTCGATGAGGACGTAGTTGCTCGTATGAAGGCTCGCGTCCGACGCGAGGAGCGAGCGCCAGGTCCCGGCCGCAGCCGCATTGCACTCGTCGTCCCCGTCGAGTACGGCGTAGAGTCCGGAAGTATCCAGGAACACCGGCTCGGTCATCCTGCGTACGCCTCGTCCAGATAGTCGTCGTGCCGGCGCGAGATATCGCTTCTGCCCGAGTGGAACGAACCAGCTACCTGAGCAGCCGCCTCTCGCGTCGCCACCCCGGGCTCCCGACCCCGCTCACTCTCGATCACCATATCCAGTCCTCGCCGAATGACTTCGGCGACAGAGGTACCCGAGCGTATCGCTAGTTCGTGAGCCTTGCGGCTTTGCTCATCTGTCAGTTGGATCTGGGTGCGGACCATGCCGGCTCCTGCCTGATCGATTTGTAATCACTGTAATCGTTCCACGATGTAATGATAACAAACCCCTCTCACGCGACACTCATCCAGGTGGAGTCGTACAGCCCGCTGGGCCAAGGGGAGAGCCTGTCGCACCCGGTGATCGTCCAAGCGGCCCGGCGGCACGAGCGCACCCCGCCCCGATAGTGCGGCGCTGCCATCTGCAGCACGGCTTCATCCCCATCCCCGGCTCGACTCGCCGGACCGCGGAGCGATCTGGCAGACGACCTGAGCGTCAGTGCGTGACCACCGTGAGCAGCGTCTTGGCCTGATCGATCCAGGCACTGGTGAGGCCTAAAGCTTGAACAACTGCAGCGCGTTGGTCTCGTAGACCTGCGTCTTCTCCTCGCCGGAGATGGGCAGGTCTCTGATGAAGTCGATCCCTAGGTGCATCCGCTCGAACGGGTAATCGCTGGCGAACACGATCTTGTCCAGCCCGAGCGCGTCTCGCGTGCAGTAGTAGGCGGCGGGCAGGTAGTTGCCACTGGAGGTCACCCAGAGATTGTTCTTGACGTAGTAGCTGGCCAGTTGCTCGCTGCCCGGGCCGATGTCCTCGTTCGGCTCGCAGTAGCCCTGGCGGTAGGCGGTGTCCACCCGGTCGAGCAGGAAGGGGATGGCTTCGCCGAAGTGGCCCAGGATGACCTTGAGCTTGGGAAACTTGTCGAAGACCCCGCGGTGGATCATGCGCAGGAACACGTACATGACCTCGGTCCCGAAGCCGAACGTGGGCCCGGCCAGGCAGATGCCGAAGGTGCGAAGCTCGGGGATCATGGGCGCGGTGGGATGCAGATAGACGGGCACGTCCAGCGCTTCCGCAGCTTCGAGGATGGGCCAGTAGCGCTTCTCGTCCAGATAGGAGTCCCCGAAGTTGGAGTGGGTGTGCCAGCCCTTGAAGCCTAACCCCTTGACGCATCGCTCCAACTCCCGTACCGCTTCCGCCGTCTCCTTCACCGAAACGGTGGCCATTCCGGCCAGCCTGTCGGGGTACGCGCCGATGTATTCGGCCAGGCGGTCGTTGGAGTCGCGAGCTACCTCGGTGGCGGTCGGCGGGTCGAGCGGCTCCACCCCCGGGGCGGTGAGCGACAGCACCGCGAAGTTCACTCCGGCCTTGTCCATGCCCTCGATGCGGCCCGAGCCCATGTCGGCCAGCTTCGCACCGGCGCCCGTCTTCCCGATGGGGATGATGGCGTCCTCCCAGTAAGCCAAGCCCTTGCCTTCGATCAACCGGGGCGGGGACGTGCGCGCCCGCAACGCCTCCATATACAGCGGCGTGGAGAAGTGATGCTCGGTGTCGATGGTCCTCATCTGCGCTCCCTGTCGGGTGATGCCCTGCCCACAATCCTACACCGGCCGCCGCAAGTTTCAGGCATCCACGAGGCGGGCAACCATCAAGCAGTTACGAACCCAGGAGGCAGCGTGGCCCGCAAATGGTGGACTCTCATCGTAGTGTGCGTGGGCGTCTTCATGCTGCTCCTGGACATCACCATCGTGAACGTCGCGCTCCCGGACATCGCCGGGTCGCTCGGCGCCTCTCTCTCCGGGCTGCAGTGGGTCATCGACGCCTACGCCCTCGCGCTGGCCTCGCTGCTGCTCATAGCGGGCATCCTCGCCGACCGGAACGGCCTGCGCCTGCTCTTCATCATCGGGGTGGGGCTGTTCACGGTCGGCTCCTTCCTCTGCGGCACGGCGACCGGCATCGTTTTCCTCTCCATTGCCCGGGCAGGCCAGGGGATCGGCGGGGCCATCATGTTCGCGACGTCGCTGGCCCTGCTCTCCGAGACCTTCGAGGGCCGGGAGCGGGGCATCGCGTTCGGGATCTACGGGGCTATGACCGGCGTCGCCATCGCGGCGGGACCGGTTCTCGGCGGGGCGCTCGTCACTGGGCTCGGCTGGCGCTGGATCTTCTTCGTGAACATCCCCGTGGGGGCGTTCGTCTTTGTGGCCGCCCTGCTTCGCGTGGACGAGTCCCGCGACCCCGCCCCTAAGCGACTCGACCTTCTGGGCTTCATCACCTTCAGCGGCGGACTGTGCGCGCTGATATTCGGACTCATCCGCAGCAATGCAGCCGGCTGGAGCTCGGCCCAAGTGATCGGCTCACTGGTCGGCGCCGCCGTGCTGCTCGGCGGGTTCGTGGCGAACGAACTGCTGCGTCACGACCCGATGTTCGATCTCCGGCTGCTCCGGGTGCCGACCTTCGTCGGCGGCTTGGTGGCCGCCTTCAGCATCTCGGCCTCCATCTTCTCGGTGCTCACCTACCTCATCTTCTACGTGCAGGACATCCTGGGCTACTCGGCCCTGCAGACCGGCGTGCGCTTCCTGCCGATGACCATGGCCATCTTCTTCTCCGCAGCCGGCGCGGGAAGGCTCACGTCCTACCTCCCCACCCGGGTGCTCATCGCTCCGGGGTTCGTGATCATGGGCGTCGGGTTGTTACTGATGGGCGGGCTGACCACCGCTGACGACTGGCACCACCTGCTCACCGGGATGATCTTGGGCGGAGTCGGCGCTGGACTGGTGAACGTCCCGCTCGTCGCGACGGCTGTGGGAGTGGTGGCTCCCCGGCGGGCCGGCATGGCGTCGGGGATCAACTCCACTTTCCGGCAAATGGGCATCGCCACGGGCATCGCCGTACTTGGCGCTATCTTCTTGAGCCGCATCGAGAGCACCATCATCACCAAGCTGGCCGGCACCCCGCTGGCGTCCCACTCCCACGAGATCGCCCTAGCCGCCGGCAGCGGGCGGATAGGGGCGGGGATATCCCAGGTTCCGAAGGCCCTGCAACCGCTCGTGCTGAGCGCGACCAAGTCCGGGTTCGTCAACGGCCTCAACCTGATCCTGCTCATCGCCGCGCTGCTCACCTTCCTGGCCGCCGTCATCTCTTTCTTCCTCATCCGGGAGAAGGACTTCGTCGAAGGCCAGGGACGGCAGGGACGCGCGTCGCGGGCTCCTAAGCAGACCGTGCCCTGACGCCCGGCAGGAGCCCCCCATGGGCCGGACGACGCCCGAAGGCAGATAGGGGATACTTGGCGGGCCAATGATCCTCGACAGGCGAGGCGTCGATGTCATCTTCCGGCGGCCATCTATTCCGTAAGGACGCCGCGCAGCGCAGCCGCGGCGCCGTCCCCCTGTCCGACCCCGCCACCGTCGCGGTCGTAGGCGGCGGTCCCGCCGGGTCTTTCTTCGCCCTTCGCCTGCTCCGCCGCGCCCGGCAGACCGGCAAGACGGTCCGCGTCGTCATCCTCGAGAAGAAGACGGAGATCTCGTTCTTCGAGCCGCAGCGATCCTGCTCGTGGGAGGGCTGCAATTACTGCGCCGGCGGTATCTCTCCACGCCTGTCGGACATCCTCCGGGCCGAGGAGATTGTTCTGCCCGAGGAGATCATCGAGAGCCGAGCGGACGAGGTCGTGGTCCACGGCGACTGGAAGAGCGTCCGGCTGCCCGTGCCCGAGGGCCGCGAGATGCTGTCTGTCTTTCGCGGCTCCCGCCCTCGCCAGCGGACCGGACGGTACGTGAACTTTGATTCCTTCCTGCTGCAGCACGCGATCGCACAAGGAGCCGAGGTGATCACGGGCGAAGCGCTCCACGTGCATTACACGGCTGAGGGCCGGCCGGTGATCGGATACCGCCCCGCCGTAGACCAGCCAGGACCCGCCGTAGACCAGCCGGGCACCAGCCCCGCCGACCCCGGTGCCGACGAAGCCTTGGCGACCATCGAGGCCGATTTCGCCGTCTTCGCCGAAGGCGTCAATCGTTCCCCGGGCATGGAGGTAGCCACCGATCCGCTTTTCGTCGAGCTCAAGGCCCTCATCCCCGGCCTCCGCCCCCCGAAAGTGAGGCGCGCGCTCATTTCCGAGATGCAGGTGCAAGGGGGCGGTCCGGGAGCGCTCGAGGCGGTCGATGCCGAGGTCCACTTCTGCCAGTACGGGTCGAAAGAACTGCACATCGAGATGTCGTCCCTCATCCCCAAGCACGATTGGGTGACCGTGGTGCTGCTGGGCAAGAGCGTCGACAAAGCCCTGCCATCAGAGTTTCTCGGGATCATGCAGCGCTTCGTCGAGTTACCGCACATCCGCCGGCTGCTGCCCCCGGGGACCCGGCTGCGTCCCGGCTGCTCCTGCCACCCAAGCATGACCGTCGGCGCAGCCAGGCGGCCCTTCGGCTCTCAAATAGGGCTCAGCGGCGATCTGGCGGTCTCTCGCCTCTACAAGGACGGCCTCTACTCGGCCTGGACCACATCGGCCGCCCTCGCCGATTGCATACTCGAGCAAGGGATCGACTGGGAAAGCTTGCGCCGGTGCTACGCCCCGGTGGTGCGGGCCTTCGACAGAGACAACCGTTACGGCCGCATACTGTTCCGGCTCAGCCGCACCGTCTTCTCTCACCCCGCACTCAGCAGGGTGGTCTACCAGGCCATTCTCACCGAGCGCCGCACCACCAGCCGGGAACGCCGGCGCCTCGCCCCCGTACTCTGGCAGATCGCGAGCGGCGACGAGACGTACCGCCGCATCCTGGCTGCGATGCTCCATCCGGCGTCGGTGTGGCACATACTGACCGGCGGGCTGCTCGTCACCCTGAGGAACGTGGCCACGGAGCGGCTGTTCGGCCTCGATTGGACGGGCTTTGGGCGCCACCAGACGGGGGTGTCCATGGAGGATCGGGTGCGCAAGCGCGAAGAGCTGTTCGCCGTCCTCGGTCTGGAGCCGCCGGTCCGCGCCCCGGAGATGGAGCGGGTGTACTCAATCAGGGTCAGAGCTGGGACAGACGCGATCCTCGAACAGTTGGGAAAGTTCGGGGATCCGGATCGGGAGTATCTGTGGCCCCGCTATCTGTCGGTGCGGCGCACGAGTGGAGCGCCCAACGAGATCGGCACGACCATCCGCTACGACGTCGGCCCCGGCTGCGGAGGCCGCAACCGTCGGAAAGGCCACCCACTGGTCTCGTTCGATGTGGAGTTGGAGCGCATCGTGCCGGGACGCTACCTCATGTACCGGATCATCGACGGCTTCGGACGGGGCGGCCTTTTCTCGTTCGATATCGCGGCCGTCAAGCCGGGAGTGAATCTGCTCAGCATCTACGTAGGCTTCGACTTCAATCGGGGCGACACTCTCATGAGCCGGCTCGGGTGGCGGCTCTTCCGCATGGTCTTCCCCAGCTTCGCCCACGATGTGGTCTGGAATCACTCGCTCTGCAAGATACGGTATCTGGCAGAGGCGGATCGGGAAGTCGGCCACCTGGAACCGCGCGAACTGACAGCCTAGCACCAGGGCCCGCCGGTACCAGCAAGGTGGGCAGGCGGCTCAGTCCGGCCGGGCATCGCCCCGTGTGCCGGCTTCCTCCGGGCCCGCGGTGCCGCCCGTCTCCGCACCACACACGCCCGGCCCTTCGCCCGCCGACGGCCGCGCGGCGCAGCGCTTCAGCAGGTCCGCAAAGCGATCGACCGCCTCCAGCGCTCCGTCCCTGACGCCCCAGCGCAGAGCCACGTCCCGGTCCGCCTGCGAGCCGAACAGGCTGGTGAGGGTCACCCTCGTCCTCTCCCCTCCCAGATCGTCGAACTGCGCGGTCTCGACCACTGCGTGGCCGGGAAGCGCTTCGAACTCGAAGGTGTAGCTCACACGCTCGGGTGCCGTCACCTCCCGGAACTCACCGTGGAAGGTAAAGACCCGGCTCACGGAGTCACGCAGGACGAAGCGCCACGCGCCGCCCGGCCTCACATCCATGTGGTCCACGCGCACGCTGAAGCGCTTCGGGCCCCACCAGTCGGCGATGAGGTCCGGGTCGAGCACGGTCCTGAAGACCAAGTCCCTGGGTGCGTCGAAGACGCAGGTGAGCACAGCTTCCCGATCGGAGGGGGTCGTGAAGGTGATGTCCTGAGTGGTAGCTTCCATGATCGTGGCTCCTTGCCGGCGCTGAACGTGCACTGGGTTTCTACCGCCCCGGCGCGCAGGCCACACCTTGCGATCGCCCGCCGGCGAAACGCCGACCCGGCTCCTCCACTTGAAAAATCTCGAGTTCCGAACATAATTCGAACCACGCAGAAGTGGTGCCAGTTGAAAGTTCAACTGCCACCTTAATGGCTACCTTGGGGGAGGTCGCAACCATCAGCCGGCCGATCGCGTTCCACCAAGTCAGTTCCGTCGTGACCGATCTCGATCGCAGCGTGGCCTTCTACTCGGGACTTCTGGGCCTGGAGGTGCGGTCCCGTACCCGTTGCGAGATGGGGCGGCTGCAGATCGCCGGCACCGGGGTCGAATGGCCGGGGAGCGGCGAGGACTGGTCCACCGAGCCGGTGGAGGTGGTACTGTTGGAGCTTGGCGGCGTCCGCATCGAGCTGGCCCAGCCCCTGAACCCGGGAAGAGCCCGCGCCACCGGCCCCGGCGATGAGTCGCTGCCAAGTTCGAGCCACGTGGCTCTCAAAGTGAACGACGTCCGCGAGCTCCGGCAGGAGTTGGAGGCGGCGGGAGTGCGGTTCCTCACCCCTCTCCTGGTGTTCCCGGAGGATGGCCGCCGGCCGTGGATCTGGTGCCGTTGCGAGGACCCCGACGGGCACCAAGTGGAACTGGTGGAGGAGATGCCGGCCAGCTACCAGCTGGAGCGGATGGCCGAGCGGATGCGGGAGGCCCGGGCGCAGCGCGAGTTGACCCTCAAGGAAGTGGCCGCGCAAAGCTCCATTAGCGCCGCCCATCTCAGCCAGGTGGAGCGCGGAGAGACGGTTCCGTCGGTACCGACGCTGCTGGCGATATCTTCGGCGCTGGGGGTCTCTCCGGACTACTTCTTCAGGGCCATGTCCGAGGGCGGTCCGCCCGGCTCGTCCGGAACGGCGCCGCGGTCGCAGACCCCGCGCCCAGAAACGGACGCCTCTGGAAACAGGACGGCCCACGCCGGCGACCGGCCGGCCTATCTGGATAGCTCCGGAGACGTCGACTGGCAGTGGCTCACTGCGCCCAACGCGTCGGTCAGCCTCGCCAGAGTGCGGTACGAAGCGGGAGCCGCGGCCGAGACATCCGGGGCCGAAGTATCGGGAAGCGCCAGTTGTGCGGTGCTGGAGGGAACGGTCCTAGCCGAGCTGGGGTCGACCCACAACGTCCTCTCGCCCGGGTCGAGCGTCTCCTATGACATCTCTGCGCCCCACCGGTTCTCCAACCCGGGCGACGTCCCGGCGGTCGGTATCTGGGGCTTTCATACGTTTTAGAATAGATACGTATTCCAGAGGGAGGGGGAGCAAGGTTGGAAGTATCGATCAGCGAAAAGGAAGGCGCGAAGTCGCTCGACGTCATCACGCTGAACGTCAACGGTGAAGTCCACCAGCTGGTGGTGGAGCCGCAGTGGACCCTGCAATACGTGCTGACGGACAAGCTGGGCCTCACCGGCACAAAGGAGTTCTGCGCCGAAGGAGCCTGCGGCGCGTGCAGTGTCATCCTGGATGGGCACCCCGTCCTCTCCTGCATGATGCTGGCCATCGAGTGCGACGGAGGCACCATCGAAACCATCGAGGGCATCGCCCGGGCCAACCATCCGCTCATCGACGCCTACGTGAAGTACAGCTGCATGCAATGCGGCTTCTGCACTCCGGGCTTCATCGTCACCGCAAAGGCCCTCCTCGACCGCAACCCTGACCCAACCCTCGACGAAATCAAGGAAGCGATGGTCGGCAACCTGTGCCGCTGCGGCACCTACCCGGCGCACCTCAGGGCCATCACCGAGGCCGCTGCGGTGCTACGCGGCGTCGTTTCGGCTCAGGGCACACCGGCCTCCGCAGAAGGAGGTGCCGGCCATGAGTGAACCGCCCCGAAAGTCGGACGTCTGGCAGGAGATGCTGGACTCTTTCGACAACAAGATCGCCGATCCGCATCCGCTCCGGAACTACGAGGTCATCGGCAAAAGGGGCGTCCGCCGGAACGACGGCGTGGAGAAGGCCACGGGCGCGGCCCGCTACACCATCGACGTACAGCTGCCCGGGATGCTCTTCGCCCGCTTCCTCACCTCGCCCTATCCCCATGCGGACATCGTCGGCATGGACACCTCCGAGGCAGAGAAAATGCCAGGTGTCCGCTGCGTGCTCCGGTACGACGACCCCGATCTGGCCGAGGGCGTGGCGGTGAGCGGGCACGAACTGAACGCCGTGCTGGCGCTTCCCGGCGGAGCCAAGTTCCAGGGTGAAGAATGCGGTGCGTTCGTCGTAGCGGATTCGGAAGAGATCGCCGAGAACGCCCTCAAGACCATCAAGGTGGAGTGGGCGCAACGCCCCTTCCTGCTCGACGTCGAGAAGGCCCTCGAGCCCGGCGCCCCCCTCACGCATCCGCACGAGTTCCCCGACTCGAACATGTCCATGGTCTACAACGAGAACCACGGCGACGTGGAGAAGGGCTTCGCCGAGGCCGACAAGATCCTCGAGTTCAAGTGGAGCTTTGGTTACAACACCTGGGTGGGCCCGGAGCGTCCGTGCGGCGTGTGGCGCTGGAACGGCGACTTCGCCGAGGTCTGGGTGAAGCAGCAGAGGCCGCACATCGCCAAGCGGGCCATCTCCACCTGGTTCGGCGGCATTCCCATGTGCAAGATCGACCTCCACTGCCCCTATCAGGGAGCCAGCTTCGGGGGCTGGAGCCAGATGTCGTGGAACCTGGCCGGCACCCACCTGGCTGGGCTGGCCTCAAAGCGGACGGGGCGCCCGGTGAAGTGGGCGTTCAACCGCCGAGAGGACTTCTACGGCGGCAACATGGACGCCGGCGTCTTTTACGTGAAGGTGGGCTACAAGCTGGACGGCACCATCACCGCCGTCTCGCAGCGGGCGGTCACCTGTAACCAAGACATGGCCGTCTTTGGGATCGTCGCCCACCTCATCGAGAACACCAAGATCCCGCACATAGCCGGGCGCACGGAAGCTGCGTGGGTGAACAAGGGCCCCACGGTCCCCACCCGCTGCGAGATGAACATCAACTGCTACACCCTCAACCTCGTGTTCAACCATGTGGCCGACGCCCTGGGCATGAACCCGGTGACCATCTCCTTGCTGAACGACGGCGCCGAGGGCCGCGACATGGAGTGGCTGAACGAGCGCAAGGCGGAGATCGGCTTCCCGCCGCGGGACAGCCTCAAAGCGTGCGTGGACAAGGGCAAGGCGGCCATCGGCTGGGACGAGAAGTGGCACGCGCCCGGTGCCAAGACGCTCGCCGGCGGCAGGATGCACGGCATGGCCTTCACCTGGACCCACGAGTGGGATGACTCCGGCGGGACGAGCGAGATCGGGATGTACTTCGAGCGCAACGACGCCTCTGTGACCATCCTCGGCTGCCGGGCAGACGTCGGGGTGAACGCCGAGACCGCCTACTGCCAGATAGCCGCCGACGAACTGGGAGTCCCGCTCGAGTCGGTGCGCTTCAAGCACCAGGAGGACGCCGGCTTCTACACCATGACGCCCGACACGTCCACCAACCTGGCCATCAACGGCTGGGCGGTTAAAAGCGCCGCTCGCCTGCTCAAGCAGCGGCTGCTGGAGGTCGCGGTACAGGTGCGCGGAAGGACGCAGTTAGCGGAGTACCCGTCCGCATTCCCCGGCCTTCAACCGGAAGACCTCGACGTCAAGGATGGGGTCATCTTCGAGAAGGCCGACCCCTCCAACAGCATGAGCATCGCGGACTTCATCGGCCCGGGCGGCGCGAACGGCCCGGTGAGCGGCACCGCCGGCGAGCCGTTCTTCACGTCGCAAGAAGAGGGACTTGCCTACCCCATGCGCGGCACCCCGCCCATCTTCGAGGCCGCCTGGCACATCCAGCGCGGCTGCTACCTGGGCGTCCGGCTGCGCTTCTGCCGCCAGGCCTACTTCATGGAGGTGGAAGTCGACACCGAGACCGGCCAGGTGGACGTTCTGAAGGTGGTCACGGTCAACGACGTGGGCAAGGTCATCAACTGGGACGGCTGCGAGGGCCAGGCGTACGGCGGTGCGATCATGGGCATCGGCCGGGGCATGACCGAGGAGGTGGTCTGGGACCCGCGCACTGGTGTGATGCTGAACGGCAACCTGCTCAACTACAGGATCCCCACGATGATGGACTACGGGGAGATCGAGACCATCATGGTCGAGACCCAGATGGGCTACGGTCCCTATGGCTCCATCGGCATCGGTGAGGACGTGGCCACCGTTCTGCCCGCCCTCATCGGACCGGCGGTCCAGAACGCCATCGGCATCTGGATAGACGATTTCCCGATAACCCCCGACCGGGTGCTCGCCGCCCTCGGCAAGGCCTAGGGAGGGGAGGAACGATGAAGAAGTTCAAGCACATCACCGCCCGCTCGGTCGAGGAAGCAACGTCAGTCCTCGAACAGTACGGCTGCAAAGCCCGCGTCGTCGCCGGAGGCACCGACCTTCTGGGCGAGATGAAGGACTGCATCCTGCCCGCCGCAGACTATCCCGAAGTGCTGGTGGACATCAAGCGTGTCGCCGGCCTGGATCACATCAAGGACGGCGATGGCAGCCTGCACATCGGCGCCCTCACCCGACTGGAGGACCTGGCCGCCAACGAGATGGTGCGTGCCGCCTACCCGGCTCTCGCAGAAGCCGCCCACCGCACCGCCTCTCCTCATATCCGGGAGATGGGCACGGTGGCCGGCAACATATGCCAGAACAACCGCTGCTGGTACTACTGGGCGCTGGACAACCGCTTCGACTGCCTGCGTAAGGGCGGCAAGGCCTGCTACGCCCTCACCGGCGACGCCCGCTACCACTCGGTGTTCGGCGCCGCCCGGGTGGCGCAGACCGCCTGCTCCAAGGCCTGCCCCAACAGCATCGATATCCCCACCTATCTCGGCAAGATCCGCGAGGGAGACACGGTGTCCGCCGCGCAGATCCTCCTCCGCCAGAACCCCCTGCCGTCGATCACCGGCCGGGTCTGCCCCCACACCTGCGAGCAGGACTGCGCGCGCGGCGAGTTCGACGAACCGGTGTCTATCCGTGAGGTGGAACGTCACCTTGGCGACCAGACACTCGCCGCCCCGGCGGACTACTACCGAGTTCCGGCCATGACCACCGGCAAGAGGGTGGCGGTCGTGGGATCCGGTCCGGCGGGCCTCGCGGCGGCCCACTACCTGCGGTCCGCCGGCCACGATGTGACCGTCTTCGAGAAGATGCCGGAGGCGGGCGGCCTGCTCAATTACGGCATCCCGCCCTACCGTCTCCCCCGCGAGGTGCTGCGCGCGCAGGTGGCCGCCTTTGAAAGCGAAGGAGTGGAGTTCGTGCTCGGCACCGAGGTGGACAAGGCCAAGTTCGCCGAGTTCTCGAAAGACTTCGATGCCGTCTTTGTGGGCACCGGCGCCTGGCAGTCCACGTCGAGCGGCATCGAGGGCGACCAGTGCCTGAGCTCGGGCACCGAGTTCCTCCGCAACCAGAGTCTCAACTCCGAGGAGATGGCAGGCAAGAACGTGGTCATCATCGGCGGGGGCAACACGGCCATCGACGTGGCCCGGTCCCTGCTGCGCCTCGGTGCTCATCCCACCGTGGTCTACCGCCGCACTCGGGCCGAGATGCCCGCCATCAAGGACGAGGTGGAGAAGGCCGAGGAGGAAGGAGTCGCGTTCGAGTTCCTCACGCAGCCGGTAGCGGCCGAGGAGGAAGGCGGCGAGGTGGGGCTCACCTGTTGCCGGATGGAGCTGGGCGCGCTGGACGCCAGCGGCCGTCCCCGCCCCGTGAAAGTGGAGGGCTCGGAGTTCCAGATGCAGTGCGACGCGGTCATGACGGCCATCGTCGAGAATCCGGACTACTCCTTCCTGCCCGCCGCCCTGCTGGATGCCGGCGGCAAGCTCAAGATCGACAAAGCCTCTCACGCTGTGGGGACCCCCGATGGCGGCGCCGCAGTCTTCGCCGGCGGCGACTTCGTCACGGGCCCGGCGACGGTCGCTGCCGCGATGAACGCCGGCCACGAGGCCGCCCGGTCCATCAATTCATACCTCA
>Ga0182021_10001557_pt1 | contig 26505 bp, 20 predicted proteins | sample 612E3MmetaG_FD_120493 | JGI IMG/M metagenome (GOLD analysis project Ga0182021, IMG submission 120493) | Permafrost microbial communities from Stordalen Mire, Sweden - 612E3M metaG (Illumina Assembly) | ecosystem: Environmental > Terrestrial > Soil > Wetlands > Permafrost | place: Sweden...
TAGGGGTTGGAACCGCAAGTTCATTCACATCATGATCGGGAACATCGTGTTCTTCTGGTGGATTTTCTCAGATAAATATGTCATGGCCCTGCTGGCCGCGGCTCCGTTCATCCCCCTTCTGTTGTATTCATCGTTGAAGGGAGGGAGCATCAAGAATAACAGTGAGCCGAAATCACTTAAAGCGGCACTGGCGGAAGCCACATTGAACGGCCATCGATTTGGACTGGTCTACTATGCCATATCCTGGACCTTGCTGGCGTTCATGCTATTCGACCATCGCCTGATCGCTTCCGTCGCGATCGTTTCCATGGCATATGGCGATGGCATGGGCGGGGTAATCGGCAGGAAGTTCGGAAAAAGGAGATTGATCAGGAAGAAGACCTTGGAAGGGTCTACCGCTGTTTTCGCGTTTACTGCTCTTGCCATCCTCATGGTGATCGCTTTCTATGGTATCATATCTATGCTCGGATGGTTCCCGCTCCATGACATCCCGGTGACCCTGGCACTTACGATCGCATTGTTGACCGGGATCTACGTTTCGTTCGTTGAGCTCATCACCCCGGGAGAATTTGATAATCTGGTGATCCCATTGTCCGTGGGGATCATCCTACTGCTTGCAGGTGTCTGAATTGAGATGGATAGTGGTTGACGGGATAGACGGCTCGGGCAAGTCGACCTATGCCGCCCTGATCGAGAAATATTACAGGGACATGGGCGAGAGCGTGGTCGTTCATATCCATCCTTCCTCGGGGACCTGGGGACGTATCACGCGCCGTGCATTGGAGTCCAGGGGAAAGGCCATGCGTGCTGTGGCAACGATTTTCTTCATCGCCGATGTGCTTAGGTCCTTGAAGCTCTTGAAAAAAGAGAGCCACCAGTATGACAATGTGATCTTCGTACGGTACATAATGGCCACGGCATACCTCCCGGACCGGTTGGCGCCGTTCGGATATTCTTTCATTTCGAGGCTACTACCCATCCCTAGGAGATTGGTCCTGATCGACGTCGACCCGAGCATCGCCAACGAAAGGATCGCTCAAAGATCCGAGAAGAAGGAGATGTTCGAGGACCCGGTCAATCTCAAGCGAGCGAGGGCCAAGCTGCTTTCGTTGGCCTCCTCGGATTGGAAGGTCATTGATAATTCTGTTCAAATGCAGAAGGGCAAAGATTCACTTTACCAGGTCCTGGAAGAATGGGACAGGGTATACGGCTGATCCTTCCGTTTTCTAACAGGGCTTGTCCGGCGGGATCTGGATATCGACGAAATGCTCTTCCTTGAGCAGTGGACATTCCTCCGATTCGCACGGTTCGATGTGAATGAGCACGTTCGTGTAGTTCAGCCTCGATTCGATCTCCTTCTCGAGGAGATCACAAACCAGATGCGCGTCGTGTACGCTGATGTCCTTCTTCACCACCAAATGCATGTCGATGAACCTCTCCGACCCGGCCTTCCTGGTCCGCAATGCGTGATATCCGATGAACATCTTGCAATGCTTGGCCATGATGGTCTTGATTATGGCCTCCTCCTCGGGAGGTAGCTGCTGATCGATCAGGCCCTTGCTGGCTTCCCTGGTGAGGTCCCAGGCTGCCTTGACTATCAGACATGCCACCAGGATGGCCACGATTGGGTCCAGGATGGCGATCTGGGTTATTTGTATAAGTATCAGGCCAAAGAAAACACCCAATGATGTGAAAACATCGGTCCTCAGATGGAGACCGTCGGCGATCAGCGCCATAGAATCCTCTTCCCGACCGACCTTCAGGAGCATATGGGAAACATAGAGGTTGACGATCACCGATATGCCCATGATGATGATACCTGCGAGCAGGAACTCGGGAGCTGTATGGTCGAACAATTTTCCTAAGGCTTCGTAAACGATCAGGCCAGCAGCGAATAGGATAAGGATGGCCTCGATGACGCCGGCATAGTTCTCGAACTTGCCGTGACCATAGGGGTGTTCCTTGTCCGCCGGTTCGCCGGACTTTTTCACCGAATAGTTTGCGATGACCGCGGCCACCAGGTCGATCATCGAATGTATCCCTTCGGAAATGACAGAGATCGAACCTATGGTTACCCCGGTGACCAGCTTTAACCCGACCAGGCCGGAATTGCTATAGATTGAGTATCTCGCGACGCGCGTCTTCCTTGTTGACAATGAATGAGCATTTTGATCATGGCTTATAGGGTTTTGCTTTCCCCGAGGTAAAAATTCAGCCTTAATGTTGGCTGATATGGTCAGGAACTTTTTTCTAGGAGCATTCCTTCAGATGTCCTCGGAAGTGTAGCCATGGAAGAGAACAAGGTCAAGGACATCAAGATCGACGGCCCGATGACAGTCGATGAATTGATGCGCCAGATGAGCGAATCTGGGGGTTTCACCGGACGCAAGCTCGCCGACGCTACCGACATCATCGAAAATATGGTCAAGGATGAGAAATGCGTTACTTTCCTGTCATTCCCCGCATGCATCATGGCCACTGGCACCAGAGGTGTCCTGGTAGAACTGGTAAAGAGGAAATTGGTCGATGTGATCATAACCACCTGTGGCACCCTGGACCACGATCTGGCACGGACCTGGAAACACTATTATAAGGGTGACTTTCTGATGGACGATGCTGAGCTGAGACATGAAGGCGTCAACCGTTTAGGAAATGTCCTGGTCCCGGACGAGAGCTACGGGCTGATCCTCGAAGAAAAGCTCATCCCGATGTTCGAGGAGATCTTAGAAGGTCGGGACGCGATCTCCACCAGGGAATTGATCGATGAGGTCGGAAAACGTTTGGACAACGAAGAATCGTTGCTCTTTTGGGCGCACAAGAACAACATCCCGATCTTCGTTCCGGGCATCACCGACGGTTCGTTCGGCAGCCAGGCTTGGATGTACTGGCAGACGCATCGCAATTTCAAGATAGACCTGTTCGCGGACGAGCAGGAGCTTTCAGACATCATCTTCCATGCTGACGATACCGGCGCCATCATCGTTGGGGGCGGAATATCCAAACACCATGTGATCTGGTGGAATCAATTCAAAGGTGGATTGGACTACGCCGTGTATCTAACTACAGCGGCGGAGTACGATGGCTCGCTCAGCGGTGCCCAGGTCCGGGAGGCAGTGTCCTGGGGCAAGGTGAAGGAGACAGCAGCCCAGATAACCGTGGAGGGTGACGCCACCATCGCTCTGCCACTGATCGTAGCCAGCATCATCGAGAGAATGCAATGAGCAAGAACGTCGTGGTCATCGGCGGGGACGGCGTCGGTCCGGAGGTCATCGCATCAGCGGTGAAGATCCTGGACGCCGTCAAGGCACCGCTTTCCCTGACATTCGCCGGAATGGGGTTGGAATGCTTCAAGAAGACAGGACAATATCTCCCTGAGAGAACGCTGGCCGCCCTGGATGGGGCTGATGCATGCCTGTTCGGAGCGATCACCTCACCAGACTCAAGCGTGATGGACTATCGTTCTCCAATACTCCAGCTACGCAAGCACTTCGACCTCTACGCTAACGTGCGACCGGTGGCTAGATTGGTCCCGGAACTGGGGATCGGGGATCTGAATGCAGTCATAATAAGGGAGAACACCGAAGGCATGTACACCGGCATTGAACACGCCGAGGACGGTGTGGTCACGCTGGAACGTAGGGTCTCGGAAAAAACCTGCCGCAGGCTGGTCCGATACGCTGTCGAACATTGCCGGAGGGAGGATATCCGGAAGATCACCTGCGTCCACAAGTCCAATGTGCTGCGGATGTCAGATGGCATGTTCAAGCGCATCTTCTACGAGGAAGTGGCCGCTTCCGGTCTGGAGGCGAACGACCTCCTGGTAGACGCCGCTGCCGCAGCACTTATAATGAAGCCCCAGCAGTTCGGTTGCCTGGTCACACTCAACCTATATGGAGACATCCTTTCCGATGAGGCGGCGGCCGTGGTGGGTGGATTGGGATTCGCGCCATCGGTCAATCATGGCGACCAGTTCGATATTTTTGAGCCGACGCACGGCTCCGCCCCGGACATAGCCGGAAAAGGCACCGCCAATCCGACCGCTGCGATCCTGTCATCCGCCATGATGCTGAAGAGCTTCGGCATGAAGGAGGATGCGGAGAACATCAAGGGAGCTGTCGTATCGGCACTTAAGAAAGGAGTGCGCACTCCCGATGCTGGTGGAAATGCTACCACCTGGGACTTCACCCAAGCGGTGATCGCAGAATTGACCCTCCTTCACCGGTAAAGTGGGTCATGGGACGTGGCCAGCCTGCTCTCGCTGGTCAAGCCCGCCAACTTCATCACCAGGTACTTCTGTGCGTCCCTGTAGCTTCCCCGTCTGTCATGGATCGAATTCGCCTCCCTCGGGGTCACGGTCGGATCGGTCTTCCTCATGAATCGATATAGCTGGTCCGTGCTGGGCTGGTCGAACCGGATGCCGAACATGCGATTTTCTATCGCCGGATCGATCTCCCGGTCGTTGGAGGCTGCGATCATATAACCCTCGAACTCGTCGATGAAGTTCAAAAAGGCCACCACGGACTCGAGCAGCGAACCGAACGATTTCATGTCGTTCCGGTTATGCAGGATGAGGTCACAGTCGTCGACGAACAGTACACAATCCTTTCCCACTGCCCTCTTGACCGAGTTGATGACCCTGATGGTGTCCCCGATGTACTCCCCAAGGAGCATCGATGCCGGGATAGAATAGGTCTTCAATCCGCGTTGCTGGGCGTTGGCCAGTAGCTCATGCGCGAACAACGTCTTTCCAGTTCCCGGTTCCCCGCTGAGAAGGATCTTCTTCCATGGCTCCTTGCCCTCCCGGAACAGTCGGAGGTATGCTTTGGCTAGGTCGGATGAGATTAGCGTCTCGTCGATATTCTCGTCGGGGCGTTTTATGAAAATGAACTTCTCCACGTCCATACCATCTTCTTGGACGGTCAGGTCGAGCCGGGTATGTCTGTCGGTATGGAGGGCCTCGGCGGGTTCGATCTTCTCCACCTTGACGTAGATCATCTCGCCGATCTTGAAATCCTGGATATCCTCGTCCTTGAAGTATTCGATGATGAAATGCTCAAGCGAGCGCCTATTCATCGCGTCTCCCCGGAACAGCGGGAAAACCCGGACCTTGACATTCTTAGCCCTGGAGAACATGTTGAATCACCTCAGGTGGAAGGACCGAATCGATCATGAACTTCGATTTGGGGTCCAGGTACTTCATCTTGATGAATGCTTTGATGTCGTCGACCTCGAACAAAGGAACGTGGTCCTTGTCGATGATCGTGCCGAACGACGGTGAGATGATCATGCCACTCAGATCCTCCAACAGATCATCCCCGATCCCGAAGGCCAGACGTGATGATTCATCGTAGCCGTTCACCTGAAACTCGGTGTCTGGATAGTCGGTCTCGGCGTACATTAGGTATCTCTCCCCTTTCAAACCCGCCAGCTGCGACATTATCCGACCATAGGCTCTGATCCGGTCGTTCAGCAGATCGGAGTAATCGTCGAGCACGGAACAGGCGGCAGCCCAGACCCACACCTCCCGGGCGAAGGCGATGGCGTCTCCATCGTTCGAATCCACCGGCCTGAGCTCCATCCGGGCCAGCCGGTCACCCAGATCGCCCATGCCCAACGATTCATCGCAGTGCGGGCATGAGCAGCCGTAACTTATCAGGTTTCCCACCGTGACATATGGATCGTCGAAATGGAACAGCGGCGGAATAACGTTCGAGAACACGAACCCCTTGACGGAATCGGCATATGGTGATTCGGTTATCGCGAGGGAGATCATCTCCACCATCGGTTCCAGGTCAGCCTCGGGGCAGGCATAGGCAGATTTCATCCCGCTGGAATAGAGCGCCCTCATCCTCTGAGGGAGGTTCGTGCCGATGTTTATCCCGACGTGAAGCCCCCCAAAACTATCCACCAAGCCGTCCACCCTATCTGCTGAGGCATCGTCATCCAGAATGCTGATATCCACTACTGGTACTGCTTTTCCGTCTGAAAAAATCAGCCTGTGGCCTTCTTCGAAATTCATCTGTGCACCGTTATCCGTAATGCTGAGATCAGAATCAGTGTCATGATATCATGGAAGGAGTAGATAACCATTCAGGAAAAATGTCCAATCATGCTGCTCCTTCCTCGTTCATCCGAAGCAGACCTGGACATGGTCAGCTCTTTTGTCCCCTCGACCGCCAACTTTACCGGTGAAGTGGTTCATCCGCCCATGCAAACCGCCCGAGGACGATCCGTTTCGGTTATCTTCAAACCGGTCGAAGGGTTCCTGCGAACACCTGCCAAGCTAGAGCGGTCTTGGCCACTAGGCTCAATACGATGTAAATGTACTCCCCATAGAGGTAGTTCTTCCATTTGCCGACCTTCCGATACTGTAGGATCATATTGAAGGCGAATGAGAAGAAGAACACCGCCAGCGAGATAAAGATGAAGTATACGAACGTGGGCACCGAGGCGGAACTGGTGGACGATGATCCAACCAGATAGATCGTGATGCCGATCCAGGGGACCAGACCTGCCAGTGTACCGAAGATGAAAGGGGTCCAGCTGACCTTTTCCCTCTTCTGGTTGTACATCTCCATGAGCATACCGAAGAGGTTCATGCAAGCGTTCACCGAGAATATGGCGATAAGGGCGACTATATCGTAGATGCCGACCAGCATGGAAATGACCACGATCATGATCGAGGAACTGACGGCGTATTCGATCCACCTGGCATAGTTGATATGGTTCTCCAGGTTGGCTACGTACCATTTGAATGCGCGGGGCGTGGAGAGGACCAGATGGTCCGTTGCCGAGATGAACAAGAACAAGGCTATCATCGGGGCGATCGGGAGATTGTACACCGTCTGAAGTGTTGGATCAAGGTGCTGGGTGACGGTATTGTACTTCAAGAACGAGCTAGTGATGGGCAACGTGTAATTACTGCTGATAGCTAGTAACAGAACAGCCTGAAAAAAGTGCAACAGCCCCATGGCTATGTTGAACCGGCGCAATCCCTGGTATGTCGGAGCTTCCTTTGACATAAACGTACCTGATATTCTACGGCATTCAACAGTATATAGTATCGACTGTCGACATAGTAAAATTATCGAATTGAGGTGAGATCAGAGAACCTTACACTCTTCTCATCTGCTCTTCGTTTAGAATGTTGACAAATGAAACTATCTTTTGCATTCTACGCTATCGACTATATTATAAAACGTCGAATCTGTAGAAATAATAAATACGATACATGTGAATATTTCAGCGGGGAGGATCGACCTCGTTAGAGAGCGGCGGTGAAGCGTTATGAAAAGATATTCAATTCACAATATTGCTTATTCATATCACTGTCTGTTCATAGATATCGGTCCATCGAGCTGGTGACCATGAACGAGAAGGAAAGATTAGTCCGGATACTTCACAGAGAGGAGGTCGATCGGGTTCCCTGCATATGCCCTATGCAGACGGGGATTCTGGGACTCATGCAAGCCAGCGGTTCATTCTGGCCTGAGGCCCATCACGATCCTAAAAAAATGGCGGATCTCGCCCTGGCAGCGAATAGGGTGGCTGGTCTAGAGAGCGTGCGGGTGCCATTCGAGATGGCAGTGGATGCCTCTGCTTTCGGTGTGCAGATCTCCGACCGGGGATTGCGACGACAGCCAATGGTCCTTGAACGCAAGATAAAGACCGCTCAGGAGTTTGCCGAGGTGGATATTCCTGATCCGCGCAAGGATGGCATGGTCCCTATCGTCCTTGAGGCCATCAAGGAACTGCACCGGAGAGCCCCGACGCTCCCGAAAATCTGCGGCATCATGGCCCCCCACATGCTCGCCTTCGAGCTCCTGGGAGAGCAGGAGGCCCTGAACATGATGGAATATGATCCAGCCCTGCTCAAGGCTACACTCCACAAGGCAAAGAAGTTCGCCATCGCATATGCGGAGGCCGCTTTTGAAGCGGGGGCGGACGTCATCGCATTCGTTGATCCAATGGCAAGCGGAGATTTCCTGTCTTATCAACAATATGAGGAGTTCGCTTTCCCATTCCATCGCAAGATCTGTGATGAGACAGAAAAGCTCGGCATCCCGGTGATACTCCATATTTGCGGGAACACCACCAGGATACTGCCCTTGATTGCACAGAGTGGAGCGAACGGCATCAGCATCGACAGTAACGTCGACATTCTCTTTGCGAAGAGACTTCTTTCCGGCAGGAGCGCGGTCATCGGGAACGTCAGCACCACTGACATCCTGCTCCATGGGACGGAGGAAAAGGTGAGGGAATGCACCGCGGAATGCGTCGCGGAAGGAGTGGACGCGGTCGCACCTGGGTGCGGTCTGGTCTTGCAGACCCCGCTGAACAACCTCAAGGCCATGGTCGACACTGCATTAAGACTTAAGAAAGGAGGCAGGCTCGGATGAGCGACGGTGGGCATAAGGGGAAGGCACTCGGTATCATCGGCTGCCAAGTGTTCGAGGATGAAATAGTGCATTTGCTCTCCAAGGACGGTTCGATCGACCATATTGGCATTGTGCAATCGCCCGAATCAAAAGGCCTCTTCGACAAGTTGACCAAGGCCGATCTAGGCGACAAAGTGGTGTTCCGCAAGGACGTCTCGGTCGAAGAACGCCCTCCAGGCGAGGGTTTCAACGTGATAGTCCATATCTTGCCCATATCCCTGCACCAGACACCAGCAGCGCTTAGGGCGATGGTCATGTCGGAAATATGGAAGATGGAGCCGTCCTGCGGATCGGTCCTGGTGATCTACGGTCTATGCGGGAACGCATTCAAGAACATCGATATACTGACCTCTGGTCTGAGGACATCTGTCGTCATATTGAGGGACTGCCGTGATAAAATTGTGGATGATTGTGTCGGTGCCGTCCTGGGTGGTACCGAGGAGTATCTTAACTTCCTAAAGACGGACAAGGGAGGCTATCCTCTGAACACCATGTGGGCGTCGAACTTCCGGCATTTCATGAACGAGATCCAACTCCTAGGCGAGACCAGCGAGATCGAGGAGGCGAAGTTCGTGTTCCAATGCATGAACTATTCCAAGATCGTCGAATTGGACACTGGCCTGGGCGGCGATGAATATCACCGCCAGATCAAGGACATCGCATCTCTGTTCGGCTTCGAGGTCGAACGGGTGCCCTGTACGTTAAGCGTCATGGAAGTTTCCTACCGGAGCGCCAAGGAAAGGCTGGACGATGGAAATGTCCGTTTCCGTTGAAAATTTCGAAAATCTATATTCGATGATGCACACCGTCATTTAATAATCGTAAATTAAAGAATTTGAATGGTTCTTCCTTAAAATAATGAATAATAAATGGAAATTTGGGAACACCGGGAGGACCGGACGGTTCCGCCCGATACCCCGGTATCCCGTTTTCCCGATCAAGATGCCTTAGGTCTAGCTTCTGCGCCTCCATAGGACATACCCAACCCCTGCGATGATTGCCACAACCACCACCAGAATGATGGTCCAGGCATAATCAGCGGGAGCTATGTTCACAACATTCTTACCGGTCACGGAACCGGATGTTGCACTTATGTTTCCCGTTACGCCAGCACCATCCTGGGCCGTGAATGTTTGTCCTGACACCTTGCCGACGTTCGAGGCCCAAGTGAAATTCAGACCGGAGACGGTGTTATTGAACCTATCATAGCCGATGGCGCTGATATCGATGCTCTTGCTGGCGGAAATGTTAATGATATTCGGCATCACGACTATATGGTCGAGTACACCTGGAACGGTTCTTACAAACGTGTTGGACACAACAACTCCCGATGTTGCCCGAACGTAACCACTCTGTCCAGATATGGTCGATGGCTTCAGCACGGAACCGTTCATGGTTCCGATGTTGGTGCTCCATGTGAAGGTTAGCCCAGATACAGAGTTGTTGTCAATATCATATCCAACGGCACTGAAGTTCACATCCTGTCCCACGACAACATCAGATACACTCGGGGTTAATAGGATGTAGGTAAGCTGGCCGAATGTTATGGAGACGGCGGCACTTCCCATCGTACTAGCGTTGGAGGCATTGACGTGGCCTTGAGCTCCCGAACTCGCCTGAGCTGTGAACAAACCGGTGGAGGAAACCTTTCCAATGTTGGTCGTCCAGCTATAGGTCAGGCCAGAGATCGAGTTGTTATATGCATCTCTCCCGATCGCGATGAACTGATGCTCAGAGCTCGCTACCGTGTTCAGGAGGCTAGAGGGGGTCAGATCGATGTGGTCCAACGCGGCTGGCACGATGTTGACGGACGCACTACCTAAGACGACCCCAGAGGTTGCTCTAACGTATCCAGTGACCCCTGCGGTGTTCTGGGCGGTCAGATTGCTATCAGTCATCGAACCGACATCCGTCGTCCAGCTGAACGTTAGGTCGGAGATCGAGTTGTTGTACTGATCATACCCGATCGCGCTAAAGAGATGGTGCTTCCCAGCGCTGACGTTCACGCTCTTCGGCGTGACCAATATGTAAGTGAGCTGGCTGAAAGTTATGGAAACGTTGGCGCTCCCGATCTTACCGCCGCTGCTCGCGTTCACGTGACCTGATGCTCCGGCAACTGATTGTGCCGTGAACAGACCTGCCGACGAAATGGATCCGATGTCTGTAGCCCAGGTATAAGTCAGACCTGGAATCGAGTTGTTGTATACATCCCTACCAATGGCAGTGAACTGATGCTGAGAGCTTGCTATGGTGTTCAGCATGCTTGATGGTAAAAGGTCGATATGGTCCAGCCCGGCTGGTGTTATCGTTATCGCTGCGCTCGCATTCACCAGTCCTGAGGTTACCTTTACATATCCAGAGACGCCCGCCTCCGTCTGAGCGGTAAACTTGGACCCGTTCATCGTGCCCAGGTTGGTGGTCCAAGTGAACGGCAGACCGGTCACCAAGTTGTTGAACGCATCATATCCGGTTGCTGTGAACGTCATGTTGGTTCCCGCCGCGACGTTTGCTGTGGCTGGAATGACCTTGATGTAGGTCAGCTGACCGAACAGGACAGTGATGTTCACGCTACCCGTCTTGCCGCCATTGGTGGCGTTCAGATATCCTGATCCTGGAACGTTCTGTGCGGTATAGAAGGCAGTGTTCGGTCCGGTGCTGGTCACGATTCCCACAGTGGCGGTCCACACATAGGTCAATCCGGCGATCGGGTTGTCATATACGTCCTGTCCGCTTGCGTAGAACGTCTCGCTCAATCCCCGGACGATGGTCAGGGATGATGGGGTCATGGAAATGTGGTTGAGCGTACCTGGCACGATCGTGACCGTGGCATTACCGGAAACGGTTCCGAATGATGCTGTCACATAACCGACCCCTCCAGCCAACGTAGTTGCCGTCAGGAGACCTCCTGTTGGATCGATCGCTCCGAGGTTGGGGGCCACCGACCAGGTGACTACCTCTGGAATGATGTTTCCGAACTGGTTGTACGCGGCAGCAGTGAAAGACTGGGCAGTTCCTGCCACCACATTAACGGTCGTAGGGGTGACCACTATGCTACTTATCAGGTCCACGATGACCTCGGTGGTCAACGGGAAGTTGTCCCTTGCACCTGCACCTCCGGCGAGCGGGTATGCCACATCGACTATTCCATCGCCGTTCTGGTCTGGGGCGATCAAGTCATTCCAATAGTTGCCACGCGTGGCTCCATTCCAGAGGTTCGTGTTTGCGTTGTCGAACGCCTGGATATGGGCAGCGCTGTAGACGGTGGTCGCTCCATTGTTGTTTATGAAGTCGTTGCTGAAGACGAGATTGTTTGTCGATCCGAGCAGATGAATGCCATATCCATTGTTGGCGAACAATGTATTGTGGTCAAACGTGTTCCAGGTGGAGGACACCAGCATTATTCCCTGATAGTTGTGCGTTATCGTGTCGTTGCCGAACGTGTTCGAATTGGATTCGAAGAGCCAGGCACCGATGTAGTTGGACGACAGGGTGTTGAACGACACGATGCTGTTGTTCGTGGAACGGAGGTATATTCCGTAGTAGTTCCCTGCCAGCGTCTCATTGAACACCATCAGGTTCGCGGAGTTTATGGCATAGATTCCAGACCATGCGTTGGTGGTCATGATGTTGTTTGCGGCGATGCCGTTGACGACATTGAAGAACACCAATCCAGAATCGGGCGCGTAGTCCCATGCGTAATACCCTCCGGTCGCGTTGCTCAGTTTGCAGTTCCTAATAATGAAGTAGTCTGTTGTGTTGCCGACATAGATCCCATATCCATATCCAGTTCCGTCAATGTTCAGGTTTTCGATTATCCAGGGGTTCAATGCCGTTCCGGCTCCTCCGGTCACACCATGGGCCACATTGAAATCAGCGTTGGAGTTGATCCTAATGGGCAAATTGTTAGCATAGGTCACAGCGGTCCTCGGGTTAGCTGCCATCGCCGCAGACAGCGACGCGAATACAGTCGTATATGACGTGGCCGTGCTGCCCGGAGGAATCAGGTAGAAACTTTCGGATTTCAAGACCCTCGGTGGTACCACGACGGCATTTACCGTGCTCATGGTCAACGTCGCTGTATTGAACACCCTCAGATTGGATGCCGTTGAGTTGACAGACAACGTTGGATACCCCTCGTAGACTGATGTTGTCGAATAGTTGGTCGGATCTCCGAGGATCTCATTGGCCATCACCCTGAAACTGTAGACTGTAGTGTTCAGGACGACCGTGGTGTTGAAGTACATCATGTTTCCCTTGGTCATGCCTGTCGTATCGTGGGGTGATGCTACCGTCCCAATGGTGAAGAACGGCGAGCTGTTATAGCTCATTTGGACGATATAAGCCGTCTCGGCGATCGAATTGTCCATCCAGGTCAAATTGACCCAGGAATTGTTCACTAAGTTCAACGTCGAAGAGAGCCCGGTCGGTGCATACGGTGCTACCCCGAAGGCCATGGAATGCATCATATCCATCTCCTCATGCTCGAGGAGGTGGCAGTGCCAGACATATTCCCAGCCATAGTTGATGTATTTGTTTACCGGCGTAACCGCGACCGCGTTAGGATCGAAGAACCCACCTGGTGGCGGATCCAGGGCGACGCCTGCGGGCTTGGTCGGATCTATCAGCCGATAGCTGGATGGGACCTCCCAAGGCAATATCATCGAGATGGGGCGTAACGCCACGTACGTTATCGAAAGCGGATCGACCCTGACGGTATCCTTCCATCCGAGCTCATTGGCATCCGGGGTAATGATCGCCCCGTCCCAACCGACCCTGTTGATCAGCTGAACGTTGAACAAGTGCCAATGTACCGCATGTGTATCCACACCATTATGGGTGATCTTCCATATCTGTGTCCCATCCGCCTGCACTGGACTTGACGCGATCAACGAGTCCGACATCAAATCCACCGGCGGACTTGCATACCCCAGTGGAATGAACTGTTGGGTTACGGCCGTTCCGGTCGCCACTTCGATACCTAGTGATCCTTGCATCCTTCCGTATATCGGGTCGTAGGAGCCGCCCATCTCATCGTGGATGGCCTTCTGCTGAAGACCAACGGTCACGTTCGCCCCGGTGAGCGTCGTGAAGGTCATGTTCGTATCCTGCAGCCTAATGAACGCATTGTTCGAGAACGTCCGGTCATAGGCACTGTCGTATGCAGCCTGGGGGACGATTATCGGGTCCTGGGATGCGTTGAACACACCTGTGTGGGTGGACGTCGTGGCGAAGGCATTTTGCAATGCTGTGAGATCGTATGCCGGAGCCGCCGTCATGTTGGCAACTCTGATCTGCATGATCGTCCTGGTGTTCGGACCGTAGCCTGCCTGCGTTGTCGCCGCACCGCCGGTGCTCATTTGGCTTTGGTCCCCGGTAAAGTAGTCATTGCGTGGGTCATAAGCAGGGAAACCGGCTGGTGCATCGTTGTATAGGATCAGGGTCTTTCCGGCGTATTTCGAGAAGTCGACTATTATGTCGGCCCTCTCCGCGCTGCCTAAGAGAAGTGAGTGGTCTTGGACGTTACCAAAGGTGAACATCTTCATGTTGGCATTCCAAGTTATTGGCTGATCCGGGATCACCACGGGTGCTGGAAGGAATCCTCCTTCGGTCCCTATCTGTATGATGTCTGGACCGTTATAGGCCGGGTTCGGTACGTAGGGCAAGGTCGATACGGATGAGCCTACCGGCAATGTCGACGGGATCATGCTGACCTCAGTGTTGATCCTGCCGTCCGAGGTGACGACGTTCGGGTCCGCAACATAGAACTGCAGGTTGAAGAACCGGTCATTGGCCGCGTTCAATACCCTGAACCTATAGGCCTGTGGTGCCACATCCAGGTATGGATATGCCTCACCGTTGACGGTTGGTGTGTCGCCGAACGCTTCCATTGTTGCAGATACGTTCGGCACCCCGGGAATCACTGGCGGTTCCCAGGGGGCGTTAATCGGGTCATAGTACGGGTTCGTGACCGGTTGGACGGTTATCGGAGTGGGCGGGAAGAACCATGGACCGTAGTCCCAGCGACCGTACGGGTTTGCGCCAGTGGGGTCGTACGGATTCTGGTTGGGCATGTAGACGTGCGGGGCCCACAGGTCACCGGTGGTCGGTGTTCCGGTCGGGTTCGTGGCGTTCACCGGGTGCGAACCCCAGGCCCATGTCGGGTCCTGATATGCTATGGTCGTCGCATCGACGAAGGTCTTGTCCTGGATGATCAATGGAATACCGTATGTATAAGCCCCTGGCAGTGACGGCAGAATACCTGCATCGATCAGTGCATTCTCGACCGCATCCGTTAGGAGATAGCCTGCTGCCTCGCCCGCATAGACGTTGAGCCTGGTTATTCCATAGGCATGGTCGTGATAGAACATCAGGCGGGCGCTCTGCTGGTTGGTATAATAGAACGTCAAAGAACCGGCGCCTGGATCGTTTGTCGCCCCGGCAATAGGGGCGGTGGTCTGTCCCACTGTCCCCGGTTGCACGACACCGTTCACAAACCACATGTCTGGAACGTATTCTACGCTGACCCCCTTGGGATACTGGGTGGTCTCACCTGCGGGAGTGGTCCATTGGTCCGGTGTTCCATCGCTGATCCAGGGAGTGGCTCCGCCGTGGAGGTGCAATGTGGCACGGTTCTCGGTGTAGTTCTCCATCCCTGTGGATGTCATGGACATGTTGGGACCCATGCCCGCCCCCATAACGGTCGTATCGACCGGCAGGAACAGGTTGCCATCTGCTCCCGTGGGTAACAGATTGGAGAACGTGACCCTGACCGGTATATCTTTTGAAGCAACAATGGTTGGCCCGAGATAGTATGGCTTGGTCATTCCATAGGCCTGTGTCCCATCGCCTTTCAGGATCGGTGTCCCGTCGGGATTGGTCAAAGCCACATGCAGGCTAAGGCTCGCCAATGCCGGTGTCTCCAGCTGAACATATCCATAGAGGAGAGTTGCCGGGAGGTCCGTGGACATCTTTTGCGTGTATTTGACCAGGGCGATCTCGTAATAATCGCAACCGGGGAAGGTCGTGGTGTCAGGAATACCGACGGGGATGTAATTACCCAGATTGTTAGCGCCTGCTGCGGTAAGGCCCGGGAGAGAATCGATGAACTTCCTAATGCCTCCGGTAAGGGTCCCCCCCATGACCGGCGTTGCAGTCGCACCAGACCCTGTGGAATCCGTGATAGTGACTATAGGTGCACTATATCCAGTACCTCCATTGGTGATGGTGATTTCAGAGATCATACCACTTACAAGTACCGCTGAAGCCAGTGCCCCTGATCCAGTTCCCCAGACATCCGATATCGTGACGGTTGGGAGTGTGTATCCTGAACCTTTAGTATCGACGGTAATGCTTGTGATCGGTCCCTTCGGTACCGGGCTATTGGCATAATTAGCATAAGGCCCAAAGTAATGCGGGACAGTGCCTGGAACCATCGTCGCAGCCGTCAATGGAGTGACCGCCGCCACTGCGCTTCCAGCATTTGAATCGGTCGTTAAAAAGAGGCTGATCCCTCCTGATAGTATAAAGGAGGCGACCAAAAGAATCGCCATGACCTTTTTCATGTTGTCCTGATTCGAGTTGAGGTTCCAGGTCAAATTATCGATCTCCTAATTACACGATAATATACTTTAGAGGTAGCGGTATTTATTATTATGTTTAAATCAAATGATTTTTTGGAATGCTGGTAATATATCCAATAGTTACATATTCAAATGATAGTAACTAGCTTTGTTAGTATCACTTTTGACGTGATGAAAACGATCAAGAAATGATAAAATTCGAAGGAGCTGCCAATATCTCGATTATAAAATTGGATCTCCGATACTCCTGATATTAATTCCATTTTCTCCGAGCGATCAGGACCACTGAGGCAAGAACGATGAAAATGATTCCAGCCAGGAGCGCGTAATACCATATTTTATCGTTCGCGGCTTGTCCTGTGATGTTCCCTGGATTGGTTGGTATACCTTTCCATCTGGGTGTCGTAAAACCTGTCGCTTTCGGCTGGAATAAAATGGTGAGGTTACTATCGCATCCTGTCGCCCAATCGGCTCCGACCGAGGGTGCATTTCCCTCGAAAGTGATCTGTCTCAACGAAGTGCAATTCTGGAACGTCTGATTCCCCAATGATGTAACATTTACTGGAATTGTTATCGAGGTAAGCGAAGTACATTGATAAAATGCCCCGATCCCGATTGTCGTGACGCTTTCCGGTAAGACGATATCGGTCAATGACGTACAATAGTCGAACAAGCTTCCACTGATTACGGCAAGTCCGTTTCCTATCGTGACCTTGGTCAACGCCGAGCATTGAAAGAAAGCCCCATTCCCGAAATTGTTGATGCTGCCCGGAATATCGACCGATACAAGACCGGTACAGTGGGTGAAGGCGGCAATGCCGATGCTGGTAACATTGGAGGGAATTGATAAGGACGCCAAACCATAACAATTAGCGAAGGCGAAATCCCCGATGACGGCCAGACCACTCGGGAATGTCACCGAGGTGATCGAAGCGCAAAGAGCGAATGCCTCTGATTCGATGGCCGTAACCGTTCCTGGGACGTCAAAAGGCCCAGTCTTAGCTCCGGGGCACTGGATAAGGGTGGTAATGTTATTGTTGTAAAGAACTCCATTCACACTAGAATAGTTGACGTTGTCCGAATAGACATCGATTATGGTGAGGGAAGGACAGAAGGAAAATGCCCAATTGCCTATCGTTTTCACACTGTTAGGGACCGTGATTGAGGTCAGATTGCCACAATAGGCGAAAGCGCTGCTTCCGATGCTTGTAATGCCCTCGGGTATGATCACAGAAGTGACCGCATTCGCAGAACGGAAGGCATTGCTGCCTATCGATGTTACTGTATGACCGCCCAACGTGGTTGGCACTGTCACTGATCCACCAGAACCGGTGTATGCCGTAATGGTGGCAACGGACGGATTTTCGCTCGTTGAATATGTATAACCTTCTCCCTGGGAAGCATTTACATTTCCTAATGAAACGACGATGAAAGTACTTGAAAGAATCAAAATGACCATAATTATTGAATTCAGTGTCTTGTTTGACCGCATTATCTTCCTCCTTCTTTCAAGTATCCCTTCCACTTGACCAATCGAATTGTCACCTGCCTTGTTTATAATTTATGATATTTTCCTATTTTTACCCGATTCTTCAATCGATAATCAGTTCTAACCGGTTATTTTTTTCACAGCCAAGAAAGGGGGAAGCATGACCGACGGATCATTAGAAGATTCACTCATCATCCAATGTTTCGCCGATCTTGCAGCCGCAACCACATCCTTTTTCACAAACATCGGCAGTGTTCATAACTTGGGCAATCGATTCAAGTTGAAGGTTCAGGTCTCCAATGTTCTTCGATGACAGGGTCTCACCTAATTCTTCCTTCGCCACGCTCATTAGAAACTTCCGATAGTTATCATTCTTTAGATCAAATGCGAATTTCATACCATGGTCAGTAACATTGAGTACGAGAGAGCGTTCTCCGCCCTCTCGAAGTCCGTTTATTCCAACCTTGACATCGTATTTGTCTGTTAAAAGCCTGAACATCCTCAGGACCTTGCTTTCCGTCGGCATGAAGGCTGATGGAATGTTCGAGTAAAAGAACTATCATGAAATCGTACAGGTTACCTTTTGATATATTGATAATATCCGGGGTATTGCAACATGGTCGACGAGCTAAAGACCGTTTATATCGAAAAGTTCGATGAAGATACTATCCAGACATAATGAAAATGAGTGCGGGAGAAGGGATTTGAACCCTTGGACCGCTAGGGACTAGACCCTCGATCTAGCGCCGTTGGCCATGCTTGGCTACCCCCGCCTGAACGTCGGAATGTTGGCTTCGGTTATTAATGTTTGCCCATCGACGTGGACAGCGCTGGAAAACGTCGCTAGATCGCCAGGGTCGTCGGCGCCTGGAAGTAGAGGTCTGGATATGCGGGAGAAAATAGATTTCGGACGTGCGGCGGGACTAGACTGCGAAATTGTGGACATAAAGGAAACGGGAATAGATCGGAAGAAGTTCATTGTTTGGTTGTTGACCAATCATCAGCCTATGGGCAAGGATCATTCCCGAAACCTGGCCTACTGCATCAATAAGGTTCTCATCGATGAGGGCAAGACCGATCTGACGATCGACGAGTCGAAAACGGTGGCTTCGAAATTGATCCTGAGCAAGCTCAGCAAATCAAATATCCGGATCAAGCTGATCGCTTTGGAATATTATATGGAGTATATCGGAAAACCGATTCACTTTAAGAAACCACAGGACACAAAACGATCTCCAAAATACCTGACCGAGGCGCAGATGCAGAAGCTCATTCACGCTTCGAGGAACTATCGAGATGCTGCGATGCTGATGGTCTTTTGCACCACCGGGATTAGATGCGGCGAACTAAGAAACCTGAATCTGGGCGATATTGAATTTGGCAACGACGTGCTAAGGATTCGGCATGGAAAGGGGGATAGAGAACGAGAGGTCTACTTAACTAAAGAATGCAAAGGGATTCTGAATGCTTATCTCCAAAGGTGGGGTATAACCGATCCGAATGGCCCGTTGTTCTGCTCTTACCGGAATCAAAGGATAAGCAATCACGCCATCGGAGAGATGGTTAGAAAGACCTCTATTGATGCCGGACTGCCGCTTACATCACCGCACGTTCTCCGACACTCCTATGCGACCTGCTATGCTTCGAAGAACAACGATGTCTTTGTTTTACAAGAGCTTCTAGGTCATTCCCAGATCGATATGACGAAACGGTATTATCATACGTCCAGAGCGCTTAAACAAAAGGGGGCGATGACGGGAGCACCGAGTTTGGTGTAAACCTCTTTAGTTCTTTGGTTTGATATGTTGTTTTGGAGGGGATGTGAACAGTGATGCGAAGAGGGCGGAGTTTGAACGAGGGGTGCCGAAGTTCTGAGAATAAATAGGCATATCGTCGATAAGCTGGATCCGCTTCTTGAAGAAGGGATGGCTTGGGAATGATGAAAACAGCATCTTTCATCTGCTGGGCGAATAGCGATTTTTCTCCATTATGTAGATTCTTGATGAAGGGGAAGACCTTATCTCGAACATGGGAAAGCATCTGGTCTGATGTGTAATGCTTCCATAGAGGAGGAGGGTGGTTTCAATCACAGATAATTAGGAGGGCGGCTTTAAAAGGTCGAAAATGTAGTCTATCTAGAGAATGGACAATACAGGAGAGTGCAGTTATAATTGAGATAGCGATAATCATCAATGATGTTGATCCATCAATAAGAGGTTCTTTGAGTTGCACGATCAATGAATCCATTCTGTCATGGTTAAAAGATCATGGTCTTGAGAATAAGATCAATAATGTTCATGTGGTAAGTTATCCATCAGGTCCAGAGATGGCTGATGAAACTCCATACACTGTTCTGGTTAAAGAAAAAGATAGTGAGACAATAGCAGACAAGATTGATTGTCTAGAACACATGGAAGCCATTCTGCTATAGACAGTATAAAGTGAATTTAGAATTTCTTGCTATAAATGTCCATTCAGCGATGGATTAGATGAAGAGAATAAGCCTCATCTCTCTTTGTTTCTTCAACGCGTTCAATTTGTCATTCTGAATAGGCCCGAACAAGTCAAGAAAAGCCCGACGATAATAAACAATGTATGTGATTTGTTCCATCTCTCGAACATACTGGGACATTCGAACCAGATGACGACGGCGATCTATTTGCATGTTAATAGCGATGCGAAAAGGGCGGCTTTAGAATGAGGTGTGCCGAGCTTCTGATGAATTAGAATATTAGGAATCAAAAAATGAAGGAATGCAAGGGAGACAGTTTTGTCGCTCTCCACATCCTCTAAAAGTGACTTTTACGAAATTTATCAGATAATGTAACTCTGATCAATTCTAATCGCCGATTCTTTCGTATACATAGTAAAAATCATCGTAGCCACGGCGAACTAAGAAATGATATTTACTACCCTTACTTTCCCGTTGTGCATTACCATAATGGGTAGCATCGATCGATTTAGAAAACTTATCAGAGGAACTGAGTTTGTAGATGTGATTTCCTTGTTTTATGCTTTCAGCTGCCAAAAGAACACCTAGTGAAAAAGCGCCATGTGGATATTAAAACATTATTAATCATTTTGAATCAGACATTCCCGATCAATATTGCATAGCTAATGCATGGTATCCAAAAAGAGCGGCGTTGGAACGGGGTGTGCCTAGGTTCTGATGGATTGTACCCATCCTTTGATCTTATCAATCCCTGCTGAACAAAAGAGTCATAAACAAAAAGAGTCGATGATGACGATCAGATGAAAAAGAAGATCGTAGATGACACGCTTCTGGCCATTGTTATTTTGTTATTTGCCTCGATAGTTGGCATACTGGTGATACTGATAAATGAAATGTTACGAACGCCTCCTTAGTGCCAAAATATTTTCCTCTCCGCTGTAGGATGTTTATTTACTTCTTATCCAGCAATCATCAGAGACTTCATCGTAGATCATATCCTTTGATTCCTTCTTACTCTCTACGTCATTTTCCTGCTTTGCCATTCTTTGGATCTGGTCCGTCTTAAGAACCCAATAATGGATCCGCCAAACCTTCCCCGTCTCTAAATGGACCTCCTCTTGCCAGGTTGTCAGGAAGCCTTCCTCTTCTAACATATAAAAAACATCCCGTGCTTCGGAATTGAGTTGATTGTCGATGATTTGTTCTTCGAACCCGAAGAAGCTCATTATGTACTCCGCTATTTGGTTTGTGTCGTCCTCTAACATACCCTTCTTGCCCAGAGTATTCCCCAAAGCCAGATTTATATCGTTCATGCTAACTATCGTCAAGACGTTCCTCCGATCTGACTGAATTTCTTGCTATAAGTTCTATAGTAAGGTACAGTGGGATATGAAATGGGCGGCGTTTGAACGAGGGGTGCCGAGGTTCTGAGGTGATGGGGTCTTAATGTCATCACTGAGGAGTATGCACACATTTTATCACAACATTCGTTGCACAATATGGACACAGATTGGCATCAAACGGGATACCTCTTCCACAATTACCACAATACAACTTTTGAATGGTCCTTGCAACCTTATCTTGTGATTCATTGATGGGTTTCTGAATCGGGTGGACCGGGATCGGATTTACATATAGCATTTTTGTATCAATTTGAGATGCAGGAACAACTTTTGATCTCACTTCTCTATTCGAAGCCATAACGATGATTATTACTATCATTACCAAAACGAAAGCTATGATTTGGAGAAACCAACCTATGTTGGGACCACAGCTTCCGATATAGGCTCCATCATAAGTATAGTAACTACCCCAAAAAGTGAATGAATTTCCGTTCGCATTCAGGTCTTGAGACATGAGAAGTGTGAATGTTAACGGTGTCGATAAAGCCAGGATTCCGGAAATAAACAAAGAATTGTTTGTTCTGCGATATTTCTTCGTTCCGTCGTCTCCCTTTAGGTGAAGATATTCAATGGATAGGAAAAAAATTGTTAACAACGTCATTGTGAGAAGGATTCCTACCACTATTTTCCCTTCACCATAGAGATCGGTGAAAAAATTATAATCTATTGAATTAGTTGAATGGAAAAAATAGTTGGCACCATAAGGTGCGATATTGACGCTAATCCCCTGATTCGAAGAATCATGCAAACTCCAAGAAGGGAGAATCAATGAGGCACTCACGCAGATTAGTGCTATTCCAACCAACAATGTGAACAATTTCTTGTTATAAATAGCATCAATCCTCGCATTAGATTTCGCTTTGTTCGACTTAAGGATTTACTCTTCGTTATCATTAACGGGAATTCGTTGAATCCTTACACGTCGAGCCTCTCCAATTTGACCACGGCGATCTATCTGCATGTGAACAGTGATGCGAAAAGGGCGGCGCTGGAGAGGGGTGGCGAGGTTCTGATGGATTGGAAGATCAGGAAATAAAAAAATGAAGGAATGTAAGTGAGACAATTTTGTCGTTCTCCGCATCCCCCAAAAAGTGACTTTTACGAAATTTATCAGATAATGTAACTCTGATCAGTTCTAATCGCCGTAAACGGGATCGAGCCGGATCTAACCGTGGCGGCTAATGTTGGTGATAACCATTTCAAAATTGTTGGTGAACTGATCGGGAACTACCGGAAGTCGAAACGGAGGGTGGAGGATTCGATGGATGTGATGTTTGAACAAACAAAAGAGTATCGGATTATGGCTAAAGGGGAATTAACGCCTGGATTGTGGGTCGAGAAACCGTATGTAACGTATGGGGAATTAGAGAAGTTGGAGAATATGGTGGAGATGGAGAGATGGAAGGTATGGTGAAAAAGGGTCGTTTCAAAATTTGATAATTACGGACGATCCCTTAAGGAAGCGTTCAAAGGTAGTTGAATCTTGAGCATATTAGTTTCATTCTAGGGAAGGGATCAAGATGGCTATCCGAAAAAAGTTGGTAGATCGAGTGGTCACGCAAGTAGCGGCTTTACCCACCGATCAATTCATCGTTTTAGATGTAACTGATGCGCTTCTTAGCTGTAGCGGAAAACCCCTCGCCTCAAATGATGAGGTTTGTGCGATTATGAGATGCTATGGATTAGCTAAGAATACCGGGGTATCAATCAAGCGGGGCAAAAGCAAATTCACTGTCTGGGAAAAGATCGACCAACATCAATCTCATAAGGACGGAAAAGCAAGCGATTACAAAGGTAGTGGAGTCCAGGCATAATACGTCGTGATCTGTACATTCTCATCAAATTGTTGGTTTAGAGAATTTATACCGACTTCGCCATTTTGGGTAATATTATTGGGGGAGGAGGAGTCTCAATCGACGAAATCGGTTAGAGTCAGGAGCATTCTTGGCTCTTGATTGGACTTCCTTCTAATCATAAATTGTCGTTCCTGCCTTATAAACGTCCCCAATCAGTTATCACTTTTGATTCTGACATGCCATTTGAAATGGCTAATTTAATCCAGCGTCTCGGTTATCGTTACCTGTTTATGGTCCATTGTTTTCAATAAATCTTGTAGATAGGTGTATTTATCCTTCCCATCAACGATCCAGACCGTATTCAAACAATAATAAATCGTTGTCTCTTTGGTCTCGCTGTCCGCTCTTACATCGTAGTACAAAGAATTCGGACCATTGCTGGTATTGTATGGAATCCAGTCTACAACATCCGAATAATAATTCCCGTTTAACCTGTCATACCCGAATTTAAAATTGGTACTTTGATTATTGATTTCTGTTTCACCATAGATGACAAATGTTCCGTTCGGTGATACCGAGGGGGCATTGAACGATGCCCAACTGCCATTAAAACTATCCAAGCTCTCCCGCCAAAGCACTTGACCTTCATAAGATAGGGCGATAATTTCGTTTGTCTTATTCTCAATTTTTCCCGATGTGGAATTGTATTGACCATCTGTGTAGTGATTTGCAATCATCTCACAGTCTGGATAAGTGGCTTAAAGCTGAAGTGTGCCGTTATCAACTTGAAAACTCCATTTTACTGCCCATTAGCGTTCAAGGCGGTAAGGTTCTGGTAGGCTCATTCAGAATTATTTAGAAAATCGGTGTCGTTTTTAAAATCAACGTAATAATACTCACCATTGGCACCCTTCACCAGCTGCCAGGGATAGCCGTTGAAAACGGCTCTCCACTTGATACTTCCATCGGGATTGAGAGCCGTGAAATAGGCATGATGGCCGTTAAATGCACTGAGATACTCGGTGGCAATTACGGTTCCGTTCGGATCAACAAAAGTAATGCCGTAGTTGTTTTGATAGTAGCCATTGGCATCCGCTTCGTCTAAAGTCCATTTAACCTGCATTCTCCAGTCTTCAACTCGCTCCAAACCAAATATCCTCCGACAATCGAGGATAAGACAAAATGATAGCCATCAACAGTGAGGTTGTGCTAAATGACTCTCTTCCCAATTCTCAACCTTCCCACAGTGATTCATTGTCTTCTAGAATATTAATTGTTGACTTTACCACATTATCTAAAATATGATGGACTATGCGGAAGAAACATAGGATAAGGCCCGTATTCGTATATCCCTAGGATTTACGAATTCCCGGACGATCCCCCCTCAATCTTTAGAGATATGGAATAGAATGTCGGTCTTCCATAATCGTCTCTAGATTGACAGTCTTGTGTACGAGAAAAGATGAGCTCTCATCTAACCAAGTCAAGTAGAGAAAAGCGCCCAGTCTTTGGCGATTTCCTTTTCAGAGTCTTCCTTTTGGGATTCTTACCCTTGATAGTCTTTCTTTTGGGAGTCTTCACTTTGAGAGTCTTCCTTCTGGGAGTTTTTACCTTGGGAGTATTCCTTTGGGAGGCCCTTCCTTCCATTTGGTCGAGCCTCTTTTCTAAAATGTTTATCCTCTCGATAATGTCGTTCATCTTTTCCGCTTTCAAAAGGTCCCCGACCTTGACTTTTGCCAACGGTTTCAACATACGTACCATCCTTAGGATGGCTAGATATATTCGAGAATTTAAGAATTGCAATCAAACCAATTAAGGTCATAATATTGTTTCAATTTTCAGTTAACTCCCAACCTATTAGGGAACAATGAATAATATTAAGCCCCGAGAACGAATCTATTCTCGGGGTTGTTTAATGGAAGGTTCGGACGTGCCTGCTGCTCAACCGAGCGGCCCGGTAACAAAACGGCGATCAAGAAAGACGAACATAATGATCGTTCTGGCTTCGATTGTGGTAGTGATCGTAATAATTGCCGCTGCAGTTCTGATATACTCGCCCTCAAAAAGCTCACCCTCAAATAGTTCACTCTCACAACCTTTTGGATTGCTGGACGGGGACCATTTCTATTATGCAGCTACTGGCAATTACAAGAATACAAGCATTGATGGATTTTATAATGTAACGCTGGTAGGAAATGCGTCTAGGTTTAGTATTGGTGGATTTAGTTATCTGAATTCCACCGTCTCCGAATTAAACAATATGATGAATAACGGCGGTTTGAATTTGATGTCACCTATGGTAGGGTATGATGTCGGAATAGGCACCATTAACACCGTTTTTGGAACTAAGAACGTGACCTTAGTCTTTCAAGCCCATAATGGGTGGGCTGTTGTATATTATCGGGGATACGATCCTTACGTGATTTATGGTTGCGTGGCGAATGGTCCGGATTTTCATCTTAGTCTTTTAATGAACCAGACCAACAACCATTATGTTATTGACAATAACACCTCCCCGGTTGAATTGCCCGCTCAGCAAGCCGCCAAATCAGACACTTATAGATTCATTACCAACGCCGGTGACATCTCTCAACAAGTACTGTATCTCACAAATGGTGCGAATTTCAGTTATAATATAACTGGCAATGGTACAAACCTTTACACTTACAGCAATGCCAACATTCTCTCAATGGCCAATGGCGGTCAGTTTACCTACTATTCACCGATGACGTGGCTTAATGTAACTAACTCGACTGGTAATCTAAACTTATCTCCAGGTTATTATGTTACTACCCTCTTTGCAGGGAATGGCCCTGGTGAGTTTGACTATGATCTTAAGGTGTTTTGAACGTCGGATTTTTCCTGATTGAAATAATCTAATCCGATTCTAGATTCGGCGTTGAATGAGCTCCGTCGTATTCGTACATCCCTAGGATATACGAATTCTCGGACGATCTTCCCCTCATCCTTGGAATATGGAATAGAAATGGAAGTCTTCCAAAACCGTCCCTAGATTGGTGGTCTAGTCCATTCTTTATATGGGACAAGATTAGACTATTTTCCAAAAACAATTATGTTGGACAAGATACCGTGTTTGAATCCTTGGTCGTCTTTCTTGGTTAAATATGGAGGTCTAATGATCTGCTTCAGCCAAATCGTCAATAACGAATTTCATTAGTGAAATTAGGGTTTAGGATCGTATGCATTGTTAGATTCAAATAATTTAATGACAAATATTATATTTTACATGCTTTGAGATTTAGAATCGATATCGATTATCAATCGATCAATAATGACATCTCATCGAAGGCAATGATAAGTAGGCTAGATAGTATGGAAAATTAATA
>Ga0182021_10001558_pt1 | contig 26490 bp, 18 predicted proteins | sample 612E3MmetaG_FD_120493 | JGI IMG/M metagenome (GOLD analysis project Ga0182021, IMG submission 120493) | Permafrost microbial communities from Stordalen Mire, Sweden - 612E3M metaG (Illumina Assembly) | ecosystem: Environmental > Terrestrial > Soil > Wetlands > Permafrost | place: Sweden...
GAAGCTGCGCGGGCCGGCGACGCCGGCCGGGGCTTCGCCGTGGTCGCCGACGAGGTGCGCAACCTCGCCCAGCTCAGCGCCAAGGCCGCGCGGGAAACCGCCGACCGGATCGAGGCTTCGATCCTGCGCAGTGAAGAAGGCGTGCGCGTGACCGACAAGGTCAATGCATCCATCGCGGAAGTGACCGACAAGTCGCAGCACTTGGAGGCCAAACTCGCCGACATTCTCGCCCATGCGCAGCAGGTGGATGAACAAGTCGCGCACATCGCCTCAGCCGAGGCCGAACAAAGCCAGGGCGTCACGCAGATCAATGCCGCAATCAATCAGGTGGATCAGATCACGCAAGACAATGCGGCCAACGCGGAGGAATGCGCCGCCGCCGCCGAGGAGTTGAACTTGCAGTCGCTTTCGATGAAGGAGGCCGTTGGTGAGTTGTTGAAACTGGTCGGCGGGCACGGGCACGGTGACACGGTTGCCGCCACCCATTCCGAAATCAAGCAACCCAAGCCGGACGCATCCCGTCAGGGCAGCGACAGGAACGCGTCCAAGCCGGGCGGCCATCGTCCCGCCAAGGTTTCCATTGCCGGCAACGGTGCGCGTCAGCACAGCGCCATTCCGATGGACGGCGACTTCAAGGATTTTTAGACCGGTAAAAGAACACCAGCTACACGCCCTGAAAAAAATGAAACTTGGAACCCGAATCATGCTGGCGGCCACGGCGGCGGTCGCGCTGACCACCTCCTTCAGTATTGGGATTGTTTACCACCTTTCCAGCCAGAACCGCGTGGCCGAACTCCGGGGTAAGATGAGTTCAATCATCGCGCAGTCCGAGTTTGTGGCCGACCACATGGATGGCATGTATCGGGCCAAGGCCTTTGACTCCGGCGCCTTGCTGGCCGCGGCGAAAACCCAGGCAGCGGGGCGTCCGCTCCGCGAAGTCTATGCGGACACCGAGTTTTACAATACGGTCCCGATTGTGGCGGCCTGGAAATCGGTCGAAGGCGCGGCCAAACGGAGTGGCGTCGAGTTTTTCATCCCCGTTCCTCCGGGCCAGACCGCGCGCAATCCCCAACATGCCAGCAGCCCTGAATTCGCGGCGGCGTTTTCCGCCTTTGAAAAGGGTGAAACCGAGTATTTCTTCCAGGATCGTTCGCGCGATGAGTTGCTGCTCGCCCGGCCCGTTCACTTGCGGGCCAGTTGCCTGGCCTGCCATGGCGACCCGGCCAAAAGCCCCACCGGCGACGGGAAGGATATTCTCGGTTTTCCCATGGAAGGCATGCACCTGGATGACATTCATGGGGCCTTTGTTTTGAAGGCCAAAATCGGCCATGATCCCGTCGTCATGGCCACCATCCAGATGATGTTTTTTGGCGCGGGCATCGTGCTGGTGGTCGTTCTGGGAGGTTTCTATTTCTTCAGCCAACGATCCATTGTGCGCCCGCTGTCCGCCGCCATCCGACAAATCGAAGAATCCAGCATCCAGACTTCCGCCACAGCCGCCGAAATGGCCGCTTCCAGCCATTCCTTGGCCGAAGGAGCCGGTGAACAGGCGGCTTCCCTGGAGGAGACCAGCGCCTCGCTCGAGGAAATGTCGAGCATGACCAAGCGCAACACGCAAAACACGAAAAGCGTAAAGGATTTCACCGCCCAGTCCCGCCAGCTCGCCGAGTCCGGCGCGCAAAGCACGCGGGATGTGGCCGCCGCCATGCACAGCATCCGGGCCGCCAGCACCGAGTTGCGCGACGCGATGAATGCCGTCAAGACCGCCGGCGGCGACGTTTCCAAAAGTGTCCGGGTCATTGATGAAATCGCCTTTCAAACGAACCTCCTCGCCCTCAACGCCGCCGTGGAAGCCGCCCGGGCCGGCGAAGCCGGCAGGGGCTTTGCCGTCGTCGCCGACGAGGTGCGCAACCTCGCCCAACTCAGTGCCCAGGCCGCGCGGGAAATCGCCGACCGGATCGAGGCTTCGATCCTGCGCAGTGAAGAAGGCGTGCGCGTGACCGACAAGGTCAATGCCTCCATCGTGGAAGTGACCGCCAAGTCGCAGCAACTGGAGGCGAAGCTCGCCGACATTCTTGCCCATGCGCAGCAGGTGGACGAGCAAGTCGCGCAAATCGCCTCGGCCGAGGCCGAGCAAAGCATCGGCATCGCGCAGGTCAACAGCGCCGTTTCACAAATGGACAAGGTGACCCAGGGCAATGCGGCCAGCGCGGAGGAATGCGCCGCTGCGGCCGAAGAACTCAATGCCCAGGCCGAAGTTGTGAAACAGTCCGTGGTGGAATTGTTTCAACTGGTTGGGGGGGGCATGGACGCCCGGTCGGCAGCTGCGCTTCCCTTGTCGAATCCCCGCCCGGCGGCGAAGGCGACCCCCAAAACGTCCGCGAAAGCCTCAACGCCTGCCAATGGAAACGGCCACGGAGCCTTGCCGGCACCGGGGCAACATCGCCGGCAGGAGATTCCGATGGACGATGATTTCAAGAATTTTTAACAACCTATGAGCACCGAGATCAAGACGGCCAAGGGCTTGAGCGGAAAATACCTGACGTTTTCCCTGCACCAGGAGTCGTATGGGATCGACGTGTTGAAGGTGCGCGAAATCATCCGGCTCATCACCATCACCGTTGTGCCGCAGATGCCGGGCTTTGTGCGTGGCGTCATCAACCTGCGCGGGAAAATCATCCCGGTGATGGATCTGCGGCTGCGGTTTGAACTGCCCGAGCATGCGGACAACAACCAGACGTGCATCGTGGTGGTGCAGGTGAAGTTGCCGGATGGCAAGGTCACGTTAATGGGGTTGGTAGTGGACGGCGTGGAGGAGGTGGTCACCATCGCGGCGGGGGACATTGAGGAGACGCCGGATTTTGGCGGACAGATTTGCACGGATTACATTCTGGGCATCGCCAAGGTGAAGGGCGCAGTGAAGACGTTGTTGAACATTGACCGCGTGCTCGCCGCCGCCGAGGCGGAACAACTCCAGACTGCGGCGTGACTGCCGCCGGACGGGAAAAATATTTTCATGAAACAGTTTGCATTAATGGTGGCCAAACAATTTCAAGAAACAATTAAAGCCTTTCCTGCGGACGACCGATGAGGAAGCCGGCATATACGTTGGCAAGGCGCCGGTTCCGGCAGGGGGCTTGCAGCATAATTCTGTCTGGTGTCTGGCTGCCCTGTGTATAAGTATATGTCGTTTTAGAATGTTGCATTTAAATCTCCAGCAAAAAATAACAAACCTTAAACCAAGAACCACCACATAAATAAACCATGAAAAAAAGTCCCGGTCTGTCCTATGGTCTCATTGCTGCAACTGTCATCCTGCCGCTGGCCTCGGCCGCTCTGGCAGCAGAAAAACCCGCCGCCGCCGTGTCGGCGGGTTGGCAAAAACCGGCCTGGCTGACGGATTTGTCCGCCGGGGTCAAGGAAAGCTACGACGACAACGTGCTGCTGGTGGCGGACAAGGATCCGGGCATGAACCCGCAGTCGTCGTGGATCACCACCGTTTCTCCCAAGGTGGGATTCAATTTTGCGCCGTTGTTGGGCACGCAAAAGACCTTGCAGACGTTGTCGCTGGTCTATGCGCCGGATTTCGCGATCTATCACGATGCTTCGTCGGAAAGCTACAACGCCCACAAACTCGCCAACGTCATCAAGGGCAAGACCGGTGATTTTTCCTTCGCGCTGGACAACGCGTTTCTGTTCAACGACGGCGACAGCACCGCTCCGATTTACGCCTTGAGTCCGGCGTCAGCCAATGACAAAAACCGCAGCGCCTACGCCACGGCGGCTCCGCGCGAGCGGCGGAAACAGATTCAGGATCGCGCCACGATCGTTTTGCAGTATGACGTGGATCAATTTTTCATCCGCCCGACCGCGTCGCTGACGTATTACGATCTGATGACCGACTGGCACAAGTCATCGGGGGCATACACCGGTTATCAAGACTACGAAGACCGCGCGGATGTGAACGGCGGGTTGGATTTGGGTTACAAGGTGACCAAGGACCTTGCCGTCACCGTGGGCTATCGTTACGGGCACCAATACCAGCAAGCCTTTCCAAATGCGATAGACACCACGACTTTCAACCATCAGCAAGCGCAGTCATCCAGCGATTACCAGCGCCTCTTGCTGGGCTTGGAAGGCAAGCCGTGGAAATGGCTGACGGTGAAGGTGGCGGGAGGACCTGACTTCCGCGATTACAATTCCGCCGCCCCGATGAATGATCATCGCCCGGTCAATTATTACGGTGAAGCCTCCATGACGGCGATACTCACGCCCAATCAGAGCCTGTCGCTCACCTACAAGCACTGGCAATGGGTGGCCAGCACCGGCAAGTATTCGTATTATGACAGTTCCTATGCGCTGGCTTATCACTGGAACGCCACCAAGCAACTGGGATTGGATCTGGCGGCCAAATATGCAGATTCCGATTACGCGTCCGCCACCGACAATCAATACCTGCGTGACGACGCGATGTATTCGCTTTCCGCGGGTGTGAGCTATGCGTTTACTCCGCATTTCAGCACCAGCCTGGGATACACCTGCAACTTGGGACGCAACCAGCAGGACAATGCCACGTTTGAACCTTACCGCGAATTCGACCAAAACGTGGTTTCATTGTCCGCCCAGTATAAGTTCTGAGCTAGCCAACCATTAACCTGAATGTGCTTCCGCACAACAGAAACACTATGTTGAAAAAAATCTGTCTCGCGCTTGTCCTCACCCTCGTGGCGTCGTCCGTCAGCCTGCTCCGGGGAGCAGACGATCCCGCCGCCGCCGCACTCGCGGCGGAGAGCGAGGCGTATTGCGCCACCACCATCAACAAAGAACGGCCCACACCGCCGGCGGCCATCATCGCCAAGGTCAATGAAGCCTGCGCCTTGTTGGAAAAGGAAGGGCCGGCGGCCTTTCCGAAATTCCAAGGCAAGAACAGCCCGTTCATTTACGAGGGTAGTTATGTCTGGGTTCACAATCTGGCGGACGCGGAAATGCTCATGCACCCGATCAAGTATAAGATGGTCGGCAACAAGCTCGTCGGCCTGAAAGACGCCAGTGGCAAACGCTTCTTCGTGGTCATGAATGATCTGGTCCGGGAAAAAAGCGAAGGCTGGGTGGAATACTTCTGGCCCAAGCCCGGCACCCAGGAAACCGTGCGCAAAATTTCATTCGTGAAAAAATGCAAGATGGCCAACGGTGTTGAAGTGGTCGTCGGCTCCGGGCTTTACAGCTTCAACGACGCGGACGTCGCCAAGCTGGAACTCCACTGATTGATTGACGCGGGCGTCTGGAAGGGGACGGCGGGTGTCCTTCCAGACGCCTCTACCACCACCCGACTGATTTCATGTCCTTATATAATGCCAGCATCAGAACCCGGCTGCTGTCACTGGCCGGGGTGTCGGCGGTGTTGATCCTCCTGCTGTTCGCCACCACCCGGCTGACGGATCGCAAGGTGTCCAGCGCCTATCGGTCCATGGATTCCGCCCAGCAAACCATTCAGTCGGCGCGGGAGGCCATTGACGCGGCTGGCCAGTTCAAAGATGAAATCAACCAGGTTCAGCAGCATGTGGTGGCCTTGCGGTTGCAGGAGAAAACCTTTCTTCAGTTTCGCACTGCCAAGTTGAAGGCCGGCTTCGACCAGACCGCCAACGGGTTGAAGGGTGAACTGCAAAAGCTGAACCAAGCGGAGATCAGTGCGGAATTTCAGGATTACTGCAAGGCGTTTGAGGAGCGCGCCTCCCTTCAATTCCAGCATGACGATTTGAATGTCAAGATGGCCGAACCGCTGCAAAAATCGGAAAAGCGGCTGGCCGACATTCTCGCTGGGCTGGACGCCAAACAATCCCAATTGCAGATGGAAGGCTCCAAGCTGCGGGATGACGAGCTGGAAATGATGAATGTGGTGCGGGACTGCCGGATTGTTTTCCTCAAGCTGCAAAACCTGCAGCAGCTTTTCGTTGCCACCGGCGACCAGGCCTACTTCAGCCAATACCAAAAAGTCGCCGCCACCGACGCGCTGGCCGGCATTCGTTCGTTGCATGAATTTGCCACCGCGCTGGGCAACACCAATTATCTGGCGGGCAGCGCGCTCATTGCCGCCTCGCTGGACGAATTCAAAAAAAGCATCGAGCAATCTCTCGCCTGCTCCACCCGCGAGACCCAGCTTGAACAGCAGCTTGACGCCAAGGGTGAGGCCATTCTCAAGGCGGCGGCCAGACAACTGGCCAATGCCGACCAGGACGTTCTCAAGCAAAAAAACAGCGCGGCGCAAGCCGGTGAGACGATGCAGCAGGTGCGCGCCGCCACGGCCACCACGCAAAAAAACGCCGGCCACGCCCTTGATTTGATCATGCTGGCCGGCCTGGTGATTTCGGCGGTGGCCGGCGCGAAAATCATTATTTCCATCAACCAGGCGCTCAACCGGACGATCCGCGAGATGAGCGATTCCGCCCGCGAAAGCGCTTCGATCGCCACGCAAGTCTCCACCGCCAGCCAAACCCTCGCCGAAGGCGCCAGCGAGCAGGCGGCCTCGCTGGAAGAGACGAGCGCCTCGCTGGAAGAGATGTCGAGCATGACCAAGCGGAACGCAGAGAACGCGCAACGAGCCAACGCCATTGCCAGGCAGGCGCGCCAGGCCGCCGACAAGGGCGTGGCCGACATGCAAACGATGAACTCGGCGATGGCAGCCATCAAGGTGTCGTCGGACGACATCGCGAAGATCATCAAGACGATTGATGAGATAGCGTTTCAGACGAACATTCTGGCGTTGAATGCAGCGGTGGAAGCCGCCCGCGCTGGCGAAGCTGGCATGGGTTTTGCAGTTGTCGCCGACGAAGTCCGCAACCTCGCCCAGCGCAGCGCGCAGGCGGCGAAAGAAACTGCGGCCAAGATCGAGGGAGCCATCGGCAAGACCGGGCAGGGGGTGGAAATCAGCCGCAAGGTGGCGGCGGCGTTGAACGAGATAGTGACGAAGGCGCGGGAGATGGATGAACTGGCGGCGGAGGTGGCGAATGGATCGAACGAGCAGGCGCAGGGCATCGTGCAGGTCAACGCGGCGGTGGGGCAGATGGACAAGGTGACGCAGTCCAATGCCGTCAGCGCCGAGGAGAGCGCGGCGGCGGCGCAGGAGTTGAACGCGCAGGCCGGCATCATGAAGGAGACCGTCAACCAGCTCGCCAAACTGGTGGGCGGCAGCGGGGAGACCGCCGCCGATGCCACCGACGTGGACACTGGCAGATCCGTCAAAGCTCCTTCCTTCACCCGCCCGCTGCCAGCGGCGGTGAAACAACACCACGGAAACGGCCGCCGGCTGGCGGCAGCCAAGCCCGCCAGCACAGCGCGCCGTGGCGAAATTCCACTGGAGGGCGACTTCAAGAATTTTTGATTCGTCTTCAAAAATAATTTCCCCCCAGGCGTCGGCGTGCCTGAGCTGGAACAATGCAGTTGCCCCCGCTCTGACCTCAACGCCGAGACGCAGAGAACGCGGAGGAACGCAGTGGTTTCGTTGGGCGGCGAATACAAATTCTGAAATTTTTAACCAGACACAAAACAACAACAAACAACAACAAACAACGACATTCCATGAAAACCTCTCAAATTAAAATGTTCCTCGGCCTGCTGGTTCTCGGACTGGCGGGCATGACCTTGACGACGTTCGGCGCTGACGCGCTGGATTCCGCACTTCAGGCCAAGGTGGATGCCCAGATCAAGGCGCTTCAGGCCTGGGCCGGAGATCCGGTCATCCTGAACGCGGTCAAGGCGCAGAACGCCAGCCAGCCACCGGAATACGCCGCCATGACACAGGACAAATGGAGAGACTTGAGCAAGATGGATCCCTTTGTGCGCTCCTTTGACAAAAATGCCGCCGCCGAATTTCTCAAGAGCAAGAAATCAGACGTGGTCATCAGGGCTTTCCTGTCCGATGCCAGCGGTCTCAAGGTCGCTTTTACGAGCAAGACCTTAAGCTGGTCTCACAAGGGCGATCCCAAACACGAACTGCCCATGACTGGCAAAACCTGGCAGGGGCCGCTAGAACAAGACAAGGCCAGCGGGCTGGAGCAGGTCCAAATTTCCGTGCCGGTATTGGACGGAGACAAGCCAGCCGGCTCTCTGGTGGCCAGCTTGAGCGTCTCGAAATTATAATCTATATTCCTTCGCGGGCATTTCAAAGACTGGGTGCTGAAGCGATAGGAAAAGTAAACCTCTTTCCACCATGGCCACACGAAAAACCAAAAGCATCCCCGGGCAGTTGATGCTGCTCGTTGGCATGTCCACGAGCGCCACTCTGGCCGCCGCCGCCCTGTATTATTTCACGTCCAGCCAGACGTTCAAGGATTCGGCGGCGATGACGACCGATACCGTCGCCAAGCTCAACCGCAGCTATGATCTGCTGGAAAGGATTAGCGGCGACCTGAACAACCTGCAGCAATTGCTCCGGCAGGAAGACCCGGATGTCATCGAGAAGGATATTAAAAACCTGGAAGCCAGCCAGAAACAGTCGGCCGCCCTGATTGCGGACTGCGGCGACGCCGGGGCCGGTGTCAAAGCGAAATTCGACGCCCTGGCCGCCTAGGAAAAAAATGTGGTTGCCCAGTTCGTCAAAGGACAAAACGCGCTGGCTTATGAGGGATTTCTTCGCAACGTCAGTCCTCAAGGCAGCGCCGTGCTAGATGAAATCCGCAAATATCATCACGACGTCCAGGCCGCTTCCGGGCAGGCACTGGCGGTTCAACAAAGCCGGATGAAAACCCAGTTGCGCTGGCGGTCGGCCGCCTTGGGCGCGGTTCTGGTTTTTATCCTGCTGGCCGGCTGGCGTTTGAAAAACCGCATTGTCAAGGATCTGCTGGCCATCGCCTCCGGCCTTGCCAAAGCCAGCGAAAGTTCAGCCAACGCTGCCGGTCAGGTTTCCGTCTCCAGCCAGTCTTTGGCCGAAGGTGCGGGCGAGCAGGCCGCGTCGCTGGAGGAAACTAGTTCGTCATTGGAAGAGATGTCTTCGATGACGAAGCGGAACGCGGAGAACGCGCAAAAGGCCAACGATCTGGCGCGGCAGACGCGCGCCGCCGCCGACAAAGGAGCCGCCGATATGCAGTCCATGTCCGGCGCCATGGCCGAGATCAAAACCTCCAGCGATGACATCGCCAAGATTATCAAGACGATTGATGAAATCGCCTTCCAGACCAACATTCTCGCCCTGAACGCCGCCGTCGAAGCCGCCCGCGCCGGCGAGGCCGGCATGGGTTTCGCTGTCGTCGCCGACGAAGTCCGCAACCTGGCGCAACGCAGCGCGCAGGCCGCCAAGGAAACTGCCACGAAGATTGAAGGCGCGATATGCAAGACGGCACAAGGCGTCGAATTGAGCGGCAAGGTATCTGAAGCCTTGAATGAAATCGTGACCAAGGCGCGCCAGGTGGACGAACTGGCAGCCGAAGTTGCCAATGCCTCAAGCGAGCAGGCCCAAGGCATCGGGCAGGTCAACACGGCGGTGGGCCAGATGGACAAGGTGACGCAGGGCAATGCCGCCACTGCCGAGGAATGCGCTGCCGCCGCCGAGGAACTTAATGCCCAGGCGCAGGCCATGAAGGAGAGCGTTGGTGAATTGCTGCGGTTGGTGAGTGCTGCGGCCAGCCGCCCTGAAACCGTCGGGCCGGCCGCGCCCCAGGCGGAGAAAAAACGGTTCGCAAAGATTTCCGCCGCCCATAACGGCAACGGACATTCTGCGATGGAAAAGCCGAAGCTGGCCGCTGCCCGCCGGGCCGACATTCCGATGGATGACGACTTTTAAAATTTTTGAGCGGCAGAAAACTGTTTTTTGTTCTGTCAGTTGAAAACGGCAGCCGTGGGCGAACTGATGAAACTGGTGGGTGTCATTTGCAATCAAGCCACGGTGGCCTCGGAAAACGCCCCAAAGAAAAACTTTCGACCAGCTCAGTGAAGGTTGCAGATACGGCGCATCCCGGTGCCAATGGCAATGGCCGGGCCGCCGGATTATTGCCTCTATATCATTATAACATGGCCCTGGTAACAGTCGTAAAACCTGAACATCGGAGGAACCTCAGCACAGATCGGGCCTGCCATCAGAGCCAAAACAATATACCCCAGCTTCACAATTCTGCCAGTCACCTCGCTCCAGCCAAGTCCGGGCAGGATCGCGGGTGCCTTGCGCGGCCGGGAACTGGCGCGGTCGAGCGCCGTCACTTGGATTTCGCCCCGGGCGTATCTTTTGGTCAGTTCCCGGATTTTGACGATGGCTTCACACTCACAAGGCCATCCATTAAAAAAGCCGCGGCGCGGATGAAGACAATCCCAATTTGGCCGGCCAGCGGTATTAACGCGCCGGTCAGTCCCCGTCCAGGTTTTCGATGTCGAGAAAGCCGTGCAACTGCTTGAGCCGCGTGGGATGGCGCATTTTGCGGAGCGCCTTGGCCTCGATCTGCCGGATGCGTTCGCGCGTGACGCGGAATTGCAGGCCGACTTCCTCGAGCGTCCGCGCGTTGCCGTCACCGATGCCGAAGCGCAGTTCCAGCACCTGCCGTTCGCGCTCGTTAAGGCTGCACAGCACGTCGCCGAGCTTGTCCTTGAGCAGGCTGAAGCTGGTGATGTCGAGCGGATTGTCCGCCGCCTTGTCCTCGATGAAGTCGCCGAAGCTGGCCTCGTCGCCGTCGCCGACCGGCGTCTGCAATGAGACCGGCTGCTGCGCCATTTTCAGGATGCCGCGGATGCGCTCGACGGGGAGCTGCATTTCATCGGCGATCTCCTCCGGCGTGGCCTCGCGGTCGAGTTCCTGCAACAGTTTTTTCTGCGCCCGCATGAGCTTGTTGATGATCACGATCATGTGGACCGGGATGCGGATGGTGCGCGCCTGGTCGGCGATGCTGCGGGTGATGGCCTGGCGGATCCACCAGGTCGAGTAGGTGGAAAACTTGTAGCCGCGCCGGTATTCAAATTTCTCGACGGCCTTCATCAGGCCCATGTTGCCTTCCTGGATCAGGTCGAGGAAGGAGAGGCCGCGGTTGGTGTATTTTTTGGCGATGGAGATGACGAGGCGCAGGTTGGCCTCGACCATTTCCGTCTTGGCCTGGAGCGCGGCCGCCGAGGCGTCGCGCAGCCGGTCGAACTCCCGCAGGAAATCCTCGTGCGGCATCCGCACGAACTCCTCGAGCGCGCGGATTTTCTGCTGCTCGGCCTCGACCAGGTGTTTTTGCGCGCTGGATTCGCGCTGGTTTTGCGCCTCGGCCAGGGCGCGCAGGCTGTAAAATAGCTTGTCGTGGATGTTTTCCGCCACGAGCACCATCTCCTCGACGACCTGCTGTTTGAAGCAAAACTTGGGGAACAGCGCCTGCAGTTTTTTGTCGAGCTTCTGAAATTCCTCATGTTCCCGGCCGCGTTTGGCGCCCTGATGCGCCTCGCGCCAGCAGTTGAAATGCCGGTCCGCCTCCTCGTCCAGTTCCCGCGAGCGCGCGACCAGCCGGCGCAGTGCGCGCAGGTGCGCCTCGCGGCTGTCTATCTTCTTGTCCAGCACCACGCGGTCGAAGCGCTCGCGCGGCGGGTCGGCCAGCAGTTTTTCCGCGATGGCGACGTGTTCCTTGGCGGCAAAGCCGAGGCGGCAGACGATCTGGCACAGCTCGTTCTCGGCCGTCTCGATGCGCTTGGAAATCTCCACCTCCTGCTCGCGCGTGAGCAGCGGCACCGCGCCCATCTGCTTGAGATACATCCGCACCGGGTCGTCGAGCGAATCGAGCCGCCGGTCGTCCTCCTCCTCGTCCTTGTCGGCCCGCTTGACGTTGTCCACCTCGGCGGCGTCCACCACCTCAATCTCCAGTTCGCGCAGCTTGGTAAAGACCTGGTCCAGATGCGCCGGGGTGGAGAACGCCTCGGTCAGCACCTCGCCGACGTCGTCAAATGTCAGTTGCCCCTGTTCCTTGGCGAGCCGGACGAGTTCCCGGACTTTTTCGGTGAGCGCGGCGGCCTCGTCCGCCGGTGCGGGCGGTGCGGGTGCGATGGTGGCGGTGGCGGGGGCAGTGCGGGGTTTGGCTTTGGACATTGGAGAGTTCGCTCCGGAAATTTTCTGTGTGCGGCGCGAATATAAAACTCGTGGCGGCGGCGTCAAGCGGCGAAACGCGCCGCCGTCATTTTTTTGGCTCCACGAAAATGCCCCGCCGCTCCAGTTCCGGCAGGATCATCGCCACCGTGCGTTCCACTGCACCGAGGTTTTCGGCGACCACGCCGAGCGCGGCGCGGCCCAGCGCGTCGCGCCGGGCCGGGTTTTCCAGCAGATCGCCGAGGGCGCGCTCCAGTTCCTCCGAATTTTTCACCTGCACGGCAGCGTGCTGGTTCAGAAAATTCCGGGTGATGTCCGCGAAGTTCTGCATGTTCGGCCCGCACACGATGGCCTTGCCCTGCGCGCCTGGCTCGATGGGATTCTGCCCGCCGAGCGCCGTCAGGCTCTTGCCGATGAAAACCACCGTGGCCGGCTCGTAGAAAAATTTCAGTTCGCCGGTCGTGTTGACCAGCAGGCAGTCCGCCTCGCCGGGCCGCAGCTGCGTGGCCGGGAAGATTTCGCTGCGGTAGAAAAATTTCACGCCCTGCGAGCGCAGTTTCTGGCCGATGTCCTTGCAGCGCTCGAAATGGCGCGGCACCAGGACCAGGAACAGGTTTGGAAATCTTTTGCGCAGCCGGGCGGCGATGTCCGCCAGCAGGAGTTCCTCGCCGTCGTGCGTGCTGCCCGCGACCAGCACCGGCGCGTCGTCCGCCACGCCGAGCTGCCGCAGCAGGCCGCGCACGTTGAGCGAACTGCGCTCCGTCAGCTTGGCCGCGTCAAATTTCAGGTTGCCCACCACGCGCACCGCGGCGGGCCGGCAGCCGACGGCGCGCAGCCGGGCGGCGTCCTCCTCGTTCTGGCAGCCGACGCCGGTGAACGCGCCGAACAGCGGGCGGAACAGCCAGCCGAGTTTTTTGTAGCGCGGGAACGAGCGGTCGGAGAGCCGGGCGTTGGCGAGGAAGAGCGGGATGTTCAGGTCGCGCGCCCGCCAGAGGAAGTTCGGCCAGATTTCCGCCTCGACCAGCACGATGGCATCCGGGTTGATGGTGGCCAGCGCGCGGCGGACAAATTTCCGCCGGTCCACCGGGTAGTAAATCTTGCTGACGCGCGTCGGCAGCCGGCGGCGCAGTTCCGCCATGCCGGTGGTGGTGGTGCAGGAGACGACGATTTTGACGTTCGGCACGCGCGGTTCCAGCGCGTGGATGAGCTGGGTGCAGAGGTTGACCTCGCCCACGCTGACCGCGTGCAGCCAGACGACGTGCCGGTTGGTGAGCGCCTGTTTGAGCTCGGATTCGTAAAGGGCAAACCGCTGGCCGAAGCCGCGCCGCCAGTCGCCGCGACGCCGCAGCCGCCAGAAATAATACGGCGACGACAGCGCGAAAAAAACCAGGAACAGAATGTTGTAAAATGTGCGCACTTGGAAATGGCCCCGACCTCAGTTGAACCGGCGACCGCAGCGCGGATTGTCACCGAAACGTCACCTGATTTCAACCCCGGAAAAAAAGTAACCAGACGGTTACCAGCACCGGCAGCAGGAACGGCAGCGTGAATTTCAGGACGAACTCCAGGAACGACGGCGTCCGCACGCCGCTATGTTCGGCGATGGCCTTGACCATGAAGTTCGGGCCGTTGCCGATGTAGGTGGCCGCGCCGAAAAACACCGCGCCGATGCTGATGGCCAGGAGGTGCGCGGCATTTGGGCCAAGTAGTTCCGAAACCTCCTGCGCGCCGGTCACGCCCCGCAGCGCGCTCAAGAAACCAAGATACGTCGGCGCGTTGTCGAGCGTGCTGGACAGGGCGCCGGCGCCCCAGAAGAAGGCGCCCGGCGACGGACTGGCGCCGAGCAGCGAATGGGCGTTCGCATTGAGCCAGCCGAGCGCGGGCAGCATCGTCGCAAAAATCCCGGCGAACAGGACGGCGACCTCGGTGATCGGATGGAAATTAAAATCATTCGCCGCATGGACGCTCTTCTTCGTCGTGAAATACGAGCCGAGCGCGGCGGCCAGCATCAGGCCTTCGCGCAGAAAAACCGGGCGTTCCACAAACACCGCGCCGAGGATGGCCGCGAGAAAAACCAAATTCGGCAGGCCGGTGAATTTCCAGGCCTCCTGCGCCGTCTCCTTTTCGCGCACGGCGCGGGGGGCGCGGTTGAAGTTAATCCGGTCGAGCGCGTAGAAGATGGCCAGCAGGCCGCCGACACCGGCGATCCACATCGGCCAGCAATTTTTTGTCACCCACCAGAACGGCACGCCTTTCAAATAGCCCAGAAACAGCGGCGGATCGCCGATGGGCGTGAGGCTGCCGCCGACGTTGGCGATGATGAAGATGAAGAAGACGATGTGGTGCGCCGTGATGCGGTATTTGTTCATCCGGATCCACGGGCGGATGAGCAGCATCGCCGCGCCGGTGGTGCCGAGGAAATTGGCCGCGACCGCGCCGGTGAGCAGGAAAATCACGTTGGCCAGCGGCGTGGCCTCGCCTTTGACGCCGATGTGGATGCCGCCGGCCACGACAAAGAGCGAACCGACCAGCGCGATGAAGCTGAGGTATTCATGCGCCACCTGGCCGAGGCTGGCCGTGTCGTGCAAAACAAAAAAATAAATGCCCGCCGTGATCGCGCCGAGGCCGAGCGCGACCTGGGCGTAATGCCGCCCCCACCAGCGCGGCGCGGCGACCGGCGCGAGCGCCATCGCGCCGAGCAGCAGCGCGAAGGGCAGAATTAAAATGGGAGGAGGAGCCGCCATCGGAAAATTCTTGCGGACGTCCGCGGACGGGTCAACTGAAACCGGTCAAATTGATTTGAATTTGCCGGTTCAATTTTGTCCAATGCCCGCGCTATGACGCCGCCGCCCGTTCGTTCCCGCCTTTTCCAGCGCCACTGGACGTGGTGGTTCCTGGTGGCGGTGCTCGTCGTCGTCGCCGTCGCGCGGTTGCGCTTGCTCGCGTTTCCGCTCGAACGCGACGAGGGTGAATACGCCTACGCCGGCCAGTTGATTCTGCAAGGCATCCCGCCCTACGAGCTGGCCTACAACATGAAATTTCCCGGAACGTATCTGGCCTACGCCGCCATCATGGCGCTGTTCGGGCAGACGCCGGCGGGAATCCATCTGGGGCTTCTGCTGATGACCACGGCGACGGCGCTGATGCTGTTCTGGCTCGGTAAAAAAATTCTGGATGAGACGGCGGGCGTCGTCGCGGCGACGAGTTACGCGGTGCTGGCGGCGAGTCCGTCCATGCTCGGCCTCGCCGGGCACGCGACGCATTTCTGCGCGTTTTTTGTGACCGCAGGCTTGTGCCTGATGTGGCGGGCGCGGCACAAGGAAAACTGGCGGGTGCTGGCGGCGGGTGGCGCGCTGTTCGGCACGGCGGTGCTGATGAAACAGCACGCGGCCATCATCGCGGCGTGGGCGGGGCTGGCGTTTGCGTTCGGGAAAATTTTCTTCGCGAAAGGTTCCCTCGGCAAACGGCTCGCCGCCGTGGCGGTCTATGGCTTGACCATGCTGGCGCCGCTCGCGCTGTGCTGCCTGTGGTTCTGGCACGCGGGCGTGTTCGCCAAATTCAAGTTCTGGACGTTTGATTACGCCCGCGAATACGCCTCGGTCGTGCCGTTGCGCTACGCCCTGATTTTTTTCTGGCACGGTTTCAGTTGGGTCATCACCACGGGGATTTTGCTCTGGCTGCTGGCGGCCGGCGGGTTCGCGTTCCTGTGGCTCGATGCGCGCTGGAAAAATTCGCGCGTCTGGTTCCTCGGCTTTGGTGTGGCCTCGGCGCTGGCCGTCTGTCCGGATTTTTATTTCCGGCATCATTATTTTTTGATCGCGTTGCCGGCGCTCGCCCTGCTGGCGGGCGGAACCATCAGCGGCCTGCGGCAAATCTGGGGTGAAAAGTGCAACACCTCCCCGCTGGGCGACTGGCCTGCGTGGAGCTATGCGCTGGTCATCGCCGTGACCATCCTCACCTGCGCCGGCGTCTGGTTCCGGCTGCCGATTCAGAAGCTGGCGCGGGAAATCTACGGCGGCGACCCGTTTCCGGAGGCGGAAATTGTCGCCTCCTATATCAGTGAAAATTCATCGCCGGCCGCGCGCATCGCCATCCTCGGTTCCGAGCCGGAGATTTATTTTCTCGCGCGCCGCCATTCGGTGACCGGCTACATCTACACCTACGCGCAGATGGAGCCGCAGCCGTTCGCCCTGCGGATGCAGCATGAAATGATCGGCGACATCGAGGCCGGCAAACCCCAGTTCATCGTCTTCGCCCAAAACCAGTTCTCCTGGAACATCCGCGACGATTCCGACCACACCATTTTTCGCTGGTGGGACCATTACCAGACCAACTACACGCTCGTCGGCCTCACCGACATCCTCTCGAAGGACGAAACCATCTGCGCCCTCGGCACGAACTTCGTCGCCCGCTACGGCCCGGTTCACGGCAGCGCGCTGGAAATTTTCCAGAGGAAATAATTCTTCATGAGCCAGCCGCCAGAAAAAAATGATCCGGCCCAGGCTGAGTGGCTGGCCGCCGTGCTCGTCACCGCCGCGATTTTCTGCCTGCACGTCCATTTCTGGCTGCATGCCGGCGGCTTGTGGCGCGACGAAGTCAGCCTGGTCAACCTCGCCGGTTCGCCCTCGCTCGCCGCGATGACGCAAGACTCGTTTCCCATCCTGATGCCGCTGTTCGTGAAGTTCTGGTCGGCGGTGGGGGGATCGGATTTGTGGCTGCGCTTGCTTGGAATGATTTTCGGCCTGGCGATTCCCGCCGCGTTCTGGGCCGTCGCGCGGACGACGCGCCGGCCGCCGTTGTTCAGCCTCGTGCTGTTCGGCCTGAACGCCCTGCTGGTTTGCTACGGCGACTCGCTGCGCGGTTACGGCCTCGGCACGGCGCTGCTGGTCTTTGCGCTCGCGGCGATGTGGTCGTTCCTGAAAAATCCGACGTGGCCGCGCGCCGGAATCCTGGCGCTGGCCGCGACGTTGAGCGTGCAGGCGCTTTACCAGAATTCAGTTTTGTTTTTTGCCATCTGTCTCGGCGCGTTTGCCGTTTGCTGGCGGCGGAAAAACATCTCCGCCGCGCTGAAAATCTTCTGCGCCGGCCTCGCGGCCGCGATTTCGCTGCTGCCGTATTATGCGAACATCGTTGGGCTGCCGCAGGCGGCAATTTCGCTGCGGCGCGGGCTTTCAGCGTTCATCCTGTCGCTGAATTTCGAGATGGCGACGGGATTTCCATTTGAGCAGTTCGTTGTCGTCTGGAAAATCCTGGCGGCGGTCGTCGTCGGTTTTGCCGTGCTGTCGCTGTGCCGCGCCGGTTCCAAAGGCAGGACTGAAGGGGCGATTCTGCCGTTGTTTGCGGGGGCGACGCTCGTTTCAGTGGCTGTTTTGTTCGTGGGGTTTTCCTGGTTCGCCGCCGTGGCGGCGCGGCCTTGGTATTTTTTGCCGCCCCTGGCCTTGGCGGCGGTGTGTTTCGATTTCGGGATTTCGCTGCCGGAACTGCCGCGGCTGGTTCGCGCGGCGGTTTTTGGCTTCCTCCTCGGCACGGCGCTGGTGGCTGTGCCGGCGGCGTATTCCGATTTGCGCGGGCATCTGACAAACGTGGACCGGCTGGCGGCGCGCGTGGGCGCCGGGGCGTCGCCGCAGGATTTTGTGGTGGTCACGCCCTGGTTTTGCGGCATCAGTTTCCACCGTTACTTCCCTGCGGACATTCCGTGGACGACCCTGCCGCCGTTGGCCGATCACTCCGCGCACCGCTACGATTTGGTGCGGGCGCAGATGCAGGACACCAATTCGCTCGCGCCGGTTTTGGAAAAAATTTCCGCCACGCTGCGCGCCGGCCATCGCGTGTGGGTGGTCGAGGAGCAAATGAACATCCCGCCGGCCAATGCCCCCGCGCCGCCGGTGCTGCCGCCGCCGCCGTTGCCGGATTATGGCTGGTCGGACACGCCTTACACGGCGTCGTGGGCGTCGCGGACGGGATTTTTTCTGGCGCAGCACGCCGTGCGGTTTGGGGATCTGCCCGGTGCCGATGACGGCGCGGTGTGTTTTCATGAGCATCTTTATCTGCTCGTGGCCGAAGGCTGGAAAAATTCCGACGAATGAACACGCAACAAAACAACCATTGGGTAACGGGCGCCTGGCTGGCCATCGTTCTAGGCGCCGGCCTGGCCGCGCGCTTTTGGATCAGCACGTTTGGCCACAACTTCGACTTGGAATCCTATCGTCTGGTGGTGGGGATTGTGGAGCAGGGGAAGAATGTGTATGCGAACACGGACCGCTACAATTACGGCCCGGTCTGGTTCAATGTCCTGCACGTCCTCGATTTGCTGGCCGCGCACAATCCGGCGGTCTTTCGCTGGCTGCTCATCGGGTTTTTGAGCGCGGCGGACGTGGGGATTTCTTATGTGCTATGGCGGCGGTTCGGGCGGCTGGCGGCGACGCTGTTTTTTCTAAACCCCATTTCGATCATCATCACTGGCTTTCACAACCAGTTCGACAACGTGGCGATTTTGACGGGGCTTTCGGCGGTGCTGCTGTTCGGCGATGATTTTGAAAAGCCGGTGGACCGCCGGAAATTTTGCGGGCTGCTCGTGCTGGGGTTGTCGTTGATGACCAAGCATGTCCTGTTCGCCTTTCCGCTCTGGCTGGCGGTGAAGCAGCGCGGACTGCTCCAAAAAATGGTCATCCTGGCGGTGCCCACGGCGGTTTTTTTAGCCGGCTTCCTGCCTTACTGGGCCGGCGGCCATGCCGGCATTGTGGAAAACGTCTTTCACTACCACTCGATGAACACCGCGCACTTCTATAATTTTTTCATGCCGGCAGGGACAAATTATTTTCTCAGCGCCGGGGAGGTCTGGTTTGTGTTTCTGATTTTGTTCGCGTTCCTCTGCCGCCCGCGAAACGGCTTTGAATCGCTCCTCCTCTATACGGGTGTGCTGGTGGCCGCCTCGCCCGCCACCACCAACCAATACCTCGCCATCCCGGCCGCCCTGATGTCGGTTTTTCCCAGCCTGTTGTTCTTGGGCTACGCGGCGCTCGCCACCTTTCAGCTCTGCGCGGATGGCAACGGTCTGCATCTTCTGAAGCATTGGCACGGGCGCTACGACGACCTGGCCATTTACGGCCTCGTCTGCGCCTTGCTGTGGCTGTTTTGGCGGCGGCAAATCGTCCTCGCCCTGCAATTTTTCGGGCAGGAAATCAACCTCCAGTTCGCCCGCAAAAAATAACCCCCCTCATCGCGCTGCTTGACGGCACGGTCAGGCGCTGCGATTTTCCCCACGCTTGGCGCAAGAACCATCAGGCAGGGCGACGAGCAACTTGTTCGCTGACATCTCGCCAGCTCCCGCCGTGCAGTCCCTCGCCCGGCGGCTGGAGCCGGGCGGAGCGCTGTCTTTTTCCGGCGTCGCCGCGCCCGCGCAGCCATTTTTCGCCGCGTTGCTGCAACTGCTTTTTCCGCAGCGGCCGGTTGTCGTTGTCACCGAAAATCTGAAGACGCAGGAAAGTTTCCAGCAGGACTTGGAGACGTGGCTCAACGAAGTGCGGAGCACGGAACGCGGAACGCGGAATGAAGCCACCGCGCCATCCTCCATCCTCCATCCTCCATCCTCTGCCGCGCCGCTGTTCTATCCGGCGTGGGAAACCCTGCCGCACGAGGACAAGCTGCCGCACGCCGACGTCATCAGCGACCGCCTGCAGACGCTCGTTGCGCTTTCCGACAAATCCGCCCGCAACGCCGCGCCCGCCGCGCTCGTCGTGGCCAGCGTGACGGCCTTGCTGCAACAGACGTTTTCGCCCGGCGAAATCCAGCGCCGCACGCGCTCGCTGGAACGCGGCGGTAAAATCGCGCCGCTGGACCTGATTGAATTCCTCGAAGAGCAGGGCTACGAGCCGGAGGCGCAGGTGACGCAGAAAGGCGAAATGGCCCTGCGCGGCGGCATCGTGGACGTTTTTCCGCCGACCGGTCCGTGGCCGGTGCGGCTGGAGTTTTTTGGCGACGAACTGGAATCGCTCCGTTACTTCGACCCGCTCACACAAATCTCCCGCGAGGAGATTGCCAGCATCACGCTGCCGCCGGCGGGCGAGCTGGGAATTCTCAAGCAGCAAATGGAGCGCGGGCTTCAGCCCGCTTCAGCGTCCGCAGCAAATGCGGCTTCCGATTTTTCCAAGTTGCCTGGCCTTTCCTGGTTGAAGCGGCCTGCAGGCCGCGCTCCGCTCGCCACGCTGCTCGACTATCTGCCGCGTGAAACTATTTTTCTTTTGTGCGAACCGGAATCGCTCGCCGTTCACGCCGATGCGTATGAGCAGCAGGTTCCCGCGGACGATCCGTTCTTCATTTCGTGGCCGGATTTTCTGGTTGAATTGAATCGGCGTGGTTTTACGTCGGTTGAATTAAGCGGCGAAGAAATGGACGGAGCGCCGGGCCCCGTCCCGGCACGAACCGACGCGGAAGACCGCCAGCACGCCGGGACGGTGCCCGGCGTTCCGCTGTTTGCTTCGCTCGACGCCTTCCGTCCGCTGGCCGAGCGCGCGCCGGAGCCGCCGATTGCCGAGGCGCAGCGGCGCGAGTTTTTCCAGCAGCTTCACCGCTGGCTGCGGCAGGATTACGCCGTCCACGTCTTTTGCAACAACGACGGCGAGCGGCAGCGCTTTGAAGAAATATGGGCGGAACTCGTAGGACAGGCGTCGCGCCTGTCGCCATCTGAAAAGGCAGGGATTGGAGACCGGCGCGACGTCTGTCCGACGCTGCATCTCGGCTCGCTCGCCCGCGGCTTCATCTGTGACGACGCAAAACTGGTCGTCGTCACCGACGCGGAAATTTTCGGACGCTACAAAATCCAGCGTCCGCGCCGCCAGAAATCCTCGCACGCGTTGGCGGCCCGTTCCGCGCTCGACATTGATTTCACCGATTTGGAGGAAGGCGATCTCGTCGTGCATTTGCAGCACGGCATCGGTCGTTATCTCGGCTTGAAAAATTCGCCGGTGGGTGCGGGCAGCCGGCCATCGGCAATCGGCAATCGGCAGTCCGAAACGGAGTGCCTCGTCATCGAATACGCACCGTCCGACTCCGCCAATGAGCCGCCAAAACTTTACGTTCCCGTCAGCGAGGCGCACCTCGTCAGCAAATACGTCGGCGCGGGCAAGGCCAATCCGCCGCTCCACACGCTGGGCGGCACGCGCTGGGCGAAGGCGAAAGAGCAGACCGAAGCCGCCGTGCGCGACATCGCCGCCGAGATGTTGCGCATCCAGGCTGTGCGCGAAACGCAGGCCGGCCACGCGTGCCAGCCGGACACCCAATGGCAGCGCGAATTTGAAAGCGCCTTCATCTACGAGGAAACGCGCGACCAGATCACCGCCATCGCCGAAACCAAAGCCGATCAGGAACGCGCCAAGCCGATGGATCGCCTGATCTGTGGCGACGTCGGCTTTGGCAAAACGGAAGTGGCCATCCGTGCCGCCTTCAAATGCGTGATGGATGGAAAACAGGTTGCGATTCTCGTGCCGACGACCGTTCTTGCGCAGCAGCATTTTAACAATTTCCGCGAGCGCATGGCCGATTATCCGATTCGTGTCGAATTGCTCTCGCGCTTCCGCACCAAGCGCGAGCAGGTGCGCGTCGTCAAGGATTTGGCCGCCGGCGCGGTGGACATCGTCATCGGCACGCATCGCATCGTGCAGGACGACATCGCGTTCAAGGATTTGGGCCTCGTGGTGATTGACGAGGAACAACGCTTCGGCGTGCTGCACAAGGAAAAGTTCAAGCGCCTGCGCACGATGGTGGATGTGCTGACGTTGAGCGCCACGCCGATTCCGCGCACGCTTTACCTCGCGCTCACCGGCGCGCGCGACATGAGCACCATCCAGACGCCGCCGCACGACCGGTTGCCCGTCGAGACGATTGCCACGCCTTACGACGAGCGCACCATCCGCGACGCCATCCAGCGTGAGCTGAATCGCGGCGGACAAGTTTTCTTCCTGCACAACCGCGTGACGACGATTGACACGATGCTGGCGAAATTGAAATCGCTCGTGCCGTCTGCGCGCATCGTCGTCGGCCACGGCCAGATGCACGCGGATGATTTGGAAGAGGTGATGACGAAATTCGTCAACGGCGAGGCGGACGTTTTGCTTTCGACGACGATCATTGAGAGCGGTCTCGATATTCCGAACGCGAACACCATCATCATTGACCGCGCCGATCGTTTTGGTTTGAGCGAGCTTTACCAGTTGCGCGGGCGCGTCGGGCGCTACAAGCATCAGGCCTACGCGTATCTGCTGCTGCCGCGCCACGCGCGCCTGCTCACGGACGTGCGCAAGCGCATCAGCGCGATGAAGCAATACGCCTCGCTCGGCAGCGGCTTCAAGATCGCCATGCGCGATCTGGAGATTCGCGGCGCGGGCAACCTGCTTGGCGCGGAACAGAGCGGCCACATCACCGCCGTTGGGTTCGAACTCTACTGCCAGTTGCTCAAGCAAAGCGTCGGCGCGTTGAAAGGCGAGAAAGTGAAACCGCGCGTCGAAGTCCGCGTGGCGCTGGATTTTCTGGAGCTGAACGCGGCTGACACCGGTAGGGCGGGCAGTCCTCTGCCCGCCGCTGTTGCCGACGAACGTGTTCAGGTTCGCCACGACGGCGCGCACGGAGTGACGCGCCCTACCACGGCCGCGCTTCCGCACAACTACGTCACCGAGCCGCACCATCGCATCGAAATTTACCGCAAGCTCGCGCAAGCCACGGACAAGCCAGCGCTCGACGCCTTGCAGAAGGAATTGCGCGACCGTTTCGGCCCGCTGCCGCCGCCGGTGGAACTGCTGCTGGCCGTGGGCGAACTGAAAATTCTCGCCAGCGAAAAGGCGGTGACCGCCATCGAGGTGGAAGCCGACAAATTAAAAATTACCCGGCGCGGCGATTTCATCCAGTTCGGCGGCAAGTTTCCGCGCCTCACAAAAAAGGACGGCCAGGCGCGGCTCAAGGAAATCAAGCGCCTGCTGCTGGCGATTTGAGCGGCAGCAGGGGGTAGAGCGTTTTAAGTTCAAGCGTAGCCGGTTGGCGAGCCAGACTCTCGGCTCTCTCTCCGCTGGGAGAGGGAAAAACGCGCCCAGCCTTTTGGTGAAGCGACGACGCTCTTCTGCTTGGTGTCCCCCCGAATTTCAAGCAGCCAGCCAGCGGCTGTTCCCTCTCCCAGCGGGAGAGGGTCAGGGTGAGGGAGAAGACGGCGGACAACTCAACCTGTGGCCACAGTATTTTTGAAAATGCTCTAATAATGGTATCGCAATTGTGCGAGCAGCAGCTTGTCACCTTCGACTTTATAGACCATCCGGTGTTCCCCGTTGATGCGTCGCGACCAATAACCTGCCAGCGCGAAACGCAACGGCTCTGGTTTGCCGATGCCGGAAAAGGGATTGCGCGTTGTATCCTTGATCAATTCGTGGATGCGCCGCGTGATTTGTTTGTCCCTCTGCTGCCAGTGCAGATAATCCTCCCACGCCTGTTCCGCGAAGATGAGCTTCATGCTTTCAGGTCAATTTTCCGCGGGCGGCCTTTGCCGCGTTCCAGGCTGACGATGGCGGACAGCAACCGCCGTGCATTCGTCGGACTGCGGAGCAAATAGGAGGTTTCCTCCAACTGCTCGTAATCTGCCAGCGAAAGCATCACGACCGACTGGTTGCGGTTTCGCGTAATGATGACGGGCGAACGGTCGCGGCAGACCTCGTCCATCGTGGAAGCCAGGCCTTCGCGGGCGGCGGTATAAGTGATCGCTCTCATATGGACAGCATAATGTCCATATGCGCTTGCCGTCAACGGCGGTTTTACGCTCGGCGGCAAATTCCCACGCCTCACCAAAAAGGAAGCCAAGACGCGCTTGGAGGAAATCAAACGCCTGCTGCTGAACAACTGGTATTCATCCGATTTTCACCCACACCGTTTTCAAATACGCCGGCTCGGCGCGGCTGATGGGGAAATCCGGCGGCTGGGGGACGTAATGCCGTTGCCGGATTTTCCGCTTCGCCGCGTGAACCGCCGCTTCCATGTCCGCGAGAAATTCTTCCGGCGGCCAGTCCGCCGCGTTGGTGGAGGCCAGCAGCACGCCGCCGGGCTTGAGGACGGGCAGGGCGGCGGTGACGAGTTTGCCGTAATCTTTTTCCGCGCGGAACGTGCCGTGTTCCTTGGACTGCGAAAACGTCGGCGGGTCGAGCACCACGGCGTCAAATGCGCGCCCTTTCTTCGCCAGCCGCCGTAGCCAGTCGAACGTGTCGCCGTAAATGAAATCGTGCGCCGCCGGGTCGAGGCCGTTGAGCGCGAAGTTGCGTTTGCCCCATTCGAGATATTTTTTGGAGAGGTCAAGGCTCGTTGTTTGCGCGCCCGCCTTGGCCGCCGCCACGGAGAAGCCGCAGGTGTAGGCGAAGCAATTTAGGATTTCCGATTTCCGATTTCCGATTTCCGATTTGAAAAGCGGGAAGTTTGCGGCGATGTGGCCGGTCAAAAAACGGCGGCGGTTGTCGCGCTGATCTAAAAATAATCCGACGGAATAGCCTTCGTTGAAACTCAGCTCGTAGCGGACGCCGTTTTCCAGAATCTCAAACCGCTCCGGCGCGGCTTCGCCCAGGACGAGTTGCGGCGAGGCTTCGGTCGTGGTGGAGCGGCGGACCTGGCGCGAGAGAATTTTGTGATACGCGCCGTGAGCAGAGAAGATTTTCGCGAGCCGCGACAATTCCTCGTTCAGCTTGGCGCTCAACGGCGCTTCGGCTTGCGAGAGGAGAAAATCACCGAGCTTTTCCACGAACCAGCCGGGCCAGCCGTCGCTTGCGCCGTGAATGAGGCGGAAGGCGTTGGTCGCGTCCGGCTCAATGACGGCGGTGCGCAGGGCGAGGCGCGCGTCAGTTGAAAGGTGGGGCGAGGCTCCTGACGAGCCGGGGCTGGCTGTTTGCAAAATGTTGGCACTCTGCAAAGAGCGGCTCGCGGGGTCGCTTGCCCCACCGGTTTGTCCGTTGTTATCAAAACCGGCGGGTGCGGAAAAAGTCATCGGTTCGCCGGTGGCTGGATGCTTGAAGGAAATCTCCGCTGCGTGCAGAAAAACGCGGGCTGCCGGGGTGCCGCCATAAAGCGTGTCGCCGAGAATCGGGAAGCCGCTTTCCGCCGCGTGGACGCGGATCTGGTGCGTGCGGCCAGTCAGTGGCGAGGCTTCAACGCAGTTGTCGGAGACGACGTGAGGAGTCTCTAATTGATTTTCAATTTTTATTTGAGCCTCGTCACCTCGGCTCCTGCGAAATTTAGTTTCCGCCATTTCTCCGCCGGGGCGGCTGGCGTATTTCTCGCCGATGCGGAGCAAAGTGGATTTCGCGGTGAATTCTTTCGCCGGTGCTTGGCGATCCGTGAGCAGCAAATATTTTTTCCGCACCTGCCGGCCGGCGAACTGCTCGGTGAGCGACTTGTTGGCGAGCGGCGTTTTGCCGAAGACAAGCACGCCGCTGGTCTCCTTGTCGAGCCGGTGGAGGATGGCGAGCGAGGCCCAGCGCGGTTCGCGGTGGCGGAGCCAGTCGTAGATGCCTTCGCCGGCATGGGGCGACGGCGCGTGCGTGTTCCAGCCGGCGGGTTTGTGAACCGCCAGCAGGTGTTCGTCTTCAAAAATCACGCACGGAACCATGCGCAGATGAAAACATTTTTCCGCGCGGGAATGAAGCTGGAAACGCGACGCAGCCGGCGCGGCGGAGCGCGCCCGTCCCCGGGCGCAGCAACGTGACCAAGAGGGTGGCGCTGAACTGGCAAAAGCGCGTCGCGGTTTGGACGTTGCTGCGGCCGGGGACGGCCACACTCGCTTTTCCGTCGCTTGATTATTTTCGCCGCAATTTGTATCTCTGCCTCACGACCATGAAGTTCTCCGGCCTTTTTCTTGCCTTGTTGTTGATTGCGCCCGCCTTGCCTGCCGCCGATTCCGGCGCGGTGGCCGCCAAACCGCTTTACCGCGACCCGGTTTATGACGGCGCGGCGGACCCGACGCTCATCTGGAATCCGCAGGTGAAGAAGTGGTGGATGTTTTACACGAACCGCCGCGCGAACGCGCCAGGCCAGTCCGGCGTCGCGTGGGTTCACGGCACGCCCATCGGCATCGCAGAATCGGCGGACGGCGGCGCGCATTGGAAATATGTCGGGATGGCGCAGTTTGATCTGCCGGCGGAATATGGCGGCACAAACGTCACCTGCTGGGCACCGGACGTGATCCGCGCGCCGGACGGAACGTGGCAGATGTTTCTCACCGTCGTGCCGGGAATTTTCCAGGACTGGAACCATCCGCGCTTCATCGTGCAGCTCACGAGCACGAATCTGTTGAACTGGTCGAAGGCGAAAATACCTTCGCTCGCATCCGGCCGCGTGATCGATCCGAGCCTGTTGCAGATGCCGGACGGCTCGTGGCGGATGTGGTATAACGACGAGCGTGCTGGCAAATCCATTGACTACGCCGACAGCCCGGATTTGGTGAA
>Ga0182021_10001559_pt1 | contig 26475 bp, 22 predicted proteins | sample 612E3MmetaG_FD_120493 | JGI IMG/M metagenome (GOLD analysis project Ga0182021, IMG submission 120493) | Permafrost microbial communities from Stordalen Mire, Sweden - 612E3M metaG (Illumina Assembly) | ecosystem: Environmental > Terrestrial > Soil > Wetlands > Permafrost | place: Sweden...
AACCATTCCAGCCAATCTCGTTCCTCCTGGTTCATCGCGATTCGTTCCATCCTTCCAGTTTTTAGCTGTCAAGAGGAACTTTCTACTTTGCCCAATTAGGAACTTCTCACTTTGCCGCGACACTCCCGTTTTTATCGCGTGCCCCGCTTTGGATCAATGGTATACTCTTGGCGCGGCGGTTGTCGCATTCATTTTCCGATTCATGGCGCCGGGGAGCGAAGTCTTCTCCGGATCCCGTATTCACCCGAGGGGGGTGCTTAAGTGCTCGACTTAATTGTGATTCGCGGTATTTTTATTCTGGTTCTCACCGTTGCGGCCTACGCTCTGCATCCGTTTAACTCTTCGCAATGGATGGCGGCGGCGGGCGGAGCCATCTTTGGATTGTGCATTATCTTCTTCGAAGTGCGCCTGGAGCGCGTCAGCCTGAAACGGCTGATCGGCGCCGCCTGCGGCAGCGTGTTGGGGATTGTGGGCGCCTTCATCATGTCGCTGGTGCTGGCCAAGGCCTCGCCCGAGCCTTTCCTGCAGGTGTGTCTGCTGCTTCTGATGACCTACATCGGTCTGATTGTAGGCGCCAAGAAAGGCGACATGCTGAACCTGTCGGCGCTGGGCGGGATCTTCGGGGGGGAGAAATCTTCCAAGAAATCCTACAAAATCCTCGACACCAGCGTGATCATCGACGGGCGCATCGCCGATATCGCCGAGACCGGGTTTTTGGACGGCGTCCTGGTGATCCCGCAGTTCGTGCTGCGCGAACTGCAGCTGGTGGCCGATTCGGCCGATTCCATGAAGCGCAACCGCGGCCGGCGCGGGCTCGACATTCTGGCGCGCGTGCAGAAAATGGCCAACCTCAACGTGCAGATCGTGGAAGAGGATTTTCCGCAAACCCGCGAAGTCGATATGAAGCTCATCGAACTCGCCAAGGTATTCGATTGCAAGGTGGTCACCAACGATTTCAACCTGAACAAGGTGGCCCAACTGCACGGCGTCGAAGTCCTCAACATCAACGAACTGGCCAATTCGCTGAAACCAATCGTGTTGCCCGGCGAGACCATGCGGGTCTTCATCCTCAAGGAAGGCAAAGAGTACAACCAGGGGGTCGCTTACCTGGACGACGGCACCATGGTGGTGGTGGACAACGCCAAGAAGATGATCTCCAAGACCATCGATATTTCGGTCACCAGCGTGCTCCAGACCACGGCCGGCAAGATGATTTTCGGCAAGTACGACGAGCGCGGGCATGCCGCCGTGGCCGGGCCGGAGCGGCACGACCGTCCGGCGCGCAAGAGCGATCCGCAGCCCATGTCGAATCTCCCAACCGAGAAATCCGCGATAGAATCGTAGTCACATGAAAGTAGCCGTCATATTGCCCGCGGCCGGCCTGGGCACCCGGATGGGTAAGGGCGCCGCGGAGAAGGCCGGCACCAGCCGCAAACAGTTCATGCTGCTGGATGGCTCGCCGATCCTGATGCACACGGTGCGCAAGTTCGCCGCCTCGGACCGCGTCGGCGCCATCGTGATCGCGGTGCGCGGCGAAGATACCGTGTGGGTCCGCGAAATGGTCGCGGAGGAATTCGAGAGCGGCCGCGTCCGCGTGGTGGAAGGCGGCAACAGCCGCCAGGAATCGGTGGAGAACGCGTTGCGCTCGCTGGGGCCGGAATACACCCTGGTGGCGGTGCACGACGCGGTCCGTCCCTTCATCGACCTGGCCACCATTCACCAGGTCTTTGACGAGGCGGCCGAGACCGGCGCCGCCATCGTCGCCGTGCCCGCCGTGGACACCGTTAAACAGGTGATTCGCGGCACCACTCACGTGCGCATACGCGCTACCCTGCCGCGCGAAAAACTGGTGATGGCGCAGACGCCCCAGGTCTTCCGCTACGATCTGCTGGTGCGCGCTTTCGAGGCCGCCCGCCAGGACGGTTTCATCGGCACCGACGAGAGCAACCTGGTGGAGCGCCTGGACGTCGAGGTCAGCGTCGTCCCCGGCAGCGACCGCAACATCAAGATCACCAAGCCCAACGATATGGAACTGGCCCACCTGTTTCTGCGCGAGGAAACGCGGGGCGCGCGCTCTTGAGCGGGATTCGGACCGGCCTGGGCTGGGACGTGCACCGCCTCGCCACCGGCCGTCCGCTGATTCTGGGCGGCGTCGCCATCCCGTCCGAATTCGGTCTGGACGGCCATTCCGACGCCGATGTGCTGGCCCACGCCATCACCGACGCCATTCTGGGCGCGGCCGCGCTGGGCGATATCGGCATGCACTTCCCCGATTCCGATGCGCGCTGGAAGGGCGCCGACAGCCTGGTCTTTCTGCGTCACGCCCGCGATCTGGCGGCGCAATCCGGCTACCGCATCGTCAACGTGGATTCCACCGTCATTCTGGAGCGGCCCAAGCTGAAGGACTACTGCGATGCCATTCGCCAGCGGCTCGCCGAGGCTCTTGGCCTGGAGATCGGCCAGGTTTCGGTGAAGTTCAAAACGGCCGAAAAAGTCGGTCCGGTGGGCGAGGGCCGCTCGGCCGAAGCGCAGGCCGTCGTCACGCTGGCGGGGCAGGCTTCAGCCGGTAGCCTTGGGTCGAGGCGCGATCCCTGAGCGCGTGCGCATGCGCTCCGTCAGTTGCAAAGAGTGCGCCCGCAAGCGGGCATTGGCAAGCTGAAGCATGCCCCACCATTGCAGACAAACAAGTTGCAGTGGTGGGACATACCTGAGCTTGCCGTGTGCCGATTTCTTCACACCTTCTCACGGCTGCGGGCAAGATTGCCCGCCCCACTATGCGCCGCCAGGTGGACCGAGGTGGCTTTGATCACGGCGGCCACGTTATCGCCCTCGCCGAGCGCCAGTTCGGCGGCGGATTGCGCCGTGACCAAAGCCACCAGCGGGAAACCGCAATCGAGTTCCACGCGCGCCAACGCGCCTTCCGCAATCACCGCGCGCACGCATCCCGCCAGGCGATTGCGCGCACTCGACACCTGATCCATCCGGGGCGCGATGGCGACGTCCTCGGCGCGGATGCAGGCGAAGACCGGCCCGGTCTCGCCGGAATCCACGCAACGAATCCGCCCGCCGCACGCCTGGCCGTTCCCCTGGCCGCACACCTGCAAAACGAGCAGCCCGGATTGGCGGCCCACGATTTCGGCGGCCAGCACGTTCTCCACGCCCACCGATTCCGCCACCTGGGGATCGGCCGGCCGGCGGAAGACATCCTGCACGGGCCCGGCCTGGCGTATGCGCCCATTCACCATCACCGCCATCCAATCGCCGAGCGTCACGGCCTCCATGCGGTCGTGGGTGACGACGATGCTGGGGACGCCGCCAGTGAGGAGCATGCGCCGCAGTTCGTGGCGCGTGCGGGAACGCGTGAGCGCATCCAGCGCGGAGAGTGGTTCATCGAGCAGCAACAGCGCGGGTTGGGCAGCCAGCGCCCGCGCCAGGGCGACGCGCTGTTGCTGGCCGCCGGAAATCGCGCGCGGCTTGCTGGCGGCAAGGTCCGCCAGCCCGAACGTGTCCAGCAACTGGCGGGCGGTCTCGTGGGACGCGTTGTAGGCGACGTTCCGGGCCACCGTGAGATGCGGGAACAGCGCGTAATCCTGGAACAGGAATCCGGCGCGGCGCTGCTGGGGCGGCAGATGAATGCCGCGCGCGGCGTCGAACCAGGTGCGCCCGCCGAAGGCGATGGACCCGGCATCGGGCCGCTCCAAACCGGCGAGCAGGCGCAGCAGTGTGGTCTTGCCGGAGCCCGACGGGCCGAAGAGCACCGTGACCGGCGCTCGATCGAGCGGAATGCGCAGGTCCGCCTCCACTTCGAAGGCTTTCGAAAGGCGCTTGCGGCACTGGCAAATCAGTGGATCGGCCATACCGTCCAGATGCGCCGCTGGAGCGCGTAAGTAAGTGCCAGCACGGTGAAAGAGACGCACACCAGGAACAGCGAAGTCTCCCCGGCCGCGGCGTAGTTCAGCGCCTGCACGGAATCGTAGATGGATATCGAAACGGTGCGCGTGACGCCGGAGATGTTGCCGCCCACCATCAGCACAACCCCAAACTCGCCGAGCGTGTGGGCGAAGCTGAGGATGGCTCCGGTGGCGATGCCTGGCAACGCCAGCGGCACGATGACGCGCCGGAAAGTGGCGGCGCGCGACACCCCCAGACACCAGGAAGCCTCCAGAAGTCTACGGTCAACCCCGGCGAAAGCGGCGGCCACCGGCTGCACCGCGAACGGAAAGCTGTACAGGACGCTGGCCAGCAGCAGGCCCTGGAAGGAAAACGGCAGCATGCCGCCGGTGAGTTTCGCGTAGAGCGCGCCCAGCGGGCTGCGCGGGCCGATGGCCAGCAGCACGTAGAAGCCGAGCACCGTCGGCGGCAGCACCAGCGGGAGGGCGACCAGCGCTTCCACCAGGAACTTCCATCGCCGCGGGGAAAACGTCAGCCAGTAGGCGATGGGCAGACCGAGAGCCAACAGGATCGCGGTGGTGGCGCCCGCCAATCGCACACTGAGCCAGATTGCCTGCCAGTCCATCTCACTCTCCGGGAACGAAAAAGCCGTACTGTTTCAAGATACGGCGTCCGGCGGCGGAAAGCAGGAGGGCGCGGAAATCGCGCGCCGCCGGGGAATCCTTGAGGATCATGCCGCCCTGGTCCATGCGCGGATAGGCGTCAAGTGGAACCTCCCAGTAGCGCCCGCGGGCACGCACGGGTGGGGCCAGCGCCAGGGACAGGGCGACGATGCCGGTATCGGCGGCGCCGCTTTCCACAAACTGCAGCGTCTGCGCCACGTTCTCGCCCAGCACGAGCTTAGGCCTCACGGTCTCTTCGAGCCCCAGGCTGCGCAAGGCGGCCTGCGCGGCGCGGCCATAGGGCGCATGTTGCGGGTTGGCGATGGCGACCCGATGCACCGAGGCCTGGCGCAGCGCCGTCGCCGGGTCGAGCGGAGAGGCGGCCGGCACCCACACCACCAGGCGGCCCACCGCGTAGGTGAATACCGAACTCTCCGGCGCCACGCCGGCGGCCGCCAGCTTGCGCGGGTACGCCACGTCGGCGGAGAGAAACACGTCGAAGGGCGCGCCATTGCCGATCTGCGCGAAGAAGTTGCCGGACGAACCGTAGGCGATTTGCAGCTCCACGGCGGGAGCGGTGGCGTGGAACTGGCGGGCGATTTCGGGCAGCGCGAAATTCAAGTCGGCGGCGGCCGCGACGGTCAGCTTCCTCGGGGAAGGGTGAGGGGCGCAGGCGGCGCAGAAGAGGGCCAGCACGAGCCAGATGAAGGCCGCGGTATTGAAGTAGCGCGCCGGGGAGCGCCCCGGCGCCGGCTGGTTCGGATCCACCGACGGCAGCGGCCGCTGTACGCCGAAGCCGGACGCCGCGTTGCAGTTGGTGGATCCGAACCAGCCCGCGCCCGATCTCCCACACAAACCCCGTCGCCAACACGGGCGGGATGCTGCTGGTGGATTCATCTTGCTCCAGACGACGATTGTAACTGTCCGCAGCCCGATCGGGCAGCCGCCAATCGCTGGAGGGTGCGCGACTTGGAAGTGACGGGGTTGCGCAAGTATCGGCCAGTCGAGAGAATCCTGGCGTAGGAGTACGTCAGACAGAGCCGCGACCGTTAGAACCTGTGAAGAAATCGGTTGACAGGCGAAAGCGCCTGTCCCACAAAGCCGCAGGTTGTTTGTCTGCAATGGTGGGGTAGGCGCTTTCGCCTGCCAATTCCTCTTCAGAGCGAATATTTCTCAGCTTCTGGCGGTTGCGGCTCGGATTGGGGCCAGCGTTGCTCCACTTCTGTGTCGTGCACCCAAACCAAACGGGGTGCGCGGCGGCAGGCAACTACGCGGCCGGGTGGGATCGGATGTCAGGCGCCGATGGATCCGCCGAAGGTGTCCGCAGCGCTTGTGAGTCCAGCAGCCGCACGGTCATCCAGCCAATCGATGCACCCAGGAATGCTCCCGCGATCACGTCTGAGAGCCAATGTCCATTGGTCACGACAACCCCACAGCAGAGGAGGACCGCCAGGAACACGCCGGGTAGCCGTAAACGTGGAGCGACAAGCCAGACCGTCGCGACTATTGCCGCTGAGATCGTCGCAGTTCCCGAAGGGAATGAGTTCCATTGGGGAGTTCCGCGCAGAAACCGGAATCCGTAAAGGTGGTTCTCCACATAACCAGGATCGGGCCACGCCCGGCCAAAAACCCGCTTGGCGACGAACTCGGCCGCCAGTGCCCAGATGGCGCTCCACGAGCACAGCAGAGGTTTCAGGGTCCAGGTACCGGGCTGCCGGCCGGAGAGCAGCCAGCATCCCGTGCTGAAAAGGAATAGCAGCGCTACCACCGGGATCAGCACGAACGGGGCGAGCAAACGGTCTAGCCAGCCCCACAATGCGGTGTGCCGAACATACGCGTTGAAGAACTCGGCCGCCGGCCGATCGACATAGGACACGCTCACCAAGACCGCAATGACAGACAATGCCAACGTAAGCAGCCAGCGGCGAAATCCGTCTTCGTAGATCATTCGGGTGCAACGGATAGCGGCTTCTATGTTATCGCCGTTGCGGAAACCGCGCAGGTGTTCCGGCCGGTGGCATTCGCCGCGAACCGCCTGCGCCGCTACTGGCCGGCTTCCGGCAGCGCGGCGAGGACTTCCTCGCTGTGTTTGGCGGGGCTGACGCCGGTCCAGACCCTGGCGACCTTGCCCGCCGGATCGATCAGGAACGTATTGCGCGACGCCACGCCGCGCGGGCTGAGCGAGCCGTACTGGTCCACCATCTTCTTGTCCGTGTCGGAGAGCAGCTTGAACGTCAGGCTCTCCTTGGTGCAGAATTCCTTGTGGCTGCCGGTGGAATCCACGCTGACGCCGACGATTGCGGCGTGCTTCCGCTGGTACTTCGGCAGGTCCTGCTGGAAGTTGTGCGCTTCGATGGTGCAGCCCTGCGTCATGTCCTTCGGGTAGAAGTACAGCACCACCCATTGTCCACGAAAGTCCTTCAGGCTGACCTGGCCGCCCTCCTGGGACGGCAGCGAAAACTCCGGCGCCGCTTGACCAACCTGGGGGACGTCCGCCGCGTGGGCGGCGGCAAATGGCAATACGAGTAACGCGACAGCGGTGAAAAGATGTCTCAAATTGGTAGCCCTCTCTTGGAGTGAGCATACAACGTTTCGCGTCCTTTGCGCAAAGTCCGGCGGGACGCCAGTTTTGGTAGTTGACGACCTGCGCCAGCGGGTTGCCGCTCTCGAGAAGCGAATTCCTCCTCAGGCTGCGTGACAGACGACAAAAAGCGATCGTCTGTCCCACCCTGAAACATAACCGCCCCGTCCTGTGAATTGACTTCTCCGCCAGACGGAGTATCATTTGGATGACTCCCCCGATGCATCCGCGAAGGCAAGCTTGAACGTCACAAAGAACCCCATCATTCTACAAACCGATCTCCCCGGCATCGAACGCCATGCGCAAGGCAAGGTCCGCGATGTGTACAGCGTCGACAAGGACCGGCTGCTGATCGTCGCCAGCGACCGTCTCTCGGCGTTCGACTACATCCTGCCCACCGGAATTCCCGACAAGGGGCGGGTGCTCACCCAACTCTCCATCTTCTGGTTCGACTTCTTGCGGGAGGTGACGCCGACCCACTTCCTGACGGCGGACTTCGGCGAGTATCCGGCCGCGCTTCAGCCGTTCCGCGGCCAGTTGGAAGGCCGTTCCATGCTGGTGAAGCGGGCTCGCATGATCGAAATCGAGTGCGTGGCGCGCGGCTACCTCTCGGGGTCGGGCTGGAGAGAATATCGCGACCGGGGCACGGTCTGCGGTATCGCGCTGCCCGCCGGTTTGAAGGAGAGCGGCAAGCTGCCCGAGCCCATCTTCACGCCCGCCACCAAGGCGTCGTCGGGACACGACGAAAACGTCAGCTTCGCGCACGTGATTTCGCTGATCGGCGAAGATCTGGCGAAGCGCTTACGCGATCTCACCCTGGAGATCTATTCGAGCGCCGCCCGCTACGCGGAAAGCAAGGGCGTGCTGATCGCCGATACCAAGTTCGAGTTCGGCTTCGTGGACGGCGGCCTGGTGCTGGGCGACGAAGTCCTGACTCCCGATTCCTCGCGCTTCTGGCCGGCGGAATCGTACCAGCCCGGCGGCGCACAACTCAGCTTCGACAAGCAGTTTGTGCGCGATTATCTGGAATCCATCCGCTGGAACAAGCAGCCGCCGGCGCCGCCGCTACCTGAAGAGGTGGCGGAGAATACCGCCGGAAAGTACCGGCAGGCCTACCGGATTCTGACCGGCCGCACACTGCCATGAACTGGCTGGATTTCGTCCTGGCGTTGATTCTACTCGCCAGCGGCGTCGCCGGTCTTCGCCGCGGGTTCTCGCGGCAGATCATCGGATTGGTCTCTGGCGTGCTTGCGCTGCTGCTGGGCATCTGGTTCTACGGTACGGTAGGTTTTTACCTGTTGCCTTATGCCAGTTCTCGAACGATGGCTAACGCCGGCGGCTTCGCCGTGATATTCTGCGGCGTGCTGTTGTTGGGCGCGCTGGTGAGCTTCGTGGCCGGCAGATTTCTGGAGGCCACCGGGCTTTCCGTCGTGGATCATTTGTTGGGAGCGGGCTTCGGCCTATTGCGAGGATTGGTGTTCGCAATCGCAATCATCATGGGAGTGATGGCGTTTTCGCGGGGCGACAAGCCCCCCGAAGCCATCGTCCACTCCCGGATGGCGCCCTATGTAGTGGATGCCGCCCGCATGGTCGTCACGATGGCGCCACACGATTTAAAAGAAGGCTTTCGCAGGACTTACGCCCAGGTGGAGTCTGCCTGGAGCGAGGCGCTGAAAAAAGGTGTCCGCGAGTTGCCAAACGGAGGAACAAGAAAAAAATGAAAGCCAGATTCGACGGGCTGGTGGAACACCTGCTCGACGGAGGACTATTCCTGCAACAGGCCATTGAGATCCTGGAAAAGAGCATGATCCAAGGCGCCCTGCAGAGCAACCACGGCAACCAGTGCGCGGCGGCCAAGCAACTCGGCATTCACCGCAATACATTGCAGCGCAAGATGGTGGCCTACGAAGTGGGCGGCACGCGCCCGCGCGTCAAGCGCAAACCGATGGCCGGCGCCGGACATCCGCGCAAGAGGAAGACGGTCAACGGGTAGACATGGACTTGCTGATCTTCGACCTGGACGGTACGCTGGTCGATTCCAAACTGGATCTGGCGCAAGCCGTCAACGCCACGCGCTCCCACATGGGCATGAGCCCGCTCGAGAACGAGCGCGTCTACTCCTATGTGGGTAACGGCGCCCCGGTGCTGATGCGCCGGGCGATGGGCGCGCAGGCCACCGAACCACAAGTCCAGGAGGCCCTGGAGTTTTTCCTGGAATACTATCGCGAGCACTACCTGGACTTCACCACGCTCTATCCGGGCGTGCGTGAAGCGCTGGACCGGCTGCGCGACGGCGGCAAGCGCATGGCCGTGCTCACCAACAAGCCGGTGGGCATCAGCCGCGCCATCCTGGACGGGCTCGGCGTGAGCGGCCATTTCTTCCAGGTCTACGGCGGCAACAGTTTCGATTTGAAAAAGCCGGATCCCGTCGGCGTGCGCGCGCTCATGGTGGAGACCGGCATCCCCGCCGGCCGCACCCTGATGATCGGCGATAGCGGCGTGGACATACAGACGGCGCGTAACGCGGGCATCGCGTCCTGCGGCGTGACGTACGGCTTCCAGCCGGAAACGCTGGCCGACCCGGCGCCCGACCGCCTCATCGACCGCATGGAAGAACTGGCCGACTGGCTGGTCGGCCCCAAGGGAGAAAAATGAACCATCGTCCCGGCGCTATCGTGCCCGTTACAGGCATCTATTGGTGCAGCGTCTGCAAGACGCCGCAGCGTTTCCTCGAACAGCAGGAGTTCCCAAATTGCCCCAACCTGTGCGGCCGGGGAAGATGGGAACTGGTGGAAGAGCAGAACGAGCCCGAATAGGGCGCTCTCGCCGAAGCTGTGAAAGAATGTAGTTCGCAGGCGGAACCGCCTGCGCCACCACCACAAGTCATTAGCTTGCATTGGTGGGGCATGCTTCAGCTTGCCAGGCGAGCGTAGCTCGCCCAGCGCCCGCTAGCGGCGCTGGCAAGCTAAAGCATGCCCCACCTCTGGACGCCATCAGCTAGGATGGTTGTCTCATGGCCCCGTTTCTGTCGCAGGCATGGCAGTCCTGGAAGAGCGCCAAGGCTACGGCGTTGCTGGTTGTCGTGGCCTTCACGGTTGGCATCGGATCGGCTACCGCGATCTATGCCGTCATCCACTCGCTGCTGCTGAAGCCGCTGCCCTACGCCCACGGGGAGCGCTTTGTGTCGTTGCTGGGAGGGTCGCTTCTCGACCCCATCCACGTTTCGTCGTTGAACCTGAACGATGTGCAGGAGTACCAGCAGCGCATGCGCAGCTTCGACGCCTTCGGCAGGATGCGGTATACCCACTTCAACCTGACCGGTCTGGGGGAACCGCGGCTCCTCAACGCAATCCGCGTCACGCCCGCGCTGGCGAACAGCCTGGGGGTCAACCCGAAACTGGGGCGGTGGTTCCGCGACTTGGCGGACGGCCCCGTCGCCGTTATGTCTTATTCTCTGTGGCTGCGTTTGGGCTCCGATGCCGCCATCGTGGGCAAGAGCATCACCCTCAGCGGCCGCATGTACACCGTCACCGGAGTGATGCCGGCCGGATTCGATCTGCCGATGGCGGGAACCCGCGATGAGGTGCAGACCGACTTGTGGGTGCCGTTGGATCCGTCCGGCGCGGACAAGGAAGATCGAAATAGCGGTGACAACTTCTGCTACGCGCGGCTGCGGCCGGGCGTGACGGTTGCCCAGGCGGACGCGGAAGCGAAACGCATCGCCCGGGACATCGCCGCTCGCGAACCGGCGTCGCGCCAAAACAACAGCGCCCACGTAGATGGCATACGCGAACTGACTACGAAGTACATCAAGCCCTACCTGTGGATGCTGTTTGGCGCGGCCCTGCTGCTGCTGCTCATTACCTGCGCGAATGTGGGCGGACTGCTGCTGGCGCGGTCGGTTGCCCGTGCCCGCGAAACCGCGGTGCGTGTGGCGCTGGGCGCCGGACTGCGCCAACTGGCGGCGCAGTATTTCCTCGAAGGATTGTTGGTTGGACTCCCCGGGGCGGCAGGCGGTCTGCTGTTGGGTTTTGCCCTGGTCCGTGCGCTGGTGAGCTTCGCGAGCCCGGTCACCACACGCGTCGACGAGGTTGCGATGGACTGGCCCGTGGTGGGGTTCGCCATCGCTACGGCGTTCCTTGCCTGCGCGCTTGCCAGCATGGCTCCCCTGTGGCAGGCTGCGCGCACCCAGCCGAATGAGGTCTTGAGCGAAGGCGTACGCGCCTCGGCGGGAGCGCGCAGCGGGCAGCTGTCGCGATCCTTCGTAGTGGCGGAAGTCACGCTAGCCTTCGTACTCCTGGCGGTCGGCACTGTGCTGGTCTCAGAGCTCTACCACGTCATGCGCGTCTCGCCGGGCTTCGATCCCGATCACCTGCTGACGTTCCAACTGAACTTCGCCTCCGAAGGCATTCCAGGTAAGCCAAGCCAGTTCGCATACCAGACCAGACTCTTGGACGCGGTGGAAGCGATTCCGGGCGTAGTGGGAGCCGGCGTGACGGACCAACTGCCCCTCGATTGTTGCCTGACTACGGCGATCTTCCAGGAAGGCGCGTCGGCCAGTCCCAGTACCGGCGAGGCAGTCGCCTATTCCCCGGTAAGTGTGAATTACTTTCGCACTATGGGGATCCCGCTGCGCCGCGGGCGTTTACTGACAGATCGCGATAACACCGAAAAGCTGCTCCCCGTAGTCATCAACCAAGCCGCCGTCCAGCGGTACTGGCCGGATCGCGACCCCATCGGCGCGTTCGGGCATTTTCGCGATCCGAAGGGAGATCGTTTCCAGGTGGTGGGTGTGGTAGCCGATATCAAGGATAAGGGTCTCGACAGCCCCACGGGGCCTGGGATCTACATGCATTCCGCGGTGACGCCCATTGACCCGATGCAATTCGCGGTGCGCTCCACCCTGCCGCCGGCAGCCCTGATCCCCGCGGTACGGCGCGCCATCCGAAACGTGAATCCGGCGCAGCCCATCTATGACGTCAAAATGATGACCGATCGGGTTCGCGAATCGGTATTCATAAAAGTGCTGGCATCCTCGGTGATGAGCTTCTTCGCACTCGCGGCGCTTTTGATGGCGACCATCGGCACTTACGGCGTGGTGTCCTATTCCGTGCGCCAGAGAACCGTGGAAATGGGGACGCGGATGGCACTGGGCGCCACCAGCCGCGACCTGCTGTACCTGGTATGTGGCTCGGGCCTGCGCATGGCGGCGTACGGGGTAGTCATCGGCTTGGCCGCGTCGGCGGCGGCCAGTTGGCTGCTCGTCCGCGAGCTCCGGATCGAGAGCCCGGGCATCCTTCCCTTCGTGTTGTCCGCCGTCATCGTGGCGTGCATCGCGCTCGCCTCCTCGCTTTTCCCCGCTTGGCGCGCCACCTTGTTGTCGCCCCTGGTAGCCATCCGCAACGAGCCCGGTTCGATGTGGGAGGCGGCACGCCAAGGCATCGGACGCTTCTTCGAAAGCTGGACTGCCGCCGGAGAGCACGGCGAAGATCTCCCGCCCTCGCCGGACGCCGACCTGATGACGGCGCTGGTCGAGGCCTCGCGCCTGGCGGCAGGATTCCGCGAGGCCATTCGCGCGGCACTCGATGCGCTGCGCGGCAATATCGGCGCCCAATCGGCGCTCCTGCTGGAGGGCGTTGCGGGCGAGGATTACCGCGCCACGGCATCCGTCCCCGACCAGGGTTGGGGAGCGTACTCCGTCCCCAGGAACGGGCTGCTGTTGAACCGCCTGCGGGCCTATGGCGCGCCGTTGCCGATCACCGCGGGCGATCTCGACACCGCCCGCCGCTGGGCGGCGGAATCCAAGCCGGAGCACCTGGCCGAAATCGCCACGCTCGAAGCCAGTGGCGCCCGGTTAGCGGTGGCGCTGCGCACCAACAAAGAGGTGCTGGGCGTGCTCCTGTTGGGGCCGCCCACGGGCCGCGAGCAGTACAGCCGCGCGGAAAAACGCGTGCTGCGCGGCTGCGCCGACCAGTTCGCGCTGCTGGTGGAAAACGCGCGCCTGACGGATCGCGTGGTGGCACAGGAGAAGGTGCTGCGCGATCTGGCGCTGGCGGCGGAAGTGCAGAAGCGCCTGCTGCCGCACCAAGGTCTGGAAACCGCCATGGCCTCGCTCACCGGCCTCAATCTTCCCGCCCGCAGCGTGGGCGGCGACTACTATGACTTCCTGGACCTGGGCGACGACCGCACCGGCATCGCGCTGGCCGACGTGGCGGGCAAGGGCATCGCCGCCGCGCTCATCATGTCCGTGGTGCAGGCGTCGTTGCGCGTAATCTCCTCGGAGCGGGACCTCGGGCTGCCGCAGCTCGCGGCTAAGATGAATTACTTCCTCTACCGCTCCACCGGACCCAACAGCTATGCCACTTTCTTCTACGCCCAGTTAGACCAGCACACCCGCGAGCTGCGCTATGTAAACGCCGGCCACAATGCGCCCTATCTCTTGCGCGCCGGCGGCGATTCGCCGGTGGAGGAACTTACCACCGGGGGCACCATCATCGGCATGTTCCCGCAGACGCGCTACGAGGAAGGCACGCTCGCGCTGCACTCTGGCGACGTCCTGATCGTCTTCACCGACGGCGTCACCGAGGCCTTGAATCCGGCCGACGAAGAGTTCGGCGAGGACCGCTTGAAGGATCTCCTGCGCATGGTAGGCCCCCTCCCCATAGACGAGATGTCCGCCCGCATCGCGGAGGAGCTGAAGAACTGGATCCAGGACGCCGCTCAATACGACGACCTCACCTTCCTCCTCATGAAAGTGAAGTAATGGCACAGGTGGGGCAGGCTTCAGCCTGTCAATCCGAGCGCAGCTCGGACATGCCCTAACCATTGCAACGGTACGGGTGCTAGAATCGTGCTGACCGACAACCTGCCCGCCCGATCCGGCTGCACTCGCCCGATCCGCTCCGGCGCCCCTTGCCGGAGAGAGGAACGGGTAGACTCCTTGAAAATTCTGCTGTACAACCCCGATAACGGTGTGACTCAGAACTTCATGCCGCACCTTTGGATGTTCCTGCTGCAATCCCTCACGCCGCCCGGCAATGAAGTCGTGCTGATCGACGGCAACACGCAACCGATGACCGATCCCGAGCTGGTGCAATACGCGCTCGATCGAAAAATCGGGCTGGTGGGAATTGGCGCCATGACCCGCATGATCGCCAAAGCCTACCGCGTGGCCGACGCGCTGCGCGCCGCCGGCGTGCCCGTCGCCATGGGCGGGCCGCACGTCACCGAATGCCCCGATGAAGCCCTCGGCCGCGACGGCGGTCCGCGCCACGCCGATGCCATTGCGCTCGGCGAGGCCGATGAAACCTGGCCGCGCATCGTCGCCGACGCCGCCCGCGGGCAGCTCAAGGAAGTCTATACTCCCGTGGATGCTTTCGGGCGGGACAAGAAACCCACCCTCCAGGACTATCCGGCGATCCCGTGGGACAAGCTCGATATCGATCAATTCAACCGCATCCCCAGCTTCTTCCGCCGCGTCATGCACCACTACGGGCAAGCCTGGGAGACCTTTCACATCATCCCCATCGAGAGCGGGCGCGGCTGTCCCTACGGCTGCGAGTTCTGCACGGTCACGGGGTTCTTCGGCGATTCCATCCGCTTCCGCACCAACCAGAGCATCGTGGATGAGATGCTCCGGCTCAAGCAGCGCGCCCGCGCCTCCAAAGGCAAGATCGCCGTCTTCTTCGTGGACGATAATTTCGCCATCAACGTCAAACGCACCAAATCGCTGCTGCGCGACATTATCGCCGCCGGCGCGCAGACCTCCTGGGTGGGACAGATCAGCGCCAACCTGCTGCGCGACGAGGAACTGCTCGACCTCATCGCCGCTTCCGGCGGTAAGTGGATCTTCGTCGGCATGGAGTCGCTCGACCCCGCCAATCTGGCCAGCGTGAACAAGAGCTTCAACAAACCGTCCGAATACGCCACCGTGCTGCGGAAGTTGGCCCAACGCAACGTCTACGCCATTACGTCGTTTATTTTCGGCCTGGATAACGACACGCCCGGAGTCGCCGAACGCACCCTCGCCACGATGCGAGAATGGCCGCCGGTCCTCCCCGTCTTCGGACAGATCACCCCCTTTCCCGCCACGCCGCTCTATGATCGCCTGGCTAGGGAGGGCCGGCTCACGCGCCCCAGGCACTGGCTCGAATTCGCGCCCTTCTGCATGGCCCACACTCCGTTGAAAATGTCGGTTGCCGAAGTACAGGCCGAAGTCAAGTACGCGTGGACCAACTCCTACAGTCCGGCCGCCACCGGGCGGGCACTCGATTCCATCGCCGATGAACCGGTCCCCTACAAGATCAGCCATTTCGTGGCGCGCATTTTCTTCCGTGGGATCTACTTCCCGCCCAAGGGCGTGTGGCAGTGGTTGAAGCTGATCGGACAGAATCGGGCCTCCGTCTACCGCCTCGTCAAGGAGTCCTTCACCCAGTGGCACGGCGCCGACGGCGAAGCCCGCCACAGCGATTTCAACTGCGGACCGCGCTACAAACCGGTGGCCGCGCAACCCGCCGCCAAAGCCAGCCACGAGGTTGCATAGCTACAGGTTGACAGACCACGCAAGGCGATGGTCTGTCCCACCTACTGGTTCCCTTACCAGGTGTAGTGAGCCGTGTAAGTCAGCGTCTTCTCCTCATCCGGCCGTAGTGTAACTTCGTATTCGATCGTCTTGCTATCCACCTGCCGGTGCGTCGCCGATTCCTGCGTGATCGCCCAGTTCGTCCACCGGTAAAGGTGCTCCACCACGCGCACCGTCGCCGCCTCTTTCTTGTGGTTCCGCAGCTTGATCTCGAATGCTTCATCCAGCCAGCCGTTCGGCCCCATCTGCGATTGATACTTCGTCTGCCGCCGCTCGCCCGTGATATCGAACGCGTTCCCCGTGTACACGCGCACCGTCTCATCTTTGGCGGTGTGATCGATCTCGTTTTCGCCGGTGAACTCCATCTGCCCGTCCTGATCGCGCCGATAGAACCGCACCCGCCCCTTGGGCAGCGGTATTCCCAGGTGGTTGGCGTCGCTGTTAGCGAACTCGCGCAGCACCCACACGTGGGGATTGGATTGCGTGCCATATTGTTGGATCTGCCGCACGTCCTGATAGGCGTTATAGTTGCGGTCGAAGCGCGCGCCATCGTAGACATACAGCCGTTTGGACTGGATGCCGGAAGCGTGCAGGAATTCCACCTGCTTGGTCTCCCGGTCGTGAATCGTGGCCGGCAGCGGAAGCGTGTAGAGGTGGTAATCCTCGAAGGCCTTCTCCGTCACCTGGGGTGGCGCGATGCCGCCACCGATGCCGCCACCGGAACCGGCCATCATCATCGGTCCGTTCTGCGGCTGCACCTTGTTCACGTCGCCCGCCATAAGCTTGATGTGCGCGTGATCGAACTGCTTGCCGCTCTGATTATCCAGCGTCACCCATCCCACTAACTCCAAGGTATCGCCCGTCTCCGGCGCCACGATGTTGTAATCGCTGCTCCAACTCATACCGCCGGAAACATAACTCAGCTCAGCGTCAAACTTGGCCGGTTGAACTGAATACAGAATCCAATCGAACGCCGGTTTGAGAATCGTATCGTCAGCCAGCGCGGGAAAGATCGGCTGCCCCGGGAGCGAGAATTGCAGCTTCCCGCCCACCTCGATGATGGGTTGCCCGACACCGGCGGGCGATGCCATTCTCATCTGATTTACCTGGTATTGCGCCCCGTAGCGGTTCATCGCTTCGTAATGCGGCACATACCCGCTGCGCACGATCTTGCCGGTGACAATACTCGTGCTGCCATCCTGATTCCGGACGGCGAACTCGATCGTTTTGCCTTCGTACAGGTTGAGCAGCCGCTCCTGCGACACCGGGTCGTTGCGATAGTTCTGTTCCACCACCTGCACGACGCGCCGGCCCGCCGGATCGCGCAGAATCACCGAGTCCGGCTCCACGTGCGCCGTGGCGCCGGAGAAACGCACCGTGTTGTTGCCCGCCTGCAAATCCAGCGGCAAGGTCTCGCGGATCACCGCGAAGTTCTGGTTGTAGATTGTGAGCGCGGGGTCGGCGCCCCACACTAACGCCGTGAAGCCAGCGCACAGTGCCGCCAGCCGGCCACACGTGCCGATGACGCAATAAGTCTGCATGTCTAATGGACGCCGGCAACGCCGGAATTGTTTGCGGGAAAATACGCCCGCGGACCTCTTGTTCCATTTGGGGGTTCGAAATCCATTGACCTCCGCGCCTGTCTCCGCGTTCCCCTGCGTCTCCGCGGTGAGTGCATTGCTACATTAGGAGAGTAAATGCCGCGCCAACTCGTCGAGTGCGTCCCCAATTTTTCCGAAGGCCGCGATGCCGGCAAGATCGACGCCATCGTGGCGGCCGCGCTCGCCGTTCCCGAGGTGCTCCTGCTGGACCGCGCGGCCGATGCCGATCACAACCGCAGCGTCCTGACCTTCGCCGGTCCGCCCGACGCCGTGGCCGCGGCCGCCTTCCTGGCGGTGGAAAAGGCCGTCTCCCTGATCGATCTCACGAAGCACCGGGGCGCCCACCCCCGTATCGGCGCGGCCGACGTAGTCCCCTTCATCCCCATCGAGGGCGTCACGTTGGAAGAGTGCGTACGGCTCGCCGAGCGCCTGGGCGCCGAGATCTGGAGCAAGCTGAAAGTCCCGGTCTACCTCTACGAGGCCGCCGCGCGCCGAGGGGAGCGCACCAACCTGGAGAACATCCGCCGCGGCCAGTTCGAGGCGCTGGTCAAGGAAATGGGCACCGTCGGGGCGCGCGATCCGGATATCGGCGACCCCATCTGCCACCCCACCGCCGGCGCCACCGTCACCGGCGCGCGCAAGTTTCTGATCGCCTATAACATCAACCTCAACACACCCGACGTCGCCATCGCCAAACGCATCGCCAAGACCATCCGCTTCTCTAGCGGCGGCTTGCGTTGCGTCAAGGCCATGGGCGTCATGCTGGCCTCGCGCAACCTTGCGCAGGTATCCATCAACCTCACCGATTTCGAACAGACGCCCGTGCACGTGGTCTTCGAGGCCGTGTGCCGCGAAGCCGCGCGCTATGGAGTCACCGTGGCCGGCAGCGAAATCGTCGGTCTGATTCCCCGCAAGGCCATCGAGCTCTCCGCCGCATATTTCCTGCGCTACCGGAACTTCCGCCCCGAGTTCGTGCTGGAGAACCGCCTTGCCAGTGCTCTCTCCGCTGGGGACTGACAAGACTGCCATGGATTTCCGGCGCCTTTTGCCGGAAATCCGCTGGCAGTCCTGTCTGTCCCCGGTCCGGGGATGCACAAGGCGGAGCCTTATGCCACTCTGAAGCATGACGTTTCGATCTTCCCTCATGCTGCTGGCAGCCGGCGTTTGCCTGGGCCAAACGCCTGCGGAGCTGAACGCCGACGCCACAGTGCGCTCCGCCATGGAAGCCGCCCGGCGCAACGAGCCGCGTACGCTCGACCTGCAGGCCCGCCTCTGCGAAATTCCCGCGCCGCCGTTCCAGGAGGCCGTCCGCGGGCGGGAATTGAAGCGCCTGTTCCAGGAACTCGGCCTGCGCGACGTGCGCGTCGACGCGGCCGGCAACGTCATCGGCGTCCGCTCCGGCAAGGCTCCGCGCCCCAACCTGGTATTCGCCGCCCACCTCGACACCGTCTTCCCCGAAGGCACCAACGTCAAAGTCACCCGCGCCGGCGATCTCCTCAAAGCCCCCGGCATCGGCGACGATTGCCGCGGCCTGGCCGTCATGCTCGCCGTCATCGCCGCCCTCAACGCGGGGCCCGTGGAAACCCCCGGCACCATCACCTTTGTCGCCGATACCGGCGAGGAAGGGCTGGGCGACTTGCGCGGCATGAAGAGCCTCTTCTTCGACAGCCTCAAAGGACAGATCGATAAGTTCGTCTCGGTGGATGGCACCGGCCTCGGCATCACCCACATCGGCGTCGGCAGCAACCGCTACAAGGTGACGTTTAAAGGGCCGGGCGGCCACAGCTACGGCGCGTTCGGCATGGCCAATCCCATTCAGGCCATGGGGCGCGCCATCGCCAAAATCGACGCCCTCGAAGTCCCGAGCCGGCCCAAGACCACCTTCAACGTGGGACGCGTCGGCGGCGGCACCTCCATCAACGCCATCCCCTTCGAAGCCTGGATGGAGGTGGACTTGCGTTCGGCCGACCCCGCCGCGCTCCAGGATCTCGATGCCCGCTTCCATGCCGCCATCCAGCAGGCCGTGGCCGAGGAAAACGCCCGCTGGAACCAGCGCGGCCCCGTCAGCGCTTCCGCCGAACTGGCCGGCGCGCGCCCCGCCGGGCAGACCGCCAGGGACAGCCCCATCGTGCAGACCGCTCTCGCCGTCTCCCGCGCCTTGGAGATCGAGGAGGTGCTTCACGAGGGCTCCACGGATTCCAACCTGCCCATGAATCTGAAGATTCCCGCCATCACCATCGGGGGAGGCGGCACCGGCGCCGGAGCCCATTCCCTCAACGAGACCTTCGACCCTACCGGCTCCTGGCGCGGCACCCAACGCGCCCTCCTGCTGGCCATCGCGCTGGCTCGCTGAGGGAGCTATCCTGACAGTATCCGTTGGCCGTATGAGTACCGATACCCAAATCTCGGATCGGGAGTTCGTATCCAATCTCCGCGCGGCGGTGGACGCCTATCTGAGTGCGGTGGACCGGTGGGAGGCGGCATTCCGCAAGCACTACCGGATGCCCGGCTCCGACAAAATCAGCGCCGATATGGAAGCCGAACACCGCGATTACGGCGAGCGGCGGCGCGAACTGGAGGTGTTGCTGCCCAGGGCGCACCGTCTGTGCCTGAAGCATCGCCTGCGCAATCCCCTCGGCGGCCTGATGCGCGTCTCTCTCGGCCGGTTTTCACCGCAGCAGCGCACCGATTCCGCCATCGGACGCGGCGAGCGCAACGCCGTGTCGGGGTGTCTGCTGGAGTTGCACGAAGCCTGCGCGGAGTGGGCCGCCGAGGCTCCGCCATCGGACAAAGACGCCAAGCCTCGCACCCGATCGCTGCTGGGTCGTGTGATGGACTATTTCCATTGAGGTAAGTGGGCGCGGCGAACCTCAATCGTTCTACACGGCCGTATCCACCGCCAGTTCGTGGATCATCTGGTCCAGCACACCCTGCGCCGCGTCCATCTCTTTCTGGATCTGCTCCGTCTCCTTGCCCAGCTTCTCCAGCCGCGTCTCCTGGTCGTTCAACTGCTGCGTGTAGCGCTGCACCAGCAGTTTCTCCTCGCTCGAACCTTTGAGCGCTTTCATGTTCTCGCGCAGCCGCTGCTGATCGTCGAAGATCTTCTTCATCTCTTCGTCGCGCGCGTACTTCTTGTCGTCCAGCTCCGACACCACGTCCTTCTGCTTCAGGATGCGCCGCAGCGCGTCCTCCACGGCTTTGTTGATGGATCGCTGCCGCACGAATAACTCCACTTGCCGTTCATCGACGTTAGTCAGTTGGTAAGTCGCCGCCACCGGACGCGCTTCTTCCTCGATGCTCAACAGCCGCCCGGTCATGCTGGTGGCGCCGCTCTTGATCTCCAGGCGCGCGCCACGCAGCGCGTTCAGAAACTCCGTCAGCGAGCTTTTCTCCCCCACCGGCAGTCGCAGGTCGCCCAGTTGCCGGTCCACCGGCGCCGCCGATCCATAGGCCACGCCCGTAATCCGCCCGCCGCCCAAATCCAGCACGGTCAGCGATTTCAAGACGTCGTTGAGTTGTCCCGAAGTGAATGGAATGGTGACTTCCTGATTGCCTCGAACTTGTCCCACATGTTCGAAGTACCCGACGCCGTTCTTGTACAAGACGACGCGTTTCACCGGCAGCCGTTGCGGCTGCCCGAAACACCAGGGCAATATCAGAAGAGCGACCGCCGTACCCCGTACCAAGCGAGTCATGCTACCTCCGTTAACGTGACGTTCGACGCTCCCGGCGGCGGCATCGTTCCACCTACTTGCTCGTGGGATAGGTTGCTCATGACGCCCGGCAACCGCTCCCTCAGATGCTGAGAAAAATGCAGTCCGCAGGCGAAACTGCCTGCGCCACCAACCGCAAGTCGTTTGCTTGCAAGGGTGGGGCAGGCTTTAGCTTGCCAGCGCCCGCTTGCGGGCGCATTTTTCACACCTTCTCAGTGAGCGCTTTCCGGCGTACCATCGGCTCTGCCGGGTGCATCCGGGGGGCATCTGCCGCGCCCGGTCTATAAAGTTTCCCGCCGTCCGGGCCGATAGAACCCGCAGTGGAGTTACGCGCCCTAACTCTGTTCCTCGGTCTGCTGCTGGCAGCGGCCAACGCCTCCGCTTTCCGGTACCGGTTCCGCCACTTCAGCCCCGACGACGGGCTCAATTCGACCGTCAGCCGCCTGCTTCAGGACCGAGCCGGTTTTCTCTGGGTGGGAACCGGCAACGGGCTCTTCCGCTACGATGGCGCCCATTTTCAAAGATTTGGCATGGAGGAAGGCTTGCCCAGCGCCTCCGTGCGTGGTCTCAAGGAGGGCCCCGACGGGTCCATTTGGGTGGTCACCGGCCGTGGCTTGGCGCGCTCCCACGGAGACTCTTTCCAGGCAGTTGATACCGGAGCCGGCGGGCAGGACTTGCGCTCTCTCGATATCTCCTCCGGCGGCCAGGTGTATCTCGGATCGGACCACGGCCTGCTGGTGGGCGTGGTTCCACCCGGCGGCGGCACGCCGGAATTCACCCTCCTGCCGCGCGCGCCCCCGGATCGGGTCAGCGGCATTCTGGCGGAGCCCAATGGCGACGTCTGGTTCAACTGCGGGCTCCAGCTCTGCCTCCTGGGGCAAGGCCGCGTACGCGTCTTCGACCAGACCTTCGGCCTGCCTCCGGAGCCTTGGGGCATCATGCTCCGCGACCGCGCCGGAGACCTGTGGGTACGCGGCCCGAGGCACCTCTATGTCCTGCCACACGGAGAGGCGCGCTTCCAGGCCCGCGACGGCGGCCTGCCGCCATCCGGCAACATCTTTTTTCTCGGTCTGGCCGAAGATCGCCGCGGCCGTCTGCTGGTCTCGACCGACGTCGGCCTTGCCCGCCGCATCGAGGGGCGCTGGGAATTGACCGGCATTGCCCAGGGACTGCCATCGGAAGCCGTGACTTCCATCTTGGAAGACCGCGAAGGGTCCGTCTGGCTCGGCCTCTGGGGCAGCGGCCTGGCGCGTTGGCCGGCGCCCGATGAATGGACCAATTGGACTACCGCCGATGGGCTCGGCAACGACACCGTCTGGGCGGTGAGCCGCGATTCGTCCGGGACCGTCTGGCTCGGTACCGGCCATGGTCTGGTCCGCCTGCAAGACCACCAGCCCGCTCAAGTCCTGACCACGCGCAACGGCCTGGGCGGCGACACAGTCACGGGCCTCGCGATCGCGCCGGACGGCGCCGTCTGGGCCGCTTGTTTGCCGGGCGGCGTTTCGCGCATCGATCCAAAGGGCGGCAAGATCCGCACTTATGGCAAGGCCGCCGGCCTCGAAAACGATGGCGCCATCGCCTTGCACCTCGACCTCGAGAACCGGCTCTGGGTCAGCACCGGCGAAGGCCTGTTTCGCAGCAATTCGCTGGAATCGAATCTGCGCTTTGAACGCCAGTCGCCGCCGGGTACCACTCCACGAACCATGTTCTCCCGCTTCCTGACCGACCGCGAGGGCCGCGTATGGGTGACCAGTGCCCAAGGCCTGTTTCGCTTCGACTCCGGCATCTGGGTCCGCGTCAGCACGGCCGATGGGCTCAAGGACGACAGCGTCAGCCACGTCGCCGAGACGGACGATGGCGCCATCTGGGTGGGATATCGCGAGCCGCTCGGCGTTTCCCGCCTCGCCTTCGGCCCGCTCGGGGTAGACGTAAGCCACTTCACCATACGCGACGGTCTGCCCTCCGGCAACGTTGTTTCCCTCGGCCTCGACGCGCGCCGCCGGTTGTGGATCGGCACCGATAATGGCGTGGCCGTGCGCACCCCCGCCGGCTGGGCCGTCTACAACCACGAAGACGGCTTGGTTTGGGACGATTGCGCGGCCGGCTCTTTCTTCGCCGAACCCGATGGCACGGTATGGATCGGCACCATGAAGGGACTTTCGCGCTACCGCCCCAGCGGCCTGAGTGCGCCCATCCTGGCGCCGTCAGTGGTGGTCACCGGCCTGCACTTTGGCGAACTTCCCGGCGATCCCACAGTCCACTCCGAGGTCCCTTTTCGCGACCGCGATTTCCTGGTCACGTTCGCCGCTCTCAGTTTTCTCCGCGAGAACCGGATCGGTTTCCGCTATCGCCTGCAAGGCATCGACGACCGCTGGATCGAGACCGCGCAGCGCGAGGCCCGCTACCCCAGCCTGCCGCCGGGCTCCTACCTCTTCCAGGTCGCCTCGCGCCGTGCCAACGGCCCCTGGAGTCCCGTCCCCGCGGCGGTCTCCTTCCGCATCGTGCCGCTGTGGTGGGCCACCTGGTGGTTTCTCTCCCTGGCGGGGGGCGCGTTGGCGCTGTCGATCGGCCTGGTAGCCCGCGCCCGCATGGACCGCATTGGCGGCGAACGCAGACAGCTGGAAAAAGCCGTCCGCGAGCGCAGCGGCGAACTCCATCTCCAGAACAAGGTGTTGGAACGCCAGCAACGGGAAATCGAAGAACTGCTTCGCCAGGCGTGCGAAGCCGCGCATCTCAGAAGCGAATTTCCGGCCCAGATGAGCCACGAAATCCGCACTCCGATGAACGGCATGGTCGGCATGACCCAACTGGTCCTCCAAACCGATCCGGACTCGGAGCGGCGCGGCTGCATCTCTACGGCACGCGATTCCGCCGAGTCCATGCCCTCGACGGACAACGGCATACCAGGTTTCCCCATGATCGAGGCCGGCCAAGTGGAACTCTCCCACGAGCCCTTCTCCTTGCGCCAAACCGTCACCGGCGCGCTCGCCGCTTTCACCTGGCGGGCAGAGGAGAAATCCCTCGACCTGGGTTGCGATATCGCTCCCCAAGTGCCCCTCATGATCGCGGGCGATGCCGGCAGGCTGCGCCACATCTTGCTCATTCTGCTCGACAATGCCGTGAACCTCACCGAGCGCGGCGAAGTCTCTCTCGACGTGTCGCTCCACCCGGGCCCCGCCGTTACCCTCCATTTCGCCGTTCGCGACACCGGCGCCGGCATCGCCCCCGAGATCCGGCAACGGATCTTTCACGCCTGCGCCAAACTCGTCGAGCTGATGCAGGGCGGAATCTGGACGGAGAGCGCTCCCGGCGGCAGCGCCTTTCACTTCACCGCCCGCTTCGACGCCGTCCCCGGACAGTCGCCCCAGCCCCCCGCGGAACCACCCTAAACCCCGTCCAGTTGGTGCTGTTGGTGGGGCAGGCCTTCAGCCTGCCAACCGCGGGCTTGATCGGGCGTTGGCAGGCGAAAGCGGCCCACCCCCACAATGGGCCCACAATCCGCCCCACAATCCGCCCACAATCCGCCCTTCCGCAATTTGAATAAACACGGTACACTGTAGATTGAGTTGTCGAGCCAATCCAGTGGGCGAAAGCCCACTTTTTTGTTGGCTCCGGCAATTCCGGCGGCCATGCGGCAGTACGACCATGCGGGAAGTAGTAGCGGCAAAAATCGAGGAAATTGCGCAACAAGTGACGCAATCCGAAGCTCTGGAACTCGTCGAGGTCGAGGTCAAGGGCGGCGGCAACGCCGGATTTGTGCGCATCGCCATCGATAAGCCGGAGGGCGTCACCCACGCCGATTGCGGGTTGGTATCCGAAAAGGTGGGCGCAATTCTGGACGCGGAGGACTTGGTGCCGGGACACTACACGCTCGAGGTCAGTTCTCCCGGATTGGAACGTAAGTTATTAAAACAAAAAGACTACCAACGATTTCAGGGGCAGAAGGCGAAGCTCGTCCTGCGCGACCCAGTGGAGGGCCGCCGCACTTGGGAAGGCATCCTCGCCGGGTACGCCGAAGGAATCGTCTTGCTCGAAACGGAACCGGGCAAGACCCGCGAGTTCCCTTTCGAGCAGGTGCGGACGGCCAACCTGAAGTTTGAGTGGTAAGCGCGCCGGGGCAAGTTTTTACCAGAACAAATCTGAAATGGAAACCAAGAGGGCACTTTGGAAACGATCTTTCAATCCATCGAGATTCTGAGCAAGGAAAAAGGCATCGATCCGCAGATCGTGCTCGACGCGGTCAAGGATGCCATGCTGATTGCCGCCCGGAAGCACTATCGCACCACCGAGGATTACATCGCGGACATGGATCCCAAAACCGGCGCGATCAAACTCTACGCCATCAAGAAAGCCGTGGAAACCGTCGAAGATCCGGTGCACGAAATGACGCTGGGCGAGGCGCGGCGCGTCGATTCCAAAATCGAAATCGGCGGTGAAGTGCGCATCCCCAAGAACACCGAAGCCCTGGGCCGCATCTCCGCCCAGACCGCCAAGCAGGTCATCTTCCAGAAGGTCCGCGAGGCCGAACGCGACACCGTGTTCCAGGAGTATTCGGGCCGGACCGGCGAACTCGTCAACTGCACCATCAAGCGCGTGGAAGGTCCGGATTACATGCTGGACCTCGGCAAGACCGAAGCCAAGCTGCCCAAGAAGGAACAGTCCCGCCTGGAAGGCTACAGCGTGGGCGACCGTGTCCGCTGCGTCATCAAACTGGTCGACAAGTCCAGCAAGGGGCCCGGAGTGCTGGTATCGCGCGCGGCGCCCGAGTTGGTGATGCGCCTCTTCGAACAGGAAGTGCCGGAAATTTACGACGGCACCGTAGCCATCAAGGGTTGCGCCCGCGAAGCCGGCGAGCGCACCAAGATCGCCGTGCAAAGCCGCGACCGCGATGTGGATAGCGTCGGCGCCTGCGTCGGCATGAAGGGCATGCGCGTGCAATCCATCATCCGCGAATTGCGCGGCGAGAAGATCGACATCATCGAATATTCCGACGACCCCGTGGTCTTTGCCACCCATGCCCTCAGTCCGGCCAAGGTCAGCCGGATTGTGGTCATCGATGCGCTCGAAAAGCACATGGAGGTCATCGTCGACGATTCGCAGCTCTCCCTGGCCATCGGCAAGAAGGGCCAGAACGTGCGTCTCGCGGCCAAACTGCTGGGCTGGAAGATCGACATCAAGAGCGAGGAAGAGAAGCGCCAGGAAGTGGAGTCGCAGATGGCCGCTCTGGTGGCGCCCGGAGCCCCGGTTTCGGTTCTGCTCGACTATGGAATGAGCGATGCCGTGTCGGAGAAGCTGCTGGCGGCCGGCGTCGGCACCATCGAGCGCCTGGGCACCATGACCCCCGAGCAGCTTGAGGAAATCGCCGGAATCGATCCGGCTTCGGTCGAGTTCATTCAGGCAGCCGTGGTGGCGTATTACAGCCAGTTCGAAGAGCCCGGCACGGAAG
>Ga0182021_10001560_pt1 | contig 26474 bp, 36 predicted proteins | sample 612E3MmetaG_FD_120493 | JGI IMG/M metagenome (GOLD analysis project Ga0182021, IMG submission 120493) | Permafrost microbial communities from Stordalen Mire, Sweden - 612E3M metaG (Illumina Assembly) | ecosystem: Environmental > Terrestrial > Soil > Wetlands > Permafrost | place: Sweden...
ACTAAAAGAGATCTACAGAAAGCATAGAGGGTTATCAAAGAAGCATAGGCAGAGCTACTTTGCTTGGTATATTAATTTAAAAAACGGCAACTGATTAGCAACACCTTACCTATGCTTATACCCGAAATGACAAAAGCATGCCTGTGCCGCACTGCATTTCCCCCTTTCGTAAAGGGGGAGGCAGGGTGATTTTCTTATCATGGAAGAGAACCGGTCACAGAATGTGACCGGTTCGCAAAAACATCATGATCCCCCCAGGCAGCATGGCCGCGGCTATTTCGTTGTGTATCCGCGACTGTCAAGACAGGCGCCCATCGACCGTTGATAGTCTGCCTGACCCTGGTTCAACTGGGCTTGTGTCGTGCCGCCGGCAGGATAAGTCGGGTCGTAATGTGTCTGGTTCACAGCCCAGCTATGGCATTCGTAACGATCCTTTCCCTGCAACTCTTCGCTCTGGCCCTGCCGGGCATAGACGAAGATCTTTTCAGCCGATGACGGCTGTACCGATGGCGCCGGTTGAACATAAACCTGAGGCTGTTCCCGGATCACCACCGGTGCAGGTGCGTAATAAGGTGGATAATAATGGGGTCCATAATAATAAGGTGCATAATAAGGCGCCACAACTGCCGCACCTCCTACTACCGCCAAAGGCGCCCACCACCAACCCCAATGGCCGCCCCTTGCCTCACTGGGCAATGGGTTTACGAGAAACAGTATCATTGTGAATATAAGAACTGCGCATGCAGCTTTTTTCATATTTCTCCTCCTTGCTTGATTCTGCAAATTTGTTTTTTTGATCTTTATACTTCCTTTTCACGGTCTTTCCATGAATAATAAGCAAGAAGTAGGCCCAGAAGAGGAAACCAGCACAAGTGTAAGATTTCAAACCACATATAACAAGCATGGATTTTATTGCCTGGATTATTCTCATCAAAAATTGGATAGAATGTATACAGCGATTAGTATCCAGTTGGGTAATAAGTATCCAGAAGGAAGTTCCTGTGAAATCAGTCAGCATTTTCGCAGCCACAAATCAGGATATCCCTGATTGCGGATGACGGCAAATTCTATATTATCAAGATTAAATGGCGGAGGAAATAATCAATGAAGATTTCTGAATGGTTGGATAAGAAAGAAGCAGACGGCATTGATGTATCTCAAATCTCATTGCCTGATGACCTCTCTTATGACGAGGTCCCCGACGAAACTATTTTCTTCAAGGCGATTAATCCCCACGGAGTCCAATGTACAGGCAATCATCCGTTTTCCACTGTTGAGCGCTTTGGAAACTGGTATTATTCCAGAGGCCAAGACAAGAACGCCGGTATTCACTCATCCGAAATGCAATGGAAGTTGTTTACAAAGGATAAGGATCTCGCCCTCAGAACAGCCAAATCACACATAGAATAAACTATCGCGTGTGGCACATTGAAGATGCATGAGAGGTGACCTCATGAAAAACAACCGTTCGCAGGCAAAACATGGAAGATCCGTCCCGCCGGCGCCGCTGTCGGAACGGAAGATGCTGCACCATCTTTCCGGCATCAAGGTTGTCAAGAAAGGGACCATACCCGCGGACATTCAGGCAACCGGCGAAATTTATGATTTATCGATTCTCCCCACATTTACATTATGTGCATGCTATCTCGGATATGCGAATTACAAAATACTGGGGGAAGAAGAGGTTGAGATGCCCGTCGGCTTGATCTGGGATCTGTTTAACTTTACATCCGGTCTGACCATCGGCGGGGAAATACTGGATCGGCATGTCTTGATCATTGAGAAGGCTTTCGAGCTGCTCGGTTTCCATGCGGATCTTTCCGTCAAGGATCAATTCGTTGTCATTGACGGCATATCAAAGATCAAGATCAGGGAAAGCAGTGAAACGAAATACGTCGGTTTCAACGCAAAAGGCACAAATCCGGACATCTTCTCGCGGATGTTGATGCGCGCTTTGCTGAGGCGCTTTTGAAGGCATCATCTTTTTAATTACAGAGAGCGCAGCGAAAGGAGATTATCATGGACGATCTGTTTACAAAAAAAGTACGAGCGGCGGCCGCAGCGGGATGGTGGACGTTATTAATTTTCTATTGTGTCCTGCTGGTTCAGTGGCTTGCTTATGTGCTGATCATGACCAGGCAACCGGCAGGAGTACTTTGCATTTGGGGTCCAGGCGCTACATGGCCGGAAATTCGCACTCTCTGGCTGTGGGCAATGGTGGCATTTAAGCTCTGCATCGGAATGATGCTATTTGTCGTCATCTGGCTGTCACTTTGGGCAAGACGGCTGTCGCGCAATAAGGAATAAGCGGTTCACGAGAAACATGATCATTGTGAATGCAAGAACTGCGCAGGCAGCCTTCTTCACATCTTCCTCATTGCTTGATTCTGCAGATGTGTCGTTAATCTTTATTCTCGCATCTTCGATATGTTTCAACGAATAATCAAGACTGAGACTATTCTTGAGAAAAATTTTCTCCCTATTCCTGTGCTTACGCATGGCATTCACACGTCCTGAGTTTTTTTGTCCTTGACATGCAGGAACCTTCCTTGCAATACTTTATCAAGAAAATAGTTTTCGTATCAATACCTTAACAATAATTATCGGGTCATGTCATGGGTCACGACGATTCTGTAGAAACCTGGACGCTTGCCGATGGCTCGAGGCTAACGCTGCGCCATATCGCGCCTGCCGATGCCGCCATAGAGCAGGCTTTCGTGCATGGACTCTCGCGCCAGTCAAGCTACCTCCGTTTTCATGGGACGATCAAAGACCTTAGCAAGAAGGACTTGGAAAAGTTTACTAATCCTGATTCGCGAAATGCGGTTGCCCTGATTGTCCTGCACAGTGGAGAAACAGGTGAAGAGGAAATCGGAGTAGCACGATACGAGATTGATCCGGATGGGGTGAGCGGTGAGTTTGCGATTGTCGTCGCTGACGCGTGGCAAAAGCGCGGCATTGGGACGAGACTGATGAATGCCTTGATAAGGCACCTTCAGGCAAGCGGGGTAAAACAAATCTCCGGTTCCGTACTCAAGAGCAACGCGGCCATGCGCAAGTTTGCCAAGCAGATGGACTTTACAGAAACTGATATCCCTGACGATCCGTCAATCCTGTTGGTGACCAAACATCTGACGGATTAGCGGGCTTCTCTTTTGACAATGACCGAGCTCCGGAAAATTTGGTCGGGCAGATACAAAGAGCTTCTTTCTTAAATGGATCGTAGACTGATTTTATCTGTCTCTTTTACTTGACGGCATATTTTTTCATATTTCATGGAATAAGCTTAAAGATTAATGTCAGGAGCAATTAAATATGAAATCAGATCCGATAAAAGGATGGTCCGATGTCTTAGGTAAGCTTGTCGTTGAGCATGGTTCGTCAGTGATACAAGAGAAGCACATCTCATTGTTGAAGGAGCAATTCGCGATTCTTGAGAGGGAGAATGAGGCGCTCAAAAAAGAGATCATGCAACTGAAAAAGAGAATAAAAAGTGACGAGCAACCTGTCGATAATAACCTCCTTCACGAAATTGAGATAAAAGTTCTTCTATATCTTTCAAGCAATAGCGGACGAAATACAAAACAGATTTCTAAAGCGCTAAACATTGCGGAAGAGATAATCAAATTACACACCGAAATATTAAAAACAAAAAGCATGATAGCTTCCGGAGATGATCCTGCGAACGATGATATCTGGTCATTAGACCTCGCAGGCCGTCGATATTTAATTGAAAATGATTTAATTGAACATGAGTCGATCTCCTAACCGGTTGTTCCGCCGGATCACCCGAAATCGGCATCCCGGTGCACTTTTATGTGTTCTCTTCCAAACCGTAATCCCCACTCTTCACATAAACCGTGGAGTCACCTCTCGTGGGTAGGAAGATCATTTTCACCGGGACGATGAAAGTCACTACTATGAAGCTGCTCAAATTGTCCTTATCCATAATAATCGTCATCGTATCGGTTGTTCTATGCCAGCAGATTATTTCAAATTCAATTTCCAACCAAAAGAACAAAACCGATTATGCTGAGCTTAACCATGTCACATACGGTCTTTTCAGTGTTGACGAATGGAAACGACAAATTAACATAATTCTTGCCGAGGAGATCGATAAGCTGACTTTATCAAGGACGAACGAGCGGGACCTCCGAAAACATATCGAAGCTCTGTTGAATGCACTTATTGATGAAGTCGACAAAAATATCAAGGAAGCGAACTCAGGCTCCGCGGAGGGTTGGGTCAAACAATCCTTTATGAATATCTTTATCAGCCTGAAAGATATTAAAAAAGGCATTCCCGGATATACGGATGCCGTCATCCATGAGATGACGACGTCGAAAACAAAAGGTCAGATAAAGACCATGCTGAAGAAAAAGCTTGAAAAATATTCTAACGAAACCTTTGATACACAGGATACATCTCAAATGAGCCGCATCCTTCGTAGGACTGATTCTAAGGACATCGAAAGTGCGAGGGTCAAGCTCAGTGAGGCAATTTCGGTTAAGCATGACAGGATATTTAAGGAGGCTGTCCTGTTAATCATTCTGTCGGTTATCCTTTTTGCTTCGTCCGGTTTTAGCAAAGAACCCCTGGCCCCCTCCCGGTATATACTCCTCGTTCTGACTCTTATCATACTGCTGATAGCCGGCGTAACCACTCCCATGATCGATATGGAAGCAAAAATATCACAGATGAGTATCGTATTGATGGGGCATCCCATCCACTTTGAGAATCAGGTATTGTATTTCCAAAGCAAGAGTATCCTGGATGTATTTTGGATTATGATTACCTATAAGGATATTCAAATGAAATTTGTCGGGGTCTTGCTGATTACCTTCAGTATTTTTTTCCCCCTGTTAAAAATAGCCTCGTCACTGGGATATTATTACAATTATCACCATGCAAGGGAAAACCCGGTGATCAAGTTCTTTGTCTTAAAATCCGGGAAATGGTCCATGGCCGATGTCATGGTGGTTGCCATATTTATGGCCTATATCGGATTTAATGGGATTGTTACCAACCTGTTCAGTCAATTAATCTCGGCAAGCCGGGAACTGGAGATCGTAACTACGAATGGCACCGCCCTTCAGCCGGGGTATTATCTATTCGTGACATATACGCTGTTGGCCTTATTTTTCTCGGGATTCCTAACCAGAAAACATCAGCCATCAGGGCGCAAGAATCCATAGGTTGATCGTTTCAATATTTCCTGTCGAGAAACAATAGCGTGATCAAATATTAGCACCACAACATTAAGGATGTTACTGATGTGATCATCGGCAAGATGCGCGCGATCGCGTAAAGGAGAAGATGCATGGGAATCAAAACAAGCAAGGCGTATCTGGAAAGCCTGAAGAAGCAGAAACCCGAAGTGTACATCGGCGGCGAAAGGATCGATGACGTCGTCAGCAGTAAGTATTTCAGGATTTCTCTGGAGGAGATGTGCAAATTTTACGATTGGGCAAATGATCCGGAGAAAGAGAAGGATTTTGTGTTCTGGTCGCCCGTTATTGATGAAAAGGTAAGTTTCTGGACGCATCTGCGCCGGACTCCTGAAGAGGTGCGGAAGATCATCGAAACATTAAAGAAGAATAACGCCCGTCATTTTTGCTCCATGTGCATGATTACGGGCCTGAACGTCCTGTGGGCGGTCACGTACGATATCGACGAGGCGCGAGGCACCAACTATCACGAACGGCTGAAAAACTTTTTTATGGAGCTGCAGAAATATGACCTCCGCTACTGCATGGGCGTCATGGATCCCAAAGGGGATCGCTCCCTGCCGCCGAGCCGCCAGTCGGACCCGGATCTCTATCTGAGGGTGGTCGATAAAGACAAGAATGGGATCATCGTAAACGGCGCCAAGATGCATACCTCTGACGCCCCGATCACCCACTATATTTTTACCTGCCCCTCGGGTGTGCTCCAGGAAGCCGGTAAAGACTACGCTGTATCCTTCGCCATTCCGATAGATACAAAGGGACTCAAATTTATTACGAGACCGGCTCCCGGCCCTCTGGAACCGAAGGAGATGGAAAGCCCGGCCAGTTCACACATCGGGTTTGTCGAATGCCTTTCCGTCTTCGATCATGTTTTCATTCCCTGGGAACGCGTCTTTATGTGTGGAGAATGGGAATTTACGGAAAACCTGATCCGCTATTTCTCCCCCTATGTGAGAATCTGCAAGGGCGCATGCACTTCCGCACGAACCGATATATTGGCGGGCACGGCGGCGCTCATCGCCCATTATAACGGTGTGGGCAAAGCCGGTCATATCAGAAGCAAGATCACAGACATGATGATATCTTCGGAAATCGGCTGGGGCTGCGCGCTCGGAGCCGTGGCGAATTCCGTCATGCATCCAAGCGGCATCCCGATTCCGGACGTGTCCATTTCCAATGCCGGGCTCTACCACTCGCGTCTTCGCTTCATCGAGTTTCTCGGCACCCTCCAGGAAATCGCAGGCGGGATCGTTACAACCATGCCGAGCGAGACGGAATACAAGAACGAGGAAACGAGAAAATACATCGAAAAATATTTCAAGGGGCGGAGCGACATCCCCACCGAAGATCGCCTGAGGCTGCTGTATTTCATCCAGGACCTGACAGCATCGCGCTTCGGCGGCTACCTCATGGCGAGCGCCATTTGTGCCGGAGGGACGCCGGAAACAAACCGTGTGGAAGTCGCCCGCAGCTACGACCTCCAGGAGAAGATCAACAACGTCAAAGCGCTCTGCAACATAAAATAACCTCCCTCGTCTATCATTGCGAGAGCGCAGCCCGTGGCAATCTTCTCCCTCTGTTATTCCCGCGCAGAGCCTGCCCTCGACCTGATCGGGGGCTGGAATCCAGTGTATCTCCGTAGTGCAGACCTTCAGGTCTGCTGTATCACCATTTAAATGTAGTGCGTACCTTTACGTGCGCCATCTTCGCAGGACTAAAGTCCTGCACTACATTAAGATTTCTCAGTCGCTGCGCTCCTTCGAAATGACAAGAAAGAAAAATGTCATTCCCGCGAAAGCGGGAATCCAGTCCCACTGTTTTATACTGGAATGCAAATGCGAATCGTGATAATCGGAAAAACATGTGAAGCAGTAATAAGTATATTCCTCAACCACTAACCCCCGCTTGAGAGTAGTATGGACTGATTATTGAAACCCCGTTTCTTAGAAAGAACGCGGGGTTTTGTGTTTTTTGATGTCTTAGCGGTGAGAGAATCGGTTCGTTATGAGTATGACTTGAAGCAATAGAATAACCGTAAAAAGGAGGGGTTTTATGAAAGCACAGAAAACTATTTACGTTAACACGTTTACCGACGGTCTGGTCGGACCGAGCTTGCCTATGATTGGACCAGTGGCCGATGGCGGAACCATCATAGCTGAAACCGCCCCCGGCTGCTGGGGGCCGATGATCACCCCATCCTTTCAAGGGGGACATGAAGTGACCAGACCAGTGGCTGTAATTGGCGCAGCGCCCGGAGACGCCATTGCCATCCGCATCAAGAAAGTCCGCGTAACATCAACCGTCACTGCATCCGGCACCATGAGCTTCGTTGAGGGACGTTTCACTGCTGATCCATTTGTGGCCCGGCATTGTCCAGGCTGCGGAATGAAAAGCCCTGAGACGCGAATTGAAGGCATCGGGGCGGAAGCTATTCGATGTGCTGCATGTGGAGCCGAGGTCAGTCCCTTCCGTTTGACAAACGGCTATACTATTGTCTTCGACGATGCCCGGAAAATGGCGCTTACCGTTGGTCCCGCAGTAGCAAGGAAACTTGCCAAGAATGCCGCCAAACTGATGGCTTTGCCCAGGGAATCCTGCCAGAATCCTGCCGTGTCTCTATGTCCAGCGGACATCTCCGGTGTAATGACGCGGTTGCGGCCATTCATCGGGAATATCGGAACAACTCCGTCCATCGATATGCCTGATTCTCACAACGCAGGCGACTTCGGACAGTTTCTATTAGGTGCACCCCATATGTATGGCATCACGAAAGACCAACTGGAGAACCGCACAGACGGTCACCTGGACATCGATTCGGTGCGGGCCGGGGCCATCCTCATTTGCCCGGTGAAGGTGCCGGGGGGCGGGGTTTATGTGGGGGATGCCCATGCAATGCAGGGGGATGGGGAGATAGCGGGGCACACCACGGATGTCTCTGCAGAAGTCACGCTGCAAGTAAACGTTCTCAAAGGCCTGAAAATAGGGGGGCCGATCCTGCTGCCTCCTGTCAAGGACCTGCCCCATCTGGCCCGTCCTTTCACTGCAGCCGAGAAAAAGGCAGCAAAGAATCTGGGGAAGAAGTTCGGTCAGGCCAAAGTAGAAGAATCGGCCGCTATCCAGATGGTCGGCTCCGGGGCAAACCTGAATGAAGCCACTGACAACGGCGTCGCGCGACTGTCAGAACTGTTCAAGATATCGACGGAAGAAGTCCTGAATCGCGTAACTCTTTCGGGTGCAGTGGAAATCGGGCGTCTGCCTGGCGTTGTTACAGTGACCATGCAGGTTCCTATGCCCTGGCTGAAAAAAATAAATTTGGCAAAATTGGTGAAGGAACATTACGCCTTATAGGCAGATGGGTCAGCGATGCCATAATGTCTGCATGATTGAGCACCCGCAGACAATGTTTATCACGATGCTATTCGAGCCGCCTCATGTTGGAAGAGGCGGCTCTTTCTTCCAACCCGTAGTCCTCACTCTCCAGATAAACCGCGGAGTAACACTTCGCAGGACTAAAGTCCTGCACTACATTAAGATTTCTCAGTCACTGCGCTCCTTCGAAATGACAATCGAATTTCTTGCAGTCAACATTTGACACAACTCAAAGGAAACGGTAGATTACGGCGTTAAAAAAATCAAAACAGGATGCTTCTATGAAAACGCGTATTACCGAACTTTTTGGAATAAAATACCCCATACTCCTCTCCGGCATGAGCTGGATCAGTGTGCCGAAAATGGTGGCAGCCGTATCCAATGCAGGCGGTCTTGGGATCCTGGCCACAGGTCCCCTCAGCGCCGAGGAGACAAGGAAGGCCGTCCATGAAATCAGGGCATTGACCGATAAACCCTTTGGCGCCAATCTTGCGCTCCTGTTTCCCGGGGCCGTGGACAGTGCAAAGGTCTTATTAGAGGAAAAGGTGCCCGTCATCAACTTCTCCCTGGGCAAGGGCGACTGGCTTGTAAAGCAGGCCCACGAGTACGGAGGTAAAGTAGTTGCCACCGTCGTCAATGCCTATCATGCAAAGAGGGCGCAGGACTATGGCTGTGATGCCGTCATTGCGACCGGTCATGAAGCGGCAGCTCATGGAGAAGCCCTGACCACATTCATTTTGATCCCCACGCTCGTCGATGCCTTAAAGATTCCCGTGATCGCTGCGGGCGGCATCGGTGACGGCCGCGGTCTCGCAGCGGCCCTGGCATTGGGCGCGGACGGTGTTGCCATGGGGACCCGGCTCATGACGACGAAGGAAAGTCCGCTTCATGAAGCCTACAAAAAACTCTCCCTCGAAAAAGAGGCCACCGATACCATCTTCTCTACCCGTTTTGACGGTCTCCTCTGCCGCGTGCTGAAGACCGATGCGGCCAATCGCGCCGTCGCGCGCGGGCTTGATCTTCCGGCGGCCTTCTTCAATTCCCGCGAGATTGCCCAGCAGATCCATGCCCCGTACTGGAAGCTGTGTCTCGGTGTTATGGCTTCCGGATGGAAGAACGCCAAGCAGATGGCCTTCATGGCCAACGCCTTTAAGGCAATTCGCGTCGCCACAGAAAAGGGCGATACAAAGGAAGGGGTGCTTCCGGCTGGTCAGGTAACGGGGCTCATTCACGACGAGCCCACGATAGCGGAGCTCTTTGAGCGGTTCGTTGCCGAGGCTAAAACGATTCAGCAGCAACTTGCGGTAAAGATGAACTGACGCAGTGTCACCATTTAAACGTAGTGCGTACCTTCAGGTGCGCTGTATGACCTGACATAAAATCTATAAGAGAATCTGTGGAGGTGCCGGTATGGCCGTCGTAGAGTGGAAAAGGGATGATACCGTTGCTGTCGTTAAAATGGTAAACGGAGAAAACAGGTTTAACCCCGTCTTCATCAAGGAATTTCTCCAGGTCTTCGATGAGATCGAAAAAGATAAGGCTGTAGCATCGGTCGTTATTGTTTCCACTGATGTGAAAAGCTGGTCCCAGGGAATAGACCTCATCTGGATGCAGGGACGTATGGCCGAACAGGACCTTCAGGCGATCCGCGGTTTCCTGTACGGTCTGAACGATATTTTCAAAAGGATACTCCTCTTTCCTGTGCCCGTCATCTGCGCCATCAACGGACATGCCGTAGCAGGCGGGGCTATCTTGTCCTTAGCCTGCGATTTCCGTTTCATGAGGGCCGATAAGGGATTCTTTTTCTTTTCCGAGGTCGACGTGGGCATTCCCTTCATACCGGGCATGATGACATTTTGCCGGAAGGCCGTTCCCGAATATAAATTCGAAGAGATGATGTACACGGGAAAGCGCTATGGCGCCTCCGAAATGGAAGCACACCACGTGATAATGAAAGCCTGCCCCAACGAAGAGGCCCTGATGGCGGATGCCATGGCTTTTGCCCGCACCTTCAATAAGAAACGAGGCGTCTTTGGTGAAATGAAGCGGCGTATGCACAAGCACATCATTGACGTCATAGATACCGAGGACCGCGAATACATCGATCCGCTTAAGGTCATGTACGGAGACTAATTTTTGACAAACGTAGTGCAGGCCTTCAGGTCTGCCGTGTCGCCATTTATATGTAGTGCGTACCTTTAGGTGCGCTATCTTGGCAGGACTAAAGTCCTGCACTACATTATTATGAACCGTTTAAGATTTCTCAGTCACTGCGTTCCTTCGAAATGACAAGAAAGAAAAACAATTTCCCGCCTCACCCTTGTCATTCCCAACCCTTCCCCTGTCATTTCGACCGAAGGGAGAAATCTTTTTCTGTCCCTTGAATAATAGTTTGTCATTCCCGCGAAAGCGGGAATCCAGTCTTTCGCCGTAGTGCAGACCTTCAGGTTTGCTGTATTGGTAGGTATTATTAACTGGGGAAAATGATATTTGTGAACTGTTCTGTCAGGGGCTTTAGCGAGGATAACAGATCGTGAAAAGATCTTTTATGTTTTCCGCGTGCGGAGGATGATCTCAGACATCCTTTCTCCTCAACCAGGCATCCTGATATAATCTGCCGATGCAGGCAAATATGGCCAGGAAAAATAACCCGAGCATAAAGTTGGGAGAAGTACCGAGAAGCTCATCCAGCATGTGTCCTGCGTAGAGGAATAGGAAAGAGGCAATCACAATCACAAACCCCCACGAACTCAGCATAAAGATCGCTCTGTACATTTTGCGGTCTGCTTGTGTTTTGTGAATTACTGTCATGGCCTTAACCTCCTTTCCCTTCAGGGTTGATCATCATACCGGTATGAAAACCGGCATGATGGTCTTTAGCTTACGAGGGTCTTAATGGCATTGAAAACCGGAGCCGTGAACAGGGCGACGAGAATTGTGTATATTGCGAAAACGCCCATCAGCTCACCGGCATAGAACCTCGTATATTTTTGCTTCAGAGAGATGATCATCATCCCGCCGATTATCAGACATCCAAGTTGAAAATAGGGGAAGTCGCTCACACCTGCTACTGCATATTCAGCGAAGCCGAATGTCGCCGTCCCTAACACCACAAATATCGTCAGAACAAATGTTTTAAGTATTTTTTTCATGATCTGTTTTCTCCTTTGTCGTCAATTTGTTTTGACTTGTATTACCGCATTATCCATGCCAACTTTTCGTGCTCAGGGGATTAATATTATAACGTCTTGATTATACCAGGTTATTATGAATTGAAATGATCCTGGGGCAGCGCTTCAGACCCCTGCAAAGCGGGGTTTACTTAAAGAAGCGTTAAATGACGTTTAATGAAATGAGAAATTGGATGGTGAAGATTCGTCAGTTGTGATCAGGGCTGATTGTCAGCTATAGACAAGCCATTATGCAAGAGACATATCACCAGTGAGAGAGACGTCATATGGGGCATCTTAACGTCCAAAATCCAAGGATACGATTTACCTATCGATAACCGTATACTTAATTATCATTGTCTATTGGTCTTGTGTCACGTATCCTTACGTAAATATGCCAAAGATGTCGAAGGGGTTAAAGACCGAAATAATGTTTTTTACATCTCAGAAAAATAGGAGGAAATTATGAAGAAAATAGTGCTTTCATTGTTGTTGACGGTTGTTTTTGCTGTGCCCGCTTTTTCACAGATGAAGGATATGCCCATGAAGGAGCATAAGGGAGGACACGGACAGATGATGGAAATGGGCAATATGGACAAGATGGGCGATATGATGGGCATGTGCATCGCACATGCAGATATGATGGGGCTTACCGATGACCAGGTCATGAAAATGAAGCCTATACACAGAGAAATGCAAAAAAAGCAGGCCCGGTTCAAAGCTGACATGAAGATTGCGGAGATCGAGCTTATGGAAATCATGGAAGTGAAAGATTTTAACATGGAGAAGGCAAGTTCAGCAGTTAAAAAAATTGCACAGATAAGAACAGCCAATCATTTGGAAATGTTAAAAGCCATGAAAGAAATGCGGACTATTTTGACGGACGAACAGTTTAAGAAAATGAAGAAGATGATGTCCATGAAGCCATGTGAGAAGAAACCGGCAATGGGAATGATGAAGAAACAATAATGATCATTAAGAGAAAAGATTAGGGACACGATGTTGCGGAGTTGATTGCACATTAACCCATGCAGGGAAGTAATCATACATTGTGAGATATCTTCTATGCTTGTGATTTTTGTTCTCACGTCCTTGTAAAGGAGAAGGGTGATGAAAAAATTAATTCTAACGGTTTTAATCCTGGTATTATTCGCTTCCCCGATCTCTGCCCAGATGAGCACCGGTCAAGGTGGTGGCATGATGGGTGGTGGTTGGGGGTGGGGAATGAACCCCGGGTGGGTTGTTACGATCATTATCGCGATCGTCGTTATTTTAGGTATCGTTTATATGATGAAACGAAGGTAAGAATCTTAAGGGACAAAAAATATTTCTTATAAAACAATTCCTGGTGCGGCATATTGATGCCGAACATATTCAACCAGGCACCATGATGATGGCTGCCTTATAGTGTCCGTGGCTAATAAAGGGAGCTATCTCCCTCCTGATAATCTATTGCTGCAGTTCCGTGACCCTCAAGACAGGCGCCCCTCGCCCGTTTATAGTTTGCACGCATTTGGTTCAACTGGGCTTGTGGCATGCCGCCAGTAGGCTGCGTCGGGTCGTAATGTGTCTGGCTTACAGCCCAGCGATGGCATTCGTAACGGTCCTTTGCCTGTTGTTCTTCGCTCTGGCCCTGCGGGGCATAGACAAATGTCCTTTCAGCATATGACGGCTGTACCGATGGCGCAGGTTGAACATAAACCGGAGGCCGTTCCCGGACCAACACTGGTGAAGGTACATAATAGGGTGGATAGTAATTGGACGCCCGGGCTACTGAATTAGACGCCAGAGCTACCGAATTAGACACCAGAACTACTGCACCTCCTATTATAGCCCAGGGCAACCACCAACCTCCATAGCCACCTCCCCTATGGCCGCCGCCACCATAATAGTCTCTTGCGTCACTGGGCAATGGGCTTACGAGAAACATTATCATTGTGAATATAAGAACTGCGCAGGCAGTTTTCTTCATATTTCTTCTCCTTGCTTGATTCTGCAAATCTGCTTTTTAATCGTTGCGCTCCCGTTTTCAATATGTTTCTATGAATATTAAGCAAGAAGCAGGCCCAAAAGAGGACAGCAATACAAGTGCAAGATATCAAATCATATCTAACAAATATGCATTTTTTTGATTGGATGCTTTTCATTAATAATGGATAGGAAGTACACAGTGGGTAGTATCCAGTGTGGTAAAAAGTATCCATAGGTGCAGTCGCTTATTTATTTCCGGGTTTTCTTATAACATTGCAATTGGCAGTCTATAAGACTTATTGTAGTTTGCTCATAGTTGATATATAAAATAGTATCAATCCGCAAAAAAGGGCCATCGATGAAATCTACCTTTATGAGAATTGCTCTGCTTTCTTTTCTGCTTCTCTTTTTTCTGCCCAACCTTGCTGCCTCCGAATCAAAAACCTTTATCAAGGAATACACCTATCAGGCAAGCGAAGCAGACAGCAAGATTTCCTCGAGGGCCATCGCCCTTGAACAAGTCAAAAGGCTTCTCTTGGAGGAACTGGGAACCTATATTGAGAGTCATACGGAAGTCACAAATTTTCAATTAACAAAAGACCAGATTACAGCTTTGACCGCCGGCATTGTGCAGACTCAAATTCTGAACGAGAAATGGGATGGAGAGAGATATTGGATCAAAGCAAAAATCGATGCCGATCCTAACAAAGTTGCAAGAGATCTCGATGCTCTTCGCAAAGACAGGGAGAAAAGCAAAGAACTTGAGGACGCAAAGAAGAAAGCAGAAACTGCGTTAAAAGAAGTTGAAAGGTTAAGGAAGGAACTTGAGTTATCTAAGAAGGATCAGGCGAACATTGCCAAATATGATAAAGCCATAAAAGAGTTGAGTGCCACAGATTGGTACCGCAAAGGACTTTCGTCTGCGAGGTCAGGCAATTATGATGAGACGATAGCCGCTACTACAAAAGCAATTCAACTAAATCCCCAATATTTGTTAGCCTATGTAACTCGGAGTTTTGCATATATTAGATCAGGCAAGTACCATCCGGCTATTGCAGATTGCAGCAGGGCTATCGAGCTGGACCCCAAGAATACACAGGCCTATGTCAATCGCGGGATAGCATATGCCAAGTTAGGCGATTACAAGCAGGTGCTGGCAGATTCCAACAGGGCTATCGAACTGGACCCCAAAATTTCGATGGCCTACGTCAATCGGGGGATGGCATATGGCAAGTTAGGCGATCACAAGCAGGCCCTTGCAGATTCCAACAGGGCTATCGAACTGGACCCCAAAAATGCACAGGCCTATGTCAATCGGGGGATGGCATATTCCAGATTAAACTATGATGACCAGGCAATCAGCAACTATAAAAGCGCTGCAAGGTTAGGTAACAAACAAGCACAAGATCATTTAAGGTCAAAAGGAATTAGCTGGCAATAAGGCACATACCTATTGCCCAGAATTCTGCAATGCCCAATAAGGAACGCAGAAACACTAACCACGGATATATTTTATTGTCGCCTTATCAATCTGAACGAAGGGAGCAAGGATTATATGAGGAGAGGATGTTTAATAATCAGTATATTACTGCTGCTTCTATGCGGCAATAGCTGCGCAGTTATCGGGCGGGGTCAGAATTTCAGGCCTTTTGACGATAAAACGCTGGAGCAGGTGCAGCAAGGCAAAACAACCGCGAGTGAAGTGACAAAATTATTTGGAGCACCCAGTCAGATAGTTAAACTATCTAACGGCAACGCTTATGTATACGAACGATCAGTAGACAAAGTAACAGGACTTTGGTTGCTTATCATTACCTTCGGCAACTTTGACACCCAGTATGACCGCATTGTATTCTTCATCAATAAAGATGATGTAGTGACCCATTACGGAAGCAGCTTTAAAACGGGGACAGCCTCTTATGCGATGCCGTTCTAACAAAATCATATGGATCCTGATGATTTTGTTCATAGGACAAGTTATATGCGGGTGCGTTTCTCTCCAGATCGACAAGATCAATGATGGGGCAGATATTCCTCCCCCGCCGGCTGAATTCAAAGCAGGAAAAACCTCGCTTCAGGAAGTGCTGAACTCCTATGGGGCGCCATCCGAAATCGTAAATATGGAGGGACATTTTGCTCTTCATTATAAAAGAACTATGGATAGGGCTGGGCATATTTCGATAGGGGTTCCTTTTGCTGATGTCCTGAAGGTCGGCCCCGAATTGAATACGAGGGGTACCCTTTTAAGGCATGACACAGTTATTTTTATCTTTACACGCGAGGGACTGCTGGAAGATATGATCTATGAAAAAGGGACCAGTCAACCTTTGTGGGACACCTTCTGGAAATAGGGTCACGAAATATCCGTATGTCATTCCCCTCCTGTCATTCCCGCGCAGGCGGGAATCCAGTGATGTGTCATTCCGGTGAACCGAAGCCCTGAGCATGGTGAAGGGGAATGTGAGTAATCTTTAAGATCATAAATTGTGATCTTAAAACAATGTGACGTACCTACCTCAAATCTATTTATAGAGTCCCAAGAATTCCTCAACGCTGATACCGGCTATTGCAATCAGATGCCTGATTAAACCTTGCTTTACCGGCTTACCTTTGTGCAACGGTATCGAAAGGATGCAAGGACTGCCCCCTTTGGACAGTATCACATGGCTTCCAGTCTGCCTTGCCACCTGCCATCCTGCCCGTTCGAATGCTTTAACAACTCGCTTAGGCTTCAGGTTGTGCAGTCCGCTCATAAAATCCTTTTAATTCTTTCTTTGCCCGCCTGGATATGAAGACATCCTTTAATAGCATCCTCGATCATCGTGAGAGCTTCTTCCAGAGTATCCCCCTGAGAGGCGCAACCCGGGACACTTGTATACTCAACCCAAAAACCGCCATCTTCCGTGTCGGCATGAACGACGACAGGATATTTTTTCCCCATGACTTTTACCTCATATTTTCTCCGGTCATGTAAAATTTTTACTTCGCCTCTCAATTCTTCAATGATCAATCCCAAACCAACGGTGATCACCATCTGACCGTGCTTCAAGGTATCAATGATCACTCTTGAATCTTTTGTAAGAACAAAAATGGTTTTTCCATCTGTTAAGAATTTCAAATCTGAAAGTGGCTTATCGACATTCGGCATATTCTTTTTAAGATACCAGACGGCTTTTCTGATTTTCTGCAAACTTATACCTGTGCCGAGCAAAGTCCGTGCAACCTTCAACTGGATCAGGTCGCTGAATGAATATAGTCTTGTACTTCCCTGCCCCGCAGCTTCTCTCACAGAGGGTTTGACGAAATGGCTCCTATCCCAATAATCGATTTGCCTTTTGCTCAAGCGGGTAATCTTTGAAACTGCACTGGTATTAAAATTCATTTTACTGACTCCTCTGTGTTATTATAACTACATTAATGTATTTTAAATACTATTCATTGCACATTGTCAAGTTTTTTTGTCATTCCCGCCCCCTCCCTTGTCATTCCGCACTTGATGCGGAATCCAGCCGTACTATAATAAACTCTTTGAAGTCATTTAAGAAAATGTGTATAGTTATCAGAAGAGAGAAATTATCGGAAAGGATGTGATTTGAATGAAAAGGGAGCAACTGCTGGAGCGTATCACGATTGATCCTCAAATCATGGTTGGCAAACCGACTATAAGAGGTTTGAGAATTACTGTGGAGCAAATACTCGAGTCCTTCGCAGGTGGCATTTCCATAGAGGAAGTGCTGGAAGATTATCCCGAGCTTCAGCGAGAAGACTTGCAGGCTGCACTGCTGTATGCTTCAGAAGTTATCGCTAAGGAAAAGGTTTACGCGATTCAGGGAGGCTGAGCGTATACTCAATGAGCCAACTGAGATTTCTGGTTGATGTCGGTGTCGGCAGGAAGGTCGAGAGATGGCTGATAGAAATCTTAAGGCTCGCCGATGCACGAGCGAATGAAAAAATAGAGGTGCTCAAGAATATCCTCAGGGATCATTCCGATCAAATTGAAAACAGTTTGAGTGTTTATCAGGATGGTCGGTTTTGAATCAAGAAGTCCTAAACTATACAATTCGATACCTTCCGCCTGCCATACCAAAATCTCCCCCGTCATTCCCGCGCAGGCGGGAATCCAGTAATATGTCATTTCGACCGAAGGGAGAAATCTTTTTCTCTTATTATTTACACGCCCCCTTTGACAAAAAGGGCAGCAATAGCGCAGGAATTTTAACCATAACATTGCCAAAAACGAAATGAGTACTATATTAACCTCACAGGGGAATTTATGGCATTTTCAACAGGGAACAATACATATCGGGAGAGCGCAGAAAAAATAGCAAATTTATCCTTTGCTGTCGGTGTTTACCGTCCACCCAGCGAGGGCGGGAGCGCATCGCTCCTCCTCCGGATTACGGAGAATTGCCCGTGGAATAAATGCACCTTTTGCGAAATGTACAAGGGGCATCCCTTTGTGTATCGCAGCGTAGGAGACATCAAAGCCGATATCGATACCGTAAAGGCCATCAGCGATGAACTTGCAGCCGTCTCCGTGAAAATGGGGCACGGTGGCCGAATCACGTCAGAGGTCGGAATGGCTATTTTGCGGGCCGATCCTTCTCTTCATAACAGCCATTGCTTCATCACCGTTTTCAACTGGCTCCAGTCAGGAGGCAAGACGGCCTTTCTGCAGGATGCCGACAGCATGATCATGCGACCGCATGAGATCATAGAAGTGCTCAAGCATCTGCGCGGAACGTTAAAAACACTTACCAGGGTGACCTCCTACACCCGCTCCAAGACATTAGCTCAGAGAAAGCCGGAAGAGTTAAAGGCCATCCGGGAAGCGGGACTCGATCGTCTTCATGTCGGTCTGGAAACAGGAGATGACGAATTGTTGGGTGTTGTCCGCAAAGGTGTGACCAGCGCCGAACAGATTGATGGCGGTAAAAAGGCCATGGCTGCGGGCTTTCAACTTTCCGAATACTGGATGCCCGGTCTGGGCGGCACTGAACGCTGGCGGCAGCATGCCGAGAACACCGCACGCGTCCTTACAACCATCAATCCAAACTACATCAGGTCCCGTCCCTTTGTTCCCAGAGGCGAAACGCCGATCTTTGAGGATTATGAGCAGGGAAGGCTGCACCTCTCTTCACCGCATGAGCGTCTTGAAGAATTACGGGTGATGATCGAAGGGCTGAATGTTACCTCGCGTGTCTGCTTTGACCACCAGATGAATTCCTGGACAAACAGACGTGGCGGTCTGCTCTTCCATCAGGGTTATGAAGGCTATAAGTTCCCTGAAGAAAAGCCGCGTGTTCTGGAACTGATTCGCGAAGGCCTTTCCATAGACGAATCAATGCACATCCATGTGAAAGATCTCATCGCCATGGGATCTCTGTGATTCCACCCCTGCCCCTGTCATTCCCGCGCCGGCGGGAATCCAGTGCATTGTCATTTCGAAGGAGCGCAGCGACTGAGAAATCCTTGTCCCGAACGAAGAGAGGGATCTTTAAGATTCCTCACATGCGTTCGGAATGACAGTAGGATGAAAAAAAGGCGCCACAGGGGATTTTTTGACAAACGTAGTGCAGACCTTCAGGTCTGCTGTGTCACCATTTAAATGTAGTACATGCCTTTAGGTGTGCTATATTGGCAGGACTAAATCATCATCAGGAGGTTATGCATACGAATATGAAAGTGATTAGAATGAATCTTTTACGAGCGACGGCCATCGGTTTCATCCTGGTTTTCTTAATTCCCATCTTGCCTATGACGCAGAATACGGCTTGGGGAGAAGAACAAAAACCAATTCAACTTTCAAAGCCCCAAATCGCCGGCAATCCTTTGATGCAGCTCTTGGCAAAGAGAAGCTCTTCACGAGAATTCAGTTCAGAACCATTGCCGGTGAATATCCTTTCAAATATGCTCTGGGCGGCATCCGGAATCAATCGTCCGGATGGCAGACGGACCGCACCTACTGCGAGTAATCGGCAAGAGATGGACATCTATGTTGCAACTGCTGCGGGCCTTTACCTCTATGATGCAAAATCCGACCTTTTGAAACCAATAGTGGCAGAAGATATCAGAGGTTTGACCGGTACGCAGGAATTTGTAAAGGAAGCTGCTGTGAACCTTATTTACGTGGCGGATTATTCCAGAATGAAATCAGCGTCAGATGAGGTTAAAAACATGTTGGCAGCAGCGGACACCGGGTTCATAAGCGAAAATGTTTATCTTTATTGTGCCTCCGAAGGATTATCAACGGTTGTACGTGCGGGGATATACAGGCCGGCACTTGCAAAAGCTATGGGCTTGCGACCGGATCAGAAAATCATTCTGGCGCAGTCCGTCGGATACCCCAAGAAGCAAAGATAATCCCGTGTCATTCTTTCTCGCCCCCTTTGACAAAGGGGGCCACGGGGGATTTTTTAATCGTCTTGTTCTCTCCTCGCTTTTCCTTCCCACCCCTCTCTGTCATTCCCGCGCAGGCGGGAATCCAGTTTTATTTCTTCTCTCTCTCAATACAGACAGAAGATTCCCATGGCTAAGAAGCTTGACAAATGTTAACACGCATGTTAACTTGCAGCCATGATTAGAAAGGTCATCTTTTATAAAACCTTGGGCGGTCGGTGCCCCGTTCAGGAGTTTCTTGATTCCTTGAACGGCAAGGCAGCACAGAAGATCATCTGGGTGCTGCGTCTATTGGAGGATCTGGAAACTGTACCATCAACATACTTTAAAAAACTGACCGGAACAGACATCTGGGAATGCAGGATTCAGCATGGACAGAACAGCTATAGAATATTCTGTTTCTTTGATAGTCATTCCGTAATTGTTCTTACCCATGGTATTATGAAAAAGACTCAGAAAACACCGAAGCAGGAAATAGAAAGAGCCGAATATTACAGGAAAGAATTCTTAGGCAGGAGGGAAAAGAAGTGAGTGACTTGAAGAAATATATAACTGATAGAAGAAAGAAAGACAAAGAATTCGCTAATGGTTTTGACGAAGGTTATGAGCAGTTCAAGATCGGGATTGTTCTTCGTCAAGCGCGTGAATCCGCTGGTCTGACCCAAGAGGACCTGGCAAATCGTCTGAAGACTAAGAAAACGGCCATCTCAAGGATTGAGAACCATGCGGAAGATATAAAGCTGTCAACATTGGATCGGGTGGCGAAGGCGCTGGGAAAGCGATTACAGGTCCGTATTGCATAAGATTCTTCGCCTTATGGCGATCGCTGTTCAACAGAAATAGAACAGTATCAAGAAAGGCAATCAAAATGAGAAAAGAATACGATTTTTCAAAAGCTAAAAAGAATCCATATGCAAAACGACTTAAGCTACAGGCACGAAGAAGACCGCCTTCTCATCCGGGATCGATTCTCAAGCTTCATTACCTGGAACCGGCAGGAATTAGCGTTACGGATCTTGCGAAGGAGCTGAGACTGTCGAGAAAAACAGTATCTAAAATATTGAATGAACGAGGCGCTGTGACAACGGATGTTGCCTTGCGGTTATCCAGAGCGTTTGATACCACTCCTGAATTATGGCTGAACCTTCAGAGAAATTACGATCTCTGGCATACGGCGAATGAAACGACGGGTTGGCAGGCAATAAGACCCATAGCGAAAATTGCACATGCAAGCACATAGTGGCTGAAAGACCTCCCCCCTCCCTGTCATTCCCGCCCCGGCGGGAATCCAGTAGACCTTTTGTCATTTCGAAGGAGCGCAGCGACTGAGAAATCCTTGTCCCGAACGAAGAGAGGGATCTTTAAGATTCCTCACATGCGTTCGGAATGACAGTAGGATGAAGAAAAGAGGGCCACGGGAGATTTTAATTTGCCATTCCTGCCCTTGTAAGTAACGGTATTATTATCTGGGGAAGATGATATTTATGAACTGTTCTGTGAGGGGCTTAAGTGAGGATCACAGATCGTGAAAGGGTCTCTTATGTTTTACATGGGAAGGATGATCTCAGATATCTTTTCTCCTCCGCCAGGCATCCTGATATAACCTGCCGATACAGAGAAATATGGCCAGGAAAAACAACCCTAACATAAAGTTGGGAGAAGTGCCCAGAAGCTCGTCCAGCTTATATCCCGCATAGAGAAAGAGGAAAGAGGCGATAACAATCACAAACCCCCACGAACTCAGCATAAAAATAGCTCTGTACATTTTATGGTCTTGGTGTGTCTTGTGATTCGCTAACATGGCCTTAACCTCCTTTCCCTTCAGGGTCGATCACCATACCGGCAATGAAAACCGGTATGATGGTCTTCTTAGCTTACAAGGGTCTTAATGGCAGTGAAAACTGGAGCCGTGAACAGGGCGATGAGAATTGTGTACATCGCGAATATGCCTACCAGCTCACCGGCATAAAACCTCGAATATTTGTGCTTCAGGGAGATGATCGTCATCCCGCCAACAATCAAACATCCAAGTTGAAAATAGGGGAATTCGCTCACGCCTGTTACTGCATACTCAGCGAAGCCGAAGGTTGCCGTCCCTAACACCACAAATATCGCCAGGCCTAATGTTTTAAGTGTCTTTTTCATGATCTGCTTTCTCCTTTGTAGTTAATTCGTTTTGACTTGTAATATCGCATTATCCATGCCAACTTTGTGCGTTTAGGGGATGAATCTTATAACGTCGTGATTGTACCAAGCTATTATGAATTGAAATGATTTTGGGACAGCGCTTCAGACCCCTGAAAAGCAGGGGTTATTTAAAGAAGCGTTAAATGACATTTAATGAAATGGGAAATTGGATGGTGAAGGTTCGTTAGCTGTGATCAGGTCTAATTGTCAGCTATAGATAAGCCATTATGCAATTACACGCCCCCTTTAACAAAGGGGGCCACTTCCTGTCATTGTGAGGAGCGCAGCGACGTGGCAATCTTATCCCTTCGTCCTTCCCGCCCCTCCCCCTTGTCATTTCGACCGCAGGGAGAAATTTTTTTCTGTCCCTTAAATAATAGTTTGTCATTCCCGCGCAGAGCCTGCCCTCGACCTGATCGGGGGCGGGAAGGACAATGGGGGAGCGGGAAGGACGGAATAAGGGAAAGCGAAAAATGCAAAGTGCAAAATCAAAAGAAGGATTTCTCACATGCGTTCGAAATGACAATTCACTGCCGCAAGCTAAGGGCTTGCGCTCGCTGCCGGATTAAGATAAATGATGCAACATGGAAAATGCATGGATACTGATGGCGCTGATTGCCACCCTCAGCGGGGTGACCCAAGAAAGGAAACAAGTTTATGCAATTCACTTTCGCACACAATAATTTCAACGTACTCAATTTGGAGAAAAGCCTCTCCTTCTACCGGGAGGCGCTGCAACTGACGGAAGCAAGAAGGAAAGAAGCACCGGATGGGAGTTTCATCCTCGTCTTTCTCGGCGATGGTCGGACGACGCACCGGCTCGAGTTGACCTGGCTCAAAGACAGGCGGGAGCCTTACAATCTGGGCGACAATGAATTTCACCTGGCTTTCACAGTCGATGATTTTGCGGGCGCCCATGCCCTCCATGAAAAGATGGGCTGCATCTGTTACGAAAACAAGGATATGGGAATCTACTTTATCAACGATCCGGATGACTATTGGATCGAGATTGTACCAACAAAAAGATGATCCGTTTTTCGGAGCCGGAAGAAATTGATAAGGCTGGGACTCGCAATTAGCAAAATCTCAAGAGTAAAGATTTGACCCAAACAATAGGGGCTACTATACATTCCTTGGTCTTTCTAAAGTCCAAAAACTCTGGTGATTAGCATGGACAAAGAACTCACGAAAACATACCGATTATTTCTAAAAGACAGCATCCGTAAGGTCATTGATTTTTCTCAAACTGATCAGAACAGAGGGATTGCGCCTCCTCCTATTGAAAAACCTTACCAAAAACAAGCCAAACGAATTACACTTCCCCAATATGACCAATTTAAAAACGTCGATAAGATTGATCTTAAAACTGCTATTAGCAACCGTGCAAGCCGCAGATCCTATAGCAATCAATCTCTCTCCCTTGAAGAACTGTCTTTTCTCCTGTGGGCTACCCAGGGCATAAAACAAATGCTTGATCCCGGTCATGCGTTAAGAAATGTTCCTTCTGCCGGCTGCCGCCATGCACTTGAAACATATCTCTGTGTTTTGAATGTCGAGGGTCTTGATCCGGGTATCTACCGCTATCTTCCTCTTGAACATGAACTCCTGTTTGAATTTGCTGAGGAGAACTTAAACAGCAAAATTGTTCAGGCCGTTCTTGGTCAACGCTATCCGGGAGAAGCCGCCGTTACCTTTATCTGGACAACCATCCCCTACAGAATGGAATGGCGCTATGATATCGCCGCTCATAAGGTCATTGCGATTGACGCCGGTCATGTCTGCCAGAATCTTTATCTTGCCTGCGAAGCAATAGGTGCAGGAACTTGCGCTATGGCTGCTTATGATCAGGAAGGGGTGGACAAACTACTCAGAATTGACGGACAGGATGAATTCACTATTTATATTGCATCGGTGGGTAAAAAACGGGGACGATGATGGGAGAAGTTTGGTCATATGCAAGTTCTTGAACAATCAATACTCGCCGGTATCCGGATGAAGAACCGCATTCTCCGTTCCGCAACCTGCGAAGTAATTTGCGATGCCCTCGGCCATCCTCAGCCTTCATACTATGAGCTCTATGAAAAATTATCTAGCGGCGAGTACTGCGCATGTTGCCAGTTTCAACCACGTATCCTTCCATAGGCAGTCCCCAGCTTTTTCATTTTGCTTCTTAGTATGCTCGGGTTGACACCCAGGATGGCGGCCGCGCCGCCGGGCCCGTGCACGATGCTGGTTGCCTTTTGCAGGGTCCGCTGTATGTGAAGGGCGGTGGTGCAACGGGATGACAGCAGCCAATAGATTCCCGCTTTCGCGGGAATGACAATGGAGAGGCGGGAAGGACAATTAAAATCCCCCGCGGCCCCCTTTATGAAAGGGGGCGAAGAAATAGATTTTCTGCTTCTTTTACTCCAAGGAGACGGTTGCCGTCAGGTAGGAGAAGGTCGCCGACGGCGTTCCCCAGATCGATATAGCGATGTTGCCGTACTTATTGTTGAGTTCCTTTTGCGGATACCAGGGGTCGGGCTGGACCGTCACCGCATCCTTCGGTGAAGAATTCGCTACACGCGGCTGATACCAGTCACTCCGCTCGCCGGGCGTGTAGACCTTCCAGAATCGCTGATCGGTCTTAAAGACAACCCGGCCGGACGAGTCGACTGCGATGAGCATGAAACCGTAGCTTCCTCCCCGACGTCCCCCTACCGTGAATACGTCCCCGTTACTGAGTGAGGCCGATGCCGCGAAAGCGGGCTGCGGAGCCTCATCGCCGCGCGTCTTGAATGAGGGCTCATAGCGCCGCAGCGGGACCCCGTTTAGGTAGACATCGGCGTCGTCCGCCATATGCCAATATATAGTTACAGGTACAGCAGCTCCTCCAGTCTTGCCGCCTGGCGAAGACGGACTTTCTTCAAACGAGATTCCAAGAATGTCATCTTTGTTCACCGGAACCGTGACGACACGACCATCCTTAAGGAATACCGTCATCGCGCCGAAAGCATACGCGGAAATGGCAAAGAGTGACAAAGTCATGATTGCGATAATCCAGAGATGTTTTTTTCTTCCTTTCATCCTGCACTTCCCCCTTTCAAGATAGTGAATTGTTAACTTCGAGCGAGCACCTGCTCTTTTTTGTGTGAATTGGGTAGATTGGTCTCGATCTCTGACAGTGACGATTACACATAGCATAAGTATTGAGAGAATACCATCCATGACTACCGTTTGCCTTTTGCGGGGCTATCAGTATGTGAAGGGCGGTGGTTTTGTCGAGATTGGCCGGCTCCTCCGTAATGCCGGCAAGCATTTCAGGCGCACAAATTTCATCCGTTCCCGCGAGAAGCCTGAAGGTCAGTGGCTTTCCCTTTCAAGCTAAAAAGCAGATATTCTTGACGCTGTGCTTATTTATTCAGTCTTCTTTGCCGACACAGATAGCTCATTAATTTCTTCCGGAAGTTTACCCATATCCTTCAGGGCGCGTACGCTCGGAAGATGCATGAGGGCACCGCCCTTCTGTTGTTGAAGAAATTTGGCGAGACTGCCGTCTGTAATTCGAATGTGCTCCAGCAGCCAATTTTCGATGGCAAAGGAAACCTTTAGCTTCAGGTCCTTGGATATTTTTTCCGTTTGTGCTCGCTTGACAAAGGCGGTAACATCTTGCTTGAAACGCTCATGCAACTGGCGATGATGCTCATAGTTTGGGAAATTAGATTCTATCATGACATACTCTTCTGCGGCGAAGTGGTAGATCACATAGTCAGAAAGAAACGTGAGTGCGTCTTCAAAGATCGCTCCGTCTGTCTTGTATGCAGAAGGGTTAATAACTCTGTTTCCAAGGTCGAGTAAAGTTCTGTGTTGTTCATCAATGTCCTCAATACCCGTGACAAGGTCTTCGGTCAGTTCGAATCGTCTCATATTTCACCTAGCCTTCTTATAAAATTATATTGGACTCTCATATATCATAGTAGAAGCGATTTTATTATGCCAAAGTTACATGGCAGAGAAATGGGCTGAATGACGGACCGGGAGCAGACCTGAAGGTCTGCACTGCGTGAAGTCAACAGCGGGAAAGCATTTCTCCCTTCCCCTTCACCATGTTCAGGGCTTCGGGTTCACCGAAATGACAACTCACTGGATTCCCGCCTGCGCGGGAATGACA
>Ga0182021_10001561_pt1 | contig 26459 bp, 13 predicted proteins | sample 612E3MmetaG_FD_120493 | JGI IMG/M metagenome (GOLD analysis project Ga0182021, IMG submission 120493) | Permafrost microbial communities from Stordalen Mire, Sweden - 612E3M metaG (Illumina Assembly) | ecosystem: Environmental > Terrestrial > Soil > Wetlands > Permafrost | place: Sweden...
CTGACCATGATTGGACGTGCCGTCTTCTTTATCAATCCTGTTCATCTTTTTGCCTGTTGTCGTTAATGATTCCAAGGTCCCTCGGCGGCATATTGGTATATTAACCGAAGGGTGTATGGCGGTCAAGGGGGAATTAGAGAGGAGCGGGTAGAAAGTAGAGAGGAGACAAAACGCTGGCCACAGAAAGGTCTAAGGTGTAAGGCCGAAGGCCGAGGGAAAGCCCCCTCACCCCGCCCTCTCCCCCTGAAGGAGGAGAGGGGAAAAAGGAGGGGGTGGGCGTCCGGGTACCACGGGCTTGCGCCCGAGGCTAGTACCAAACGCCCCTACGGGGCTATGGGAATGATCCACCCCTCACCTGTATCCTCTCCCCCCGGTGGAGGGAGAGGGGTGAAACGGCGACCGGCAAATCCAAGGTTGAACTTCGCGCGCCCTTTCAGGGCTTTGTGTTGGGGGTGGCCCGTTACCAGGGGCGACGCTTCGCTTGCCCCTGGCTATTTTCGCGAGCCCCGTTGGGGCTCTTGAAACAACAACGGCTGGGAAAACCGGGTCAGGAGCGGAGGAACTTGACGAGGATGAGGACGAGCATGGCGAGAAGATAGAGCTGGAGGCAGAAAAGCGCCACTTTCACGGTTCGAGTCATCTGGATGCGGGGCATACTCAGAGCCTCTAATATAAATGACGTCTGGCTTCGGCCGGCTGCGGCGGGTGCCGGCATCGTCGGCCTCCATCGGCGATTCGCCGCCTGCTAAATCGCTTCAGTCGGCCTCCTTGCCGCCCCACCGCCTCGCACGGCCTCGGGCCGACGACTTCATTATGTTAGAGGCTCTTGGCCTCGAAAGAAATGACTAAATCCTAATGACTAATGCCGAATCAATGACGAAACGGAAATGACGAATAAGCCCCCTCACCCTCCTTCGTCCCGATGAATCGGGACTACGGAGGGCAAGCCCTGCCCTTCCCCTGAAGGAGGAGAGGGATGAAACAGCCAGACGATCCACCCCTCATCCGGCGGCGCAAGTGCGCCGCAGAGCAGGTGAGCAGTAGAACAGGTGAGCAGGAGAAAGAACAATCAAAGAAGAACACTGGCGGACAAGCCGCCAGTGGCACAAAGATTCGCCCCTCACCCTGACCCTCTCCCGGAGGGAGAGGGGATCGCCGCGCAGCCTGCGCCCCCCTACCCGCCGTCGCCGAGGCTACGGCGGGTTTCGCCATTTCTTTTACAGGACCCCTCCCGACCGGTCGGGACCGAAAGGCTTCACTCGCCCTTCATGATATCCTCGTGATGAATGGAGCCGAGGAGGTGGTCCTTGGCATCGACGACGGGAATCATGCGGAAATGATATTTATCGAAGAGCTCGACAAGGTCCTCGCGGGTGTCGCTATCGTCGGCGGAGACGACGGGAGAAATCATGAGGTCGGCGAGGGCGAGTTTCTCGTCGGCAAGGACGAGGTCGCGGATGTCGACGACGCCGATGAGGGTCTTCTCGTCGCCAGCGACGACGTAAATGTAGGACATGGCCCTGGGCTCGGGCCGCATCTCGCGGAGCTTGCGCACGGCCTCGGCGACGACGGTCTCCTTCGGCATGTCGACGAAACGGGAAGAGACGAGGGTGGAGGCGGTGACCTCGCGCTCCGAGAGGATTTTGGCGAGGCGGGTGGAGAGTTTTTTGGGCAGGAGCGCCATGAGGTCCTGCTGGTGCTCGTGCGGGAGGACGGAGAAGAGCTCGGCGAGCTGCATGACGGACATGCGGGTGAGAATGGTCTGAGCGCGCTCCTTGCGGAGCCCGGCGACGATCTGGCGCTGAGCGCGGGGCTCGGCCTCGACAAGGGTGGCGGCGGCCTTGTCGGGCTCGAGAGAGGAGAAGACGGCCTGCTGCTCGGCGCCGGAGAGCTGCTCGAGGGCGTCGGCGAGGTCCTCGGAGGGGAGCTCGCCGATCTGCCGGCGGGCGACGGAGAGCGCCATGGTGTCGGCGGAGGCGGCCTGCTCCACCGACAGCGGCTGGACGTATTTCCACGATATGAAACGATTCTTGAGGAGGTGGATCCAGCCGAGATGCCACTTGCGGAGAAAACCGTTGAAGGAGAGGTCCACGTGGACGAGGACCATGCGGGGCCCGGACTCGAGGAACTGGACGTCGTTGACGACCTCGACGCGGCGGCCGTCGGTGTCGATGATGGTCTTGCCCATGAGGTGCTCGTTGACGAAGATCATCCCGGGCTGGGGGACGAAGGGCGGGTAACGGTCGGCGCCGCCGGGGGGCGGGAGGACGAAGACGGCGTCGGGGTCGACCTTGTATTCGCGGTCCCAGGGGATGAACTCGGTGGGCTTGCCCCAGCCGTGGTCGATGAAGATGCCGACGATTTCGGGGTAGGGCTCGGAGGGACGGAAGACGATGTCGGTGAGTCGGCCGAGGACGTTGTTGATTTTTGCGGCGCAGACGCGACGGCCGAGGAGCTCGGAGAAATAGTGGAGCTGATAGTCGGGGCCCGGGGGCCGGGATTCGACGCTCGGCTTAGGGGCCGCGGCGGGCGTGGTCATGGGGCACCTTACCTTTTCAGCCTTTCCCGAGGAGATTCGGGAAGAGAACGGTCAGAGCAAACGCGACGGACATGGCGACGACGAAGATGACGATGGACCAGTTGGCGATGTTCTGCCAGCGGGTGTTGACATACTCGCCCATGAGAGACTTGTCGTTCAAGAGCAGGATAAGAAAGATGAGGGCGGCAGGCAAGAGAGTAACGGCGACCACCTGAACAAAAATGGTGATGACGTTCTGAAGCTCGACGGAGGAGACGAGAGAGACGGCGCCCGCGGAGAAGAGCATGAGGAGATAAAGGACGTAGAACCATGGGGCCTGCTTGACGGAGTTGTTGAGGGAATGGGCCCAGCCGAAGACCTCGCCGACGGCCCAGGAGGTGGCGAGGGAGATGCAGAGCGCGCCGAGGAGCCCGGCGTCGAAGAGGCCGATAGCGAAGAGGGTGCGAGCCCATCGACCCCACTGGGTGGGCATGACCGTGGGCATTTTGTCGGCGGTCTGCGCGGCGGACTCGACGACGATGTGACCGTGGGGGTTGTAGTAGAAGACGCCCGCGGTGGCAATGACGATGAAGGCGGCGACGGCACAGGTGAGGATGGCGCCGACGAAGGTGTCGATTTTGCCCATTTTGACGTCGCGGACGTCCATGCCCTTGTCGACGACGGCGGACTGCTGGAAGAAGATCTGCCAGGGGGTGATGGTGGTGCCGATGTTGGCCATGACGAGCATGATGAGCGCGGCGGGGGTGAGGACGTCGCCGAGGTGGAAGCTGGGACAGTAGAAACCCCGGCCAACGGCGGCCCAGCCGTCGGAGACGTTGCCGGTCTGCATGGCCCAGATGGCGGCGGGGATGTAGACGAGGTTGAAGAGACAGAAGAGGAGCGTGATCTTCTCGAAGGTCCAGTAGCGGCCGGTGACGACGATGACAAACATGAGGGCGGTGACGGCGAGGAAGGTGATCCAGGGAGGGACGTTGAAGAGCGCCATGGCCTGGGTCATGCCGATGTATTCGGTGACGAGAGTGAGCCAGTTGATGAGGGCAAGGTCGCAGATGGAGAACCAGCCCCAGACGGGCCCGAAGGCGTCGAAGATGGCCTCGGCGTGGCCACGCTTGGTGACGGTGCCGAGACGGACGGTCATCTCCTGCACGTAGTAGGCCATGGGGACGAGGAGGATGAAGGCCCAGAGGAGAGCGAAGCCGGTCTTGGCGCCGGTCTGGGCGTAGGTGGAGATGCCGCCCGCGTCGTTGTCGGCAACCATGGTGATGACGCCGGGGCCGAGGACGGCGAGCAGGACGAGAGTCCGTCGTCGGAAGCGGCTGAGACCGTGAATGCTCTTGCTGATCCAGTACATTCGGCGCGTCCCGCAGGATCGAGGCGAGGGTCCGGAGGAGTCGCCCCAGGCAAGAAGAAGAAGAAGATGGTTCGGGATTGTACAAGGGTGCGGGAGGAGCGCTAAGAAAAAATCCGGGGATTTTTCTTTGGGGCGCGAGAAGAAGCCCCCTCACCCTGGCCCTCTCCCCCTGAAGCGGGAGAGGGGAAGAACTGCGAGAAGATCGGCCGCTCACCCCCGGGTTTCTCAGCCGGAGCCCTGGGGTTTCTTGCGGCCGGCGGAGGCTTTGTTGCCGCCGAAGAGCAGCCGGCCGAGGGAGAGACTGCCGGAACCGGTGAGGAGGAGACAGAAGGCGACAACCCCGAACTGAATGGGAGTGGAGATCGTGGCGCGCATGCCCGGCGTATGATAGTGGAGCATGGCGGCGACAAACATGTTGAAGGCCAGCATGGCGCACATAAGACGGAAGAAGAGCCCCGTCGCAATGCACAAGCTGCCGACGAATTCAACGAATGCGGACATGAAGCCCCAGAATACGGGCGCAAAGGTGACGCCGATGAGCGCCATCGCCCCGCCACGCTTCGTCCACTCCTGAGACCCCGCCATGATTGCGGCCCAACCGTGCTGGTAGGCGAACATTCCGCCGAAGCCGAGCCGGAGAAGCAGAAGGCCGATGTCGCGCAACTTCGATTCCGCCGAAGGGCCCATGAGGATGCTCCTTTCAAACAAAGTCACAAGTCGGCAAGTCACAAGTCAACAAGTCGCCTCGCTCCCCTTTCCCGCCCCCCCAAGGGGCGAGGGGAAGAATGCACCCGGACGGTCAGCCGATTTTGACGGTGACGAGCGCCCCCTCGCGGGGCGCTCCATCCTACAGCCACCCGGTCATGCTGGCGAGAAGCCGGAAGTATTCGACGAAGTTCGGCCACGAGATATCGGGCGGCACACGGTGGTCGAGGCTCGGAATGTACCCCCCGTCCCGGACGACCGGCTCGACGCGCTTCATCTCGTCGGCGAGAACGCGTCCGCCCTTCGCGATCGCCCGCTTGTCGATCCCCCCGCGGTAGGCCATCCGCCGGCCGAACCGCCGACGCAGATCGTTCACGTCGTTCCCTGCGGCGACCTCGAGCGGGTCGCACACGTTGATCCCCGACTCCACCCAGATGGGGATCAGCTCGTCGAGACAGCCGTCCGAGTCCACGTCCACAAGTCGGCAACCCGCCTTATTGCTTGCCGAGACCCACCGGTCCCATGCGGGCTTCAGGAACCGCCTCGCCATCGCCGGCGAAATAAGGCTCCGTCCCTTATACGCCATATCCTCGGAGAACTGAAACACGTCGGGGACGATTTTCTTCTGGATGCGTTCGAGCATCCCCGACACGAAATCGACGTGGAAGGACGCCATCTCGTCGACGAGTTCGGGGTCGTCCACCATCATCATGCAGAGTCCTTCGAGTCCGCACCACTCGCGCATCTGACAGAAGGGTCCGTTGAAGCCGACGGCGAGGACGGTGTCGCGCCGGGCGGCCTCGCGGCAGCGTGCCTCGAAATCATGCGGGAATCGTCCCGGCGCGTCAAGCCGGTAGCGCTCCTTCATCCGCTCCCAATCGTCGCGGTTTTCCACCGGGAAGCTGATCCACCGCCGGGGGACGAAGTCCCGCCAGTCCCGGAGGTACGTCACGTCGTACTGGTCGGAAATCTCGCAGACGCCCCCCGACCAGTCCTGCACGACGACGTGTCCGTCGCGGCGATCGAGCACCTTCTCCTCGAACTGCGGGATCATCTGCGAGTCCACGCCAAGGTTCACGGGCGGGATAGTCTCTTCCGGCTCGATGCCCAGCGTCTGGAGGAGATGTGCGAGCCAGTCCACGCCTTGGGGCAACCCCTGCGTGTGCCAGGCGGCGAGGGTCGATTCCTTGGGACGCTCCGGCTCGAAGGGAATCCGGTCGGGAGTCCCGAAGAGCAGCGTCGCCAAATAGCGTTCACGAGGATTCATGGCGTCTCCCATTCAAAATCCAAGATCTGGAAAAACATTTCCGCTCCCTTGCAGGGAGAGGGAATGCTGCATGGACTGCGGACCCCATGTTTTCCACGCGGCGGGCCAACAATCCCGCATCATACCGCAACCGTTTCACGGGCGCAAGAGACTTGTCCAGTCGGAACGCTCCTCCCACTCCTCTTCGCCGTGTCCGGGCTCTCCCGGGGCGGGAGAGGGGACCTCGGCGAGATGGTCGGGCATCTTGAGCCTGGGAATGAGAAACAGGGTAAAACCGGTGCGCATCAAGAAGGAAACGGCGAAGAGGACGTGAAACGCCGTGAAGGAGATGCCGAAGCGGTCGATGTGTCCCGGACCGATGAGCTTGACGGTGAAGCCTGCGACGAGACAGGCGAGTCCGGACATCCAGTTGGAGACGAAGTTGGAGACGGCGCTGTAGGTAGCGACGTGATGGCCGGGCGGAGGGTAGCGGGTAATGAGCTTGGTAGCGGCGATAGTGCCGGCATTGGAGGACGAGCCGCCGATGAGGGAAGAGATGCCGACGAGGTAGAGCGCGGTGTTCTTGGTGGCGAAGAACCAGAAGAGCGGCCAGGAGGACCAGAAGAGGTATCCCCAGAAGAGGACGGGCTTGACACCGTAGCGGTCCACGTAAAGACCCCACTTGCGGGAGCCGAGAAGGGTGCCGAGCTGACTGAAGATAACCCAGGCGACGACGGCGGCCAGCATGTTGTCCTTGAGACCGAGGTCGCCGAGGAGATAAACGGTGGCAAGCGCGCCGCCGAGATTCATCCCGAAGGTCCAGCAGGCGTTGAAAAGGAGCCAGCGGCGGTAGCCCTTGTCGCGGATGGGCGTCATGAACTGCTGGAAGAAATTCTCCCGCTCGGGGACGACCATGGCCGGCTCCGGGATGGTCCCGTGGATGAGGAGGTCGAGAAGGCCGATGACGGTGGCGACGAAGAAGACGCCGACAGCGGCGGTGAGCTTCCATTCTTCGTCCATGGCGTCCATGACCCATGCGGCCGGGAGGACGGCAAAGATGACGGAGACATTGACCCACCAGGTGCGACGGGCCCAGAAGCGACCGTGCTTGGCAGAGGGGATGATGTCGGCGAGCCAGCTCCACCAGGGAGGGTTGCCCATGGCGCCGAGGAAGTTGCTGAGACAGACGGAGGCAATGAGGACGATGCCGGCATGGCGGTGTCCCGCTTGAAAAAGCCAGTAGGAGAGGATGACGCCGAAGAGTCGGACGCTGCGACAGGCCACGGCGAACCAGAACCAGAGAACCTTGCGCCGCCCAACCTGACGGGTGATACGGGCGGAGAGCACCTCGGCCGAGAGAAGGAACGACGACAGTCCCATGAGGACGCCCCAGTCGGCCGGGGACATTCCGATGGCGTTGCCGAAGTAGATGAAGAAGACGCCGGAGATGAGGAAGCCCCAGACGTTGCCCAACGCCCCGGTGTAGATGTGGCGACGCATGATGCCCGGGAGCTCGTCCGGACAGACGGCGCGCTGGGCGAAGTACCGCTTATAGAAGGAGAGGTCTTCGCGGCCGGAGTTGTCAGGTGAGGATGAAACGCCCATGGTGTCCAGAGGGGAAAGTTCTCTTGTCCATCCCCGGGCCGGCCCGGCGTGCGCGCGCCGGAGACGCCCGTGGTCCGGGTCATGGCAAATGATAACGCAACGGCCAATATAGCGGTTTTACACGCGAAATCAAGGAGAATCAGGGTTGGCAAGGGCCGGCGGGCAAATGTATAATGGGAAAATGAAAGGGGCCGGCGGGATTGTTGAAAAACCCCCAGCCAAATGGACAGCGTGGTCTCGATGCATCGGGACCCCTGTTTTTGAGCCCTATCGCAACTATGCAGGGGCAGATAAGCTGCCCCTGGCACACATCAGGGTTTTTCAACAGCCCCCGGCTCCGTGTTACGAAACCAGGTATGCGTCCCGCGGCTTTATGGGGAGGATTGAACCATGAGCGAACCAACCGGCAAGGGGCCCGCGCGCGGAGAAGCTGCGCACCCGGCGAGCCGCCGGCATCCCTGGCGACGAAGAGTCCTCATCGCGGCCGCCATCGTCATTGTCCTGGTCTGGATGACCCCCTACCTCGCATCCACGGGTCCGGTGCGGGGGTACATCGTGTCGAAGATCAACGGGCAGATCGCGGGACACGTGGAACTGGAGGGTCTGTCGCTTTCGTGGTTCGGGCCTTGCGAGATTCGCGGGTTGAAACTCCGGGACAAGGACGGACAGGAGGTGCTGACGGCGGCGAAGGTGACGGTGGATGCGGGGCTTTTGCACATAGCGACGTCGTGGCAGGACCTGAAGTCGGTGGACATTGCGTCGGCACACGCGTTGGTGAGCGTTGGGCCTGACGGCGGGATTTCGCTGGTGGAGGCGGTGGGGAAACGGAAGGCGGCGGCGCCGACGGTCAAGCCTCCGGGAGTTGCGCCGACGTCGCCGGGTGCGCCGGCGGGCGCAGAGGTCAAGCCGAAGAAGGCGCTGCCGGAGTTCCGCGGGACGCTGCATCTAAAGGACGCGTCGGGGCGGGTGGCGCTATCGGGCGGGCGGAGCTACGAGGTGACGAAGGTCGACGCGGACGTGACGGTGAAGACGCTGAACGAGATCCACGCGCGGTTATCGGCGAAGCTAGCGAACGGCGAGGGGATCCAGGGGAGCCTCGATGCGACGGGTCTCGTGCGCGAGGGGGAGATCCGGCCTCTGGAGGCGACGGTGAAGCTGGACGTTTCGACGGACGGAGAGGTTTCGATCGGGCCGATAGTGGGGCTTCTTGCGGGCCGGTCGGACGTGAGCGGGAAGTTGAAACTGCACATCGCGGCGGACGTGGCGGAGCACAAGGGGCGAGGGTCGCTGGAGGCGACGTTGGCGGACTTCCGGTCGGCGGAGCTCGAGGCGGCGAACGTGAAACCGGCGGGACTGACCCTATCGGGGACGTTTGCGGCGACGCCTGATAACGTGACGGCGGCGGTTACGCTGACGGGGGAGCCGGGACGGTTGGACACGACGATTGCGTGGCGGCCGACGAAGGAGGCGTCGAACCTGACACTTGACTCGGTGACGGCGGCGGTGCTGGGGGGTCACGTGAAGGCGCTTCCGGAGTTTGCGCTGACGATGCACGGGGGGATCGACCTTGGGGCGCTGGGGCGAGCGGTGCCATCCCTTCTGCACGTGCGGCCGGACGTGACGATCACGTCGGGACAACTGGAGGTGACGGAACTTTCGATCTGGACGGGGGAGAAACCGGCGGCGAAGGGCGTGATCGAGATCAAGGACGTTGCCGCGGTGCGGGGCGGGACGCCGATCCGGTTCGACCCGGTACACGTGGAGTTTGACGCGGCGGTGGTTCCGGAGAAGGGACTCGATGTGAAGAAAGCGGGGTTCAAGTCGAGCTTCGCGGAGATCGAGATCGCCGGGACGCGGGAGGAACTGGAGACGTCGTTCAAGGCGGACCTCGCGGCGGTCTACGGGCAGATGAGCCGGGTGTTCGACCTGGGGTCTCTGGAGCTAGCGGGGAAGGTGCAAGGGAAGATCAAGAGGACGCGGGTGGGGAACACGGCGCACCTGGAGCTCACGGTCGGCGGGGATTCGGTGCGGTATAAGGGAGGGAGCCGACTGATCCAGTTCCGAACGGCCCAAGCGTCGGTCCAGGGGACGGTCGAGTTCCAAGAACACTCCGTCGCGCGGTACACGGTGGAGAAGGGGTCGGTGGACCTGGACGGCGAGACGTCGGCGAACTTCTCGGGATGGATGACGCCGAAGGACGGGGCGGCGCACGCGGAGGCAAGCCTATCGCGCGGGAACCTCGGGACGATGATGCAGTGGGCGCGGTCGATGGGGGTGGACGTTACGGCGATTGCGCCCTACGGGGGGACGCTGGAGACGAACGTGAAGGCGGACCGCTCGGGGACGGACGCGGCGATCGTGTCAACGGGGACGGCGGCGCTTACGAACCCCACCCTGGACGGAGCCGCGATCGCGGCGAAGAAGATTACCCTGGCGTGGAAAGACGCCAAGGTCCAGCCGAAGACGGAAGGAGCGTCGGTGCGGGAGTTCCAGGCGGAGGTTCTGGACGCGGCGGGCATGAAGCTGCTGACGGCTTCGGCGACGGACGCCGGGGGGTCGTGGGGCGCGACGTTCGCCATGCACGGCAAGACGACGATGAACGCGAACCTTGGGCAGATGATCAGCATCCTGCAGCGCGTGAAGGGGATGGAGAAGCTTCCGACGGTCGGGGGGAACATCGGGTGCTCGGTGGAATTCAGCTCGACGGGGGCGGGGGCTGCGGGCGGACCCTGGGAGATTTCGGTCAAGAGCACGGGGACGGCGTCGGACCTGGTGATCCCGACGGGGAAGACGAACCGACGGGTCGCCGGGGCAAGCTGGGGACTCGACGGGAAGCTGAGCCTTGCGGGCGGGAAGCCCGCGCGGCTTACGGTGGGCTCGGCGAAGATCACGATGCCGGCGATCCTGGACACGACGGCGTCGGGGTGGGTTGACCTCGCGACCCGGACGTTCCAGGTGGACGCGGACGTGAAGCAGGCGGACATCGCGGTGGTGGGCGACTGGCTCTCGGCATTCGACATAGCGGTGCTCAAGCGGTACGCCGGGGTGGTGAAACTACAGGCGGGAGTGAAACAGGCGAAGGCCGACGGGCCGGTGGTCACGTCGGGCAACGCGACGGTGACCAACCCGGCGGTCGACGGAGCGGCGCTTCCGGCGAAGAGCATCGCGGTGGTGTGGAAGTCGGCGGAAGCGGACCCGAAAGCGCAGCACGCGGCATTCCAGTGGGTCCAGGCGGACGTGGCGGACGGCTCAGGAGAGAAGCTCGTTGTGGCATCGGCAGCGGACGGAGTGGCGGACTGGGGCAAGACATTCAACGTCCGGGGCAAGGCGTACGTGGGGGCGAACCTGCAACAGACGCTGCTGATCCTGCAACGCCTCGGGGCGATCGAGAAACCTCCGAACCTAGCCGGGAACGTGGGGTGGAACGTGGAACTGAGTCCGACGCCGGACGGGAAGGCGGTGGGATTCAAGAGCTCGGGGCGCGTGAACGACCTTTCGGCGGGGGTGGGAAACGCGTTCCAACGGATCGGGAGCGGGACGTTTACGCAGACGGGACGGATCGAGCTTGTGAACCAGAAACCGGCGCGCGTGGTGTTGACGGAGGCGACGATGAGCTTTCCCGGGGCGCTGGTGGCGTCGGGGAGCGGGACGTATGAGCTAGCGACGGGCGCGATGACTGCGGACGTGGACGCGGGGGAGGGGGACCTGGCGCGGCTCGCGGAGTGGGCGGGGGCGTTCGGGGTGAAACAGCTGAGGGGACTGGGAGGAGGCCTGACGGCAAAAGGGGGAATCCGGCGGGGTCCGGGGGACGCGATCACGCTCACTTCGGGGATGGCGAACGTGCGGGAGCCGAGCCTGGACGGGCAGCCGCTGGCGACGAAGAACGTGGCGTTGGAATGGAACGGGGTAGAGTTGGCGCCTTCGGCGGGACGCCTAGCGGCGAAGTGGCTGAAGATCGACGCGGGACAGGTGGCGGCGGCTTCGGCGGCGGACGTCGCGGTGACGTGGGTCAAGACGCCGGGCTTAAGCGGAAAGACCTACGTGTCGGCGGACCTTGGACAGGTGACGCCGGTGCTGCGGCGGCTGGTGGGCGAGGACAAGCTCCCGGCGATGGAAGGGAAGATGACGTGGTCGGCATCGTCCTCGGGGGACGGCGGGACCGTGTCACAGACGGGGAATGGGGCGATCAACGACATCGTGGTGGGCACGGGCCAAGGGGCGTTCCGTGACCGACACATCGAGTTTACGTACGACGCGCGGGTGAACCCGCAAGAGGACTCGATCACGCTCGAGAAGTTCACGTTCACGTCGACGGCGCTATCGGGGAACATCACGGGGACGATCCGGCAGTGGGCAACGACGCGGCAGGTGGACCTTACGGGGAACTACCAGGGGACGTGGGACCAGCTGATGGCGCTCGCGGTGCAGTTCAGTCCGGGACTTGAGGAGGACTTTTCGCTAGCGGGGCCGGCGTCGGGACGGTTCGCTCTCAAGGGACCGGCGAACGACCTGCGGGTGACGCCGGCGTGGCGGGGAATGACCGGGAACTTCCAGGCGGGATGGACGTCGGGAACGGTGTATGGGATCCCGGTGGGCCCGGCGCAACTTCTGCCGGTAATGCGGGACGGAGAGATCACGCTGCCGGTGACGGAGATCGCGTCGGCGGACGGGAAGATCCGCGTGGGATTCGTGCTGGACGCGCGAACGCAGCCGGCGACGTTCCGGATGGGGCCCAAGCTCCAGGCGGTGGAGAACCTGCACGTCACCCACGACTTGAAGTGGGGACTGCTGGCCAAGATGAACCCGTTGATGACGGGAGACGTGGACGGGCGGGCGTCGCTGCTGCTGGACGATCTCGCGTGCCCGCTGGGCGACAACCCGCTTCCGCAGATGACGGGACACGGGAAACTCGACCTCACGCAGTTCAAGATGACGTCCAACCAGGCTACGGGACTGGTGGACAAACTGTTCTCGATCGTGAGCCTTGGGAACGGGACGCACGACGTGGCGCCGACGAGCATCGTGTTCACGATCCGGAACGGGCGGGTGGAGTACGAGGACTTTTCGATGGTGCTGGACAACAAGTTCGAGATAAAGTTTTCGGGGTGGGTGGGACTGGACGACTCGATCGACATGACGATCTCGGTGCCGGCGACACCGACGTTTCTGGGGACGATCGGGCTCAAGGTCCCGCTCATGGACTCGACAAACCTGCGGGTGCCGATCCACCTGACGGGAAAGCGGTCGAGTCCCAAGGTCTCGGTGGGGAGCGTGGGAGGCGGGAAGTTCGACGGGAGCTCGTTCAAGAAGCCGCTGGACAGCTTCCTGAACCTGGTGAAACCGAAGTAAGACCTATCAAGGCAAGGCCGAAGGTCTAAGGCCGAAGGCCGAGGGAGAAGCAAAAGACCCCCTCACCCGAGCCCTCCCCTCCCGATGAGACAATCGGGACTCGGAAGACCTCGCTGAAGCGGGAGAGGGGGAAAAGCAGAAGCAGCCACCCCTCACGTGCGACCCTCTCCCGAAGGGAGAGGGGATTCAAAATCGAAATGACGAAACGGAAGAGAGGCCATGAGAATCATCGATCGATTGCAGAAGCGGAAGACGCATCTTCTGACCGCGCCGATGGAAGAGCTGACGCGGTGGACACGGGTTCTGCGGTACCAGTGGGAGCTGTGGGGGTTCTGCACGGAGCGGATGAAGAAGAACAACGCGATGGCGATGAGCTCGGCCTTGTCGTTCCGCACGATCTTCGCGCTGATCCCGGCCCTGGTGCTGGCAGTGATCATCCTGAAACCGTTCGGACTGGTCGAGTCCACGAAGAGCGGGATCCAGAACATCCTCTCGACGGCCGGGATCGAGGAGATCGCGGTGAAACAGGAGAGCGTGAGGCCGATGGAAAGCGGCCCGTGGGCGAACATCGAGCCCACGACGAGGACGGTGGGATTGTCGGAGACGATCGAGCGTCTGGTGGGACGGGTGGAACGGAAGCTGACCTTCGGCCGCGTCGGTCCGGTGGGCGTGGTGGTGCTGATCTGGACGGTGCTGACGCTGCTGACGACGATGGAGCGGTCGCTCAACCGGGTGTTCGGGGCGCGACGCGTGCGGCCGCTGGGGAGGAGGGTGCTTCTCTACTGGTCGGTCATCACGCTGTGTCCGCTGCTGTTGGCGACGACGATCTACCTGGGACGGGCGGGCGTTGGGGGCCTGGAGAACACCCCGGTGCTCTCGTGGATCGTGGGCGCCGTCGAGGTGGTCGCGCCGATCCTGGTCGGAATACTCCTGCTGGGAATGGTGTATTTCCTGATGCCGAACACGAAGGTGGACCGGGTCTGGTCGCTAATCGGCGCGACGGCGGTGGTGCTGCTGTGGCTGGTGGCCAAGTGGGGCTTCGCCCTCTACGTGACGAAGCTGGTGGCGGTGGGAAGTCTCTACGGGACGCTGGGCCTGTTGCCGCTATTTCTCCTGTGGCTCAACGTGACATGGCTCTTGTTCCTGTTCGGGGCGCAGATGGCGCACGCAGGGGCGAACCTGAGGCAGATGCAGCGAGCGGGGGAGGCGGAGAAGTTTGTTACGACGCCCGGGGCGATGCTCGCGACGACGGTGGCGGTGGCGAAGCCTTACCTGGCGGGAAAGGGCGCGGTGGCGATGACGGAGGTGGCCCGGAGACTGAAGCTCCCGGCGGAGGTGGCGGAGGTGCTGCTGGAGCGGCTGACGGGGATGCGGGTGGTGAGCCGGGTGGAGGCGGGGGCGGCGCCGGCGTACGTGCTCGCGCGGCCGCCGGAGAAGATTGCGATGATGGAGATGCTGGGGATCGACCCCGTGTCGGAGTCGGAGACGGACGAGCCCGTGTATGACGCGGAGATCACGAAGATGGTGGCGTCCTTCCGGGGACGGGCACGGGGGGCGCTGGGAGAATATAGCCTCGCGGATCTTCTGGGCGGCGGATGAGAGAGGCCTGAAGAGAAACGGAAAGGCGGAAGGTCCAAGGCCGAGGGTCGAGGGAGAAGAAGAAAGACCTGCCTCGCGCCTACAGAAGGCCCCCTCATCCGCCGTCGCCAAGGCTTCCATCCTTCGCCTAGGCTACGGCGGACAAGCTGGCGGGCAAGCACAAAGAAAAAATCTCCCTCACCCGTACCCTCTCTCCCGATGAGACAATCGGGACTCGGAAGACCTCGCCGAGGGAGAGGGGTGAAACGGGAAGATGATCCACCCCTGAAGGAGGAGAGGGATAAGAAACAGCCAGCCTCTCCCCTACCCCCCTACCCTGTTTTTGCTTGCATCCGGAGTTGAGTCCGACTAACATAACGGGTTTGATGAGGCACTGTTTTTTCAACCCACTCCTCTTGAGCATGCAGACGCGAGGGTCCGATGGAGAAGTTCATCTCGGTGCGCGGGGCGGCCGAGCACAACCTGAAGAACATCAACGTCGACATCCCGCGCGACAAACTCGTGGTCATCACGGGACTGTCGGGGTCGGGGAAGTCGTCGCTAGCGTTCGACACGCTCTACGCCGAGGGACAAAGACGGTACGTGGAGAGCCTGTCGGCGTATGCGAGGCAGTTCCTCCAACAGATGCAGAAACCGGAGGTAGAGTACATCGAGGGCCTGCCGCCGACGATCAGCATCGAGCAACGGAGCGGCGGAGGGACGCCCCGCTCGACCGTGGCGACGACGACGGAGATCTACGACTACCTGCGACTGCTGTTTGCGCGGGTGGGGGCGCCCCACTGCCCCGGATGCGGGAAACCCATCGCACAACAGACGCGCGAGCAGATGGTGGCGGAGGTGCTGAAGCTATCGGAAGGGACGCGGGTGATGGTGATGAGTCCGCTGGTGCGGGGACGAAAGGGGGAACACCGGGAGGTGTTCCAGCGGATCCGGCGGGAAGGGTTCGTGCGGGCCCGCGTGGACGGGGTGCTGTCGGACGTGAAACAGGCGAAGGCGCTGGACAAGAACACGCGACATACCATCGAGGCGGTGGTGGACCGGCTGGTGATCAAGGAAGGGATCCGGGGGCGGCTAGCCGACTCGATGGAGACGGCGCTGACGCTGGGCGAAGGACTTGCGGTGGTGTCGGTGGAGAGGCAGGCAAGTTCGCGGGCGGACTCCGGCAAAGCGGGCACGGCGGGCGGGTGGGAAGACCACGTCTATAGCGAACTCTACGCATGCCCCGAATGCAACATCAGCATCGAGGAACTGAGTCCGCGGCTCTTCAGCTTCAACAGTCCATATGGGGCGTGCCAAACGTGCGACGGCCTCGGCACAAAGCTCGAGTTCGACCCGGAACTGATCGTGCCGGACGGGAGCCTGAGCCTGGCCGCCGGGGCGATCGACGCGTGGCGGCGCGGCGGCAAACGGATGGCGATCTACTACAGCCACGTGCTGCGGGACTTCTGCACCCAGTTCGGCGTTTCGCGGGACCTGGCGTTCAACGACATCGCAAAGGAGATCCGGCAGGCGCTGCTGCTGGGGACGACGCGGAAACAGGAGGAGAAATTAGGGGCGGAATTCGAGGGGGTGATCCCGAACCTGGAGCGGCGGTTCGAGCGGACGACGAGCGAGTACGTGAAGCAGCGGCTGCACGGGTACATGAGCGAGGCGGCGTGTCCGGCGTGCGGGGGGGCGCGCCTGAGGCCTGAGGCGCTCGCGGTGCGCGTGGACGGGCACAACATCAGCCAGGTGTCGAGGATGTCGATCACCGCGGCGCTCGCGTGGTTCGAGGGCCTGCGACTGAACGCGGAGCGACGGATCATCGCACAGCAGGTGCTCAAGGAGATCCGGTCGAGACTGACGTTCCTAGCGGACGTGGGACTGGAGTACCTGACGCTGGACCGGATGAGCCGGACCCTGGCGGGGGGCGAGGCACAGCGGATCCGCCTGGCGACACAGGTGGGGTCGGGACTCGTGGGGGTGTGCTACGTGCTCGACGAGCCGTCCATCGGACTCCACCAGCGGGACAACCGGCGACTGCTCAATACGCTGCTCAGACTGCGCGACCTGGGGAACACGGTGATCGTCGTGGAGCACGACGAGCAGACAATCCGGAGCGCGGACCACATCATCGACCTGGGACCGGGGGCGGGGGCGCACGGGGGCGAGGTGGTGGCGGAGGGGCCGCTGGAGGCGATCCTGGCGTCGGAGCGCTCCACGACGGCGGCGTACCTCAATGGGACGGAACGGATCGAGGTCCCGGAGCGGCGACGCAAAGCGCTCAAGGGGCACGCGATCACGGTGTACGGGGCGCGCGAGCATAACCTGAAAAACATCAACGTGAAGGTGCCTCTGGGGGTGTTCGTGTGCGTGACGGGGGTGTCGGGGTCTGGGAAAAGCACGCTCGTGAGCGAGATCCTGCACCGTGCGCTCATGCGGAAACTCTATGGGTCCAAGGAGAGGCCCGGGGAACACGACCGCGTGAGCGGGACGGAGAAGATCGACAAGGTGATCGAGATCGACCAGTCCCCCATCGGCCGGACGCCCAGGTCGAACCCGGCGACGTATACGAACCTGCTGGACCTCATCCGACAGCTCTTCGCGCACATCCGCGAGGCGAAAATCCGCGGCTACAAGCCCGGACGGTTCTCCTTCAACGTCAAGGGCGGACGGTGCGAAGCTTGCCAGGGCCAGGGGACGAAGAAAATCGAGATGCACTTCCTCCCGGACATCTATGTCGTCTGCGAGGAATGCAAGGGACGACGGTTCAACCGCGAGACGCTGGAAATCCGCTACAAGGGGAAGAGCATCGCGGAGGTGCTGGACATGACCGTGGAAGAGTCGCTCAAGTTCTTCGAGAATTTCCCGAAGATCAAGCGGATCCTCGAGACGCTGAACGACGTGGGGCTGGGGTACGTGCAGATGGGGCAATCGTCGACGACGCTTTCGGGCGGCGAGGCGCAACGCATCAAACTGGCGGCGGAACTGGGCAAGACGTCCACGGGAAACACGTTCTATATCCTCGACGAGCCGACGACGGGACTGCACTTCGCGGACATCCACCGCCTGTTGCACGTCCTCAACCGGCTGACCGACCTCGGGAACACCGTGCTCGTCATCGAACATAACCTCGACGTGATCAAGTGCGCCGACTGGATCATCGACCTGGGACCGGAGGGCGGAGACCGCGGCGGCCAGATCGTCGTCGAGGGTACGCCGGAGGAGGTGACGAAGCATCCTACGAGCTATACGGGACAATTCCTCAAGGAACATCTGGGTACGAGATGACAGAAAGGCCTAAGGCCGGAGGCCGAGGGAGAAGCGAATGAGTGTCGCAGGAGTAGTTGCCGAGGCTATTGACCACATGGACCGGGGGAATCTGGAAGGCGCCCTAAGGTCCGCGAGCATCGCGGTCAGCGCTACAGCAAGATTAGTCCACCCTGAGCGGACGTATAGATCCGCCCCCTCACCCTACCCTCTCCCCCTAAAGGAGGAGAGGGATGAAGAACCAGCATAGAAGAACACTGGCAACGAGTTGCCAGTGCCACAAGGATAGCCGAAGGGCCGCCGGCGGCACAACCTTCAGCCTTCTGTCTTCACCCTCACGACGGTATCCGGCGGGACGTAGCCGTGCTTGCCTCCGTGCCGGACCCAATAGACAAACACGAACAGGAACGCCACCAGAGCGGGCAGCATGAAACCGGCCTGCCAGTAGAACACGTACCGGTAGTTCGAGAAGGTTTTGCCGCCGTCGGTGAGGTAGTCGAAGACGGGACCGGCGACGAACGGCCCGAGGGTGTTCACCGCATGACGGAAGAGGGCATTGGCCGAGCTGAATTGCCCGTACCGCTCCAGCGGCAGCAGGTTGAGCATCATCGGCCCCGTGCTCGAATCGAAGAGCTGTGATGACAGACTCGTCACCACGGCCACCATGAGGTACGAGTTGAAGCCGGTGATGAACGCACCGGCCATGGTGATCGGGACCAGCAGGAAGATCGAAACAAGCATGGTCTTGAGAGGATTCACGCGGTCGATGAGGTAGCCGTAGATGTAAGACAGGAGGAGACAGAGAATCCCCATGATCCCGTCGATGGCGCCCATCTGGTCGAGAGATAGTTTGAGGTGATTGAAGAAGAAGAATATCTTCAGGTCGTTGGCAAGGTTGGAGACGGTCCAGAGGGCGTTAAATAGGAAGATGCACACGAAGAAGGGGTGTCCGAAGCATTCCCTGAAGAAGATGATAGCGCCTTCGAACCGGTTCTTGCGGACCCCGACGTCCTCGGGCGGCGGATACTTGCCTTCCTTGACCTGCGTGCACATCAGGCTGAAACCGACGAGGTACAGGAGCCCGGCGCCCCAGTAGATGTAGCTGGTGTGGGTCAGGATGTGGCCGTAGATCCACGTCTTGAAGACGAACCCCGCCAAGTTCCCGACCAGGGAGAACATGGCGGTGAACCGCCCGTAATACGCCTTCGGGATCACGTCTGCGAACAGGTACCAGAACACGGAGTTCACGAACAGATTGAAGAACTGGAACGCGACGATCAGCGCGCCGATTACGATCAACGTCAGCAGATACGGCGACAGGTGCAACGTGCCCGGCAGACTGGATGCATGGATCCACTCGCCGATCTCCTGGGAGTAGCCCAAAAGTCCGAGGAAGAGGACCAGGAAAGGCGCCGTGACGAAGATGAACGGAATGCGCCTTCCCCAGCGGCTGCGGAAGCGATCGCTCTTGAAGCTGATTATCGGCACCAGCGCGAACGACAGCGCCGCCGGCAACTGCATCTTCAGGAACAGCAGCGCCGTGTTGCTGGCGCCCAACGCCTTGAGCTGCAGAGGCATGATCACGGGAAAGATGCGTTCCATCAGCGTGAAGCAGAAATCGCCCCACAACATCCAGAAGAACATCATGATGAGACCCCGCTTGGTGTAGAACAGGGTCCCCACCCTCCGGGCCTCGGGCGATACCTCCTCCTTGACCTGCGTCAGACGGAGACGACGATTTCGACGGACGGAACCGAGGAATCCTGCCGCCATCCCGGCGGCGGCGGCGATGAGCAGCACGAGCCGGACAACCAGACCGGATCCGACCCCCTCCGGCCACGCCTTGAAGAAATAGGGCAGGGCCTCGAACACCTTTAAGGTGTAGTCCGACAGTCCGTACTGCTCGCGGACCGCGGCCGCCTGGAAGTAGTAGGACGCCGGCACGGCCGCCGTCACGGCCGCCAGGAGCAGCAGGCTTCCCCAGAAGATCGGATCGGATTCCGTTTTGGGCTTGGCAACGGGGTTGGCCACGCCGGTTGCCGGGGTGTCCGACTTCTTGGGCTCGCCCATCCCATCGTCTCCTTCAGCAAGATCAGGGGAACAGGAGAACAGGGGAGTCGGAGAGCAAGAGACACTGCGTCCGGCCTGCTCACCGGCCCCGATTCTGAGGCGACGGTACGGTAGCCGGGGGTCCGGGGGATGTCAAGGGGAAAGAAAGACGCAAGTTGCAACTAAGAACTCCCAAGTCAGCGGACGGGCGACTTGGGAGTTTCGAGTGACAAAGTCGGGACTTGGCTATGCGACCTGCTGCTCGTAATCGGAGAACTTGACGGAGATCTTCTTGGAGACCCCGGATTCCTGCATGGTGATGCCGTAGATGACGTCGGCGACGGACATGGTGCGCTTGGAGTGGGTGATGATGATGAACTGGGAGAGCTTGAGGAACTCCTGGACAATGTTGGAGAAGCGACCGATGTTGGCCTCGTCGAGCGCGGCGTCGACCTCGTCGAGGAGACAGAAGGGACTGGGCCTGGACTTGAAGATGGCGAAGAGGAGTGCAACGGCGGTCATGACTTTTTCGCCGCCGGAGAGGAGGGAGATGGAGCGCGGCTCTTTTCCGGGGGGTCGCGCGATGATCTCGATGCCGCTTTCGAGGACGTCCTGCTCGTCCTCGAGGAAGAGGTCGGCCTTGCCGCCTCCGAAGAGCTTGCGGAACATCTCCTGGAAGTTCTCGCGGATGACGGTGAAGGACTTCTCGAACATCTCGAGGGATTCCTTGTTGAGGCGGGAGATGATCTCCTCGAGCTGGCGCTTGGCTTCGAGGAGGTCTTTTCGCTGGGTGTTGAGGAAGTCGGCGCGGCGCGAGAGGGCGTCTTCGCTGTCGATGGCGTCGAGGTTGACGTTGCCCATGTTGGCGACCTTGAGACGGAGTTCCTCGATGCGCGCGGCGACCTCGGGCCAGTTCATCTCCTCGGCCTGGTAGGTCTCGAACATCTGCGCGAGCTCGAGCTGATATTCCTCGCGGACGCGCTGGACGAGGTTCTCCATCTTGAGCTTGAGTTCCTGGGCTTCGAGGCGGAGCTCGCCGAGTTTGGCGTCGAGATCGGTGAGACGGAGCTTGAGCTCGTGGCCGGTCTTTTCGAGGCCGACGAGGCGTGTGCGGAGCTCCTCGCGGGCGGTCGTGAAGCCCGCGACGACCTGCTCCTGCTCCTCCTGGCGGCTCCGGAGGTCTTCGAGCTCGGTTTCGCGGGCAGCGATCTCGGCTTCGGCTTCGGCCTGCTTGCGCCGGGCGTCCTCGATGCTGGCGCGGAGGCGCTCGAGTTCGTCCTCGCGGATTTCGAGGTTGGCGCGGAGGGCGTCGATGGCGGAAGAGAGTCCCTCGTGGCGCTGGCGCGAGCGCGCGAGCGTAACCTTGAGCTGGGTCTCCTGCTCCTGGAGGGCGTGACGGCGAAGGCCGAGTTCCTCGCGGGACCGCGAGAGGGTCTCGACGGAGGATTCGAGCTCGGCTTCCTGTCGCTTGAGATCGTCGAGGCGCGACTTGACGTCGGCCTGGCGCGTCTCGAGCTCGGCGCGCTGCCGCTCGACGTCGGCCTGTTCGCTGGAAAGGACGGCATGCTCCTCGCCGAGGAGGCGGGACTTCTCCTTGAAGAGCTCGACGGCGGTGCTCCGGGCAGAACGGGTGGATTTTTCGCGGTCGACGAGTTCGTCGAGACGCTCGATCTCGGATCCGACGGCGGATTCGGCGAGCTGTCCGTCGCGGAGGCTTGCTTCGAGACCTTCGGCTTCGAGACGGACGGCCTGGAGCTCGGCATCGACGGCGCGTCGCTCGGCGGCGCGGGAGATGATGCCGCCGCCCGAGGTCCCGCGTCCACCGGTGATGATTCCGGTCGTTTCAATCACTTCGCCCGCAAGCGTCACGAGGACGAAGCCGTTGGTCTCGTGGGCCTTGACCGCACAGGCGCGGTCCATGTCCTCGACGAGGAGGACGTCGCCAAGGAGACACTCGACGACGGGGGTGAAGCCGGGGTCGTCGCACCGGACGAAGTCTTTGAGGCGTCCGAGGATGCCTTCCGGGAGCGGATGTCCGTTCCCGGGGATTTTGCAGTGACTCAAGGGGAGGAAGGAGGCGCGGCCCTTGCCGGATTCGTTGACGATGCGGAGTCCTTCCACGGCGTGAGCGAGCTCGCTGACGACGAGGGTCTGTGCGCGGTGACCGAGTGCGGCCTCGACGGCGCGGGCGTACGTCGCATCCACCGAGAGTTTTTCGCCGAGCATCCCGTGGAGACCTGCGGCGGCGGAGCCGACCTGAGCGGCGTCCGAGGAGGCGGGGATTTCCGTCTGGGCCGGGCGAAGCCTGGCGAGGACCTCGCGGACCCCCTGGTCAATGCCTTCCTGCTTTTCATCGAGGTCACGAAGGACGTCGAAGCGCGACTGGAGACTGCTCTTTCGCTGGAGACGCTCGGCCAGCAATGCGCGGAGAGACTCGACGCGGCCGCCGAGGTCGCGGCGCTGGGTCTCTTTTTCGCGGGTCTGTGCAAGAAGCTGGTCGATGACGCGGTCGACGGCGGCGATTTCCTCTTCGGCCTGATGGATGGAGCGTTCGTTGTCGTGAAGCTCGGCGGCAACCTCGGAGAGGCGAGCGGCCTGACGCTGGATCTGGGCGGCGAGACCGCGGCATTCGCTGGCGAGGACGCCGAGCTCATTTTCGAGCCTGGAGGCCTGCTGCATCATCTCGACGACGACGGTCTTTTTCTCCTCGATGCCGGCGGCGAGGGCCGCTTCTTCGCTACGGGTGCCGGTGAGGCGGCCGGAGGTCTCGTCGAGGACGCGGGAGCCTCCCTCGACTTCCCGGGCGAGGGTCTCGAGTTCCGCGGCGCGAGTATCGAGCTCGGAGCGCATCTCGGCGGTGCGTGCGGCGAGGTCCTCGTGCTCGCCCTGGTAGCGGGCGTGGAGCTCCTGCTGCTCGCGGACGCGAGTGTGGTTGAACTGGATGGCGTCCTCGGCGGCGAGGGCGGACTGTCTGAGGTCGGCGAGGAGGGACTGCGCGGACTGCTGGTCGCGCTCGATGGAGGCGGCGCGGGTTTCAGCGTCGAGGCGCGCGGCGTCGGCGAGGTCGCTTTCCGAGACGGCCCGGGTGCGGTCGTCATCGAGGGCCTGGAGCTTCGCGGAGGTCTCGGCGCTACGCTTCGAGAAGCCGTCGAATTCCTTGAGGGAGTAGGAGACCTTGAGCCGCTTGAGCTCGTCGGAGTATTCGCGATAGCGACGGGCCTTGGCGGCCTGGTATTTGACGGAGCGGAGCTGTTTTTCGACCTCGTCGACGATGTCGGCGAGACGCAGGAGGTTCTGCTCGACGCGCTCGAGCCGGGTCTGGGCTTCGCGGCGGCGGGCCTTGTACTTGCTGATGCCGGAGGCTTCGTCGAAGATTCTGCGACGCTCGACGGAACTCGCGACGAGGATCTGGTCGATCCTCCCCTGCTCGATAACGGAGTAGCACTGCATGCCCATGCCGGTGTCGAGGAGGGCGTTCTTGATGTCCTTGAGACGGCAGGGCTGCTTGTTGATGAAGTACTCGCCTTGCCCGTCGCGGTAGACGCGGCGGGTGATGGCGACCTCGTCGAAGTCGAGAGCGAGTCGGCGGTCGGCGTTGTCGAAGGTGAGGGTGGCTTCGGCGAAGCCGAGGGACCGACGGGCGCCGGTGCCGTTGAAGATGATGTCGGCCATCTCGGTTCCGCGGAGGCTCTTGACGGACTGCTCGCCGAGGATCCACTTGACGGCGTCGACGACGTTGGACTTGCCGCAGCCGTTGGGACCGACGAGCGCGGTGATTCCGGGCTCGAAGACGAATTCGGTCTTGTCGGCGAAAGACTTGAAGCCGAGGAGTTCGAGTTTCTTCAGGAGCATGAACGAGTCCTCACCTAAGGTATGATGTGAGCATCCCGGAGCAGTCCAGTCGTCCAGTCAGCACGCCGCGAAGCCGCTTGAGAAAACCGATTCAGTCGGCCCAGGAGACGGAGGCGTCGAGGGCCGCTTTCCTATCCATGAGAGCGATGAGTCCGATGATGTCGTTGACGGAAACCCCGGTGCGGTCGAGCACGGTGACCACGTTCTGAAGCTCGACGGTGCGCAGGACGAGGGGTTCGGGCGCGGGGCGGAGCTTGTGACGCACCTCGACGGTGTCCTTGGTCACGTTGAGTTCGACGGGGCCGACGGCGCCGCGGAACCCGGGCTTGATCGCGACGCCGGCGCCAAAGAGAACAATGCGTCTCACGCCGTTGGCCGAGCGAATGACGACGGCCTTGTCGCCCGGGACCTCGACGAGACTCATGGCGAGACTCCGCTGCTCGGGGGAGTAATAGGTTTTGATGGGGGCGTTCTTGGCGCCGAGCTTGTCGAGTGCGACGAAGGCCTGGTAACGCGCGGAGGGGTCCGTCTCGGAGAGCATCTCGGCGAGTCTCTGCTCGACGTCGTCGCCGCCGAGGAAGGCCATGAGCGCGGCGGACTCGGCGCGGAAGGCGCCGCGCGCGGCGCGACTTTCCTGGATGAGGGCGGGGGCCGCGCGCTTGTCGGAGAAGAACGCGAGGACGCGCAGCGCGGACTGTCGCTGGTCGGAGTTGCCGCTCTTGGCGGCATCGAGAAGCGCCGGGGCGGCGTCGGGACCGTAGGCGTCCAGGGCACACTCGGCATTGTATCGCACGTTCGGGTCGGAGCTTGCCAGGGAGGCGGCGACCTTTTCGATGCGCGCGAGTCTTCCCTCACGGGACGGGGGACGGACCTCGATCTGGAGGAGGACGTCCACGTAGCGCTTCTTGCAGTCCTGATAGCGGCCGGGCATGCTGACGGCGATAAAGCCGACGTGAGCGGAGGAGGCAATCTCTCCGAACCTGTGACGGATGGCGGCGTCGATGAGTAGCGCGGTGTTGGTATCGGGCTTCTTGAGCATGAGGCGACATCCCCAGGTCACGTCGACGAGGGCGCCGGCCGGGACATAACCGGCGGTGGGCAACTCGGGCTTGATCAGCTCGCCCTGACGGTACCCGGCGTTGAGGGTGACGTCACCGCGAGCGTAGGCCTGGACGCCGGCGGAGACGGCACCGCTGGAGGTGCGGAAATCGCGATGCGTTTCGCCCGGGAACTGGACGAAGCGCTCGAGCGGGGTATCGACGAGTGTTCCGCCCTCGAGGTTGACGGTGGGGTCGAGGGACTCGATGGCGACGTCGATCTTGTCGCCTTTATGGGCGAAGGCGGGAAGCTGAGCGACACATCGTACGGGAGCCGCGTCCTTGGCGGCGAGGGTCTGCTCGGCGACCTCCAGGGAGTCAAAGTTCTTGACGAGCGCCTTGACCATGAAGGGCTTCCAGTTGGGGTCGATGTGGCGGGAGCCGCGTCCGTTCAACCCGACGACGACGGAGTCGGCCATGATGGGGAAGCTCTCCTGGTCCTCGACGGAGACCAGGTCGTCCACGCGCTCGCCGGCCTGGGCCGTTTTCTCCAGATAGGCGTAGGCCTGGGGTGCGGGCATGGTTTGGAGGGTTCCCCGGGTGGCCCGGACGTTGGAAACGGGGGACGGCTGAGTCGTCTGGGACTCACATCCCGCCGTCACGACGAAGAGCACGACGACGAATCGGTTGATCCAGTTCATGATTTCATCCCACACGCCGACTCAGTCGGTGATGATGTTCACGGGAGCACCACACCGGGAGCACGTCGGTCCTTTCAGGTTTTTGACAGCCACCCTGTATCCGAAACGCGAGACAAGCACCTCGCCGCACGAGCGGCAAGAGGTATCGCGTCCGAGGGTGCCGGCCACGTTCCCCACGTACACGAAGTCAAGGAATTCCGAACAGATACGCTCGGCCCGTTCGAGCGTCTGGACGGGCGTCCCGTCGATCTTCATCCGGTAGCGCGGGAAGTAGGCCGACAGATGAAGCGGAACGTCGCGCCCGAGATTCTGCGCCACCCACTTCGCCAGGCGCCGGAAATGATCGTCGGTGTCATTCAGGGTCGGGATGACGAGATTCGTGATCTCGACGTGCGCCTGTTTCCTCGCCTGGACGGCGGAGGCGAGGACCGGAGCCAGGGCCCCCCCGGTCTCGGTCCTGTAGAACTCCTCGTCCATGCTCTTGATGTCAATGTTCAGTGCGTCGATGAGCGGCAGCCATCCGGCCGCCGGCTCCGGATTGATGAAGCCGTTGGTGACGAGGACGTTCTTCTTCCCCGCCTCGCGGACCCGGACGGCACAGTCCATCACAAACTCGAACCAGATGGACGGCTCGTTGTAGGTGTATGCAACGCCGATGGAGCCGTCCTGGCCGGCGAGCCTGGCGATCTCCTCCGGAGTCACCGATTGCGTGGCCGGCTGTTCCTGCGAAATCTGCCAGTTCTGACAGAACTGACAGCGAAGATTGCAGCCCCAGGTGCCGATGGAGAGAATCGAGCTACCCGGATAAAAGTGGTAGAGCGGCTTCTTCTCGATCGGGTCCAGGTTGATCGACGTAAGCTCGCCGTAGATGAGAGAGTGAAGCCGGCCGTTTTCGTTCCTGCGAACGCGGCAGCGACCTACTTTCCCCTCGGCGATGCCGGTGCAGAAATGCGGACAGAGCTTGCAGTCGACCCGGCCATCGTCCCGTTTTTCATAGAACAGAGCTTCTTTCATCCGCACGCCCCCGGTAGCCGAACGCGAGGTTTGGATCCGGGCTTATGGGAAGGCCAAGCAACGAATGGCTTTCCCATGTGGTTATGACCGCCTCTAAGCTCAAGGGATAGCATAAACCATAAACCACGCTGCTGGATAGCAAAAAACTGCGTTCCCCCCCCCC
>Ga0182021_10001562_pt1 | contig 26446 bp, 24 predicted proteins | sample 612E3MmetaG_FD_120493 | JGI IMG/M metagenome (GOLD analysis project Ga0182021, IMG submission 120493) | Permafrost microbial communities from Stordalen Mire, Sweden - 612E3M metaG (Illumina Assembly) | ecosystem: Environmental > Terrestrial > Soil > Wetlands > Permafrost | place: Sweden...
ACCGGTTGCCCGCAACACCCGCCGCATCCTTCGCGTTCTGCTGAGCCACCACCGCCTGGGTCTCGGCGTACTTGTCCTGCACCTCCTGAAGCTTCAAGTCGGCGTAGGTGGACGAGTCCGTCGCGTACAAGCCCGAGTTCAACTTCGCCTGCGTCGCCTTCGTGGCCTGCTTGGCGAGACCGACAGTGTCGCCGGGGTGAAGCCCCGCCTGCGCCAAGGTGTTCGCACGCGCGAGTTCGTCTTCCTTGATCGCCTGCAACTGATCGGCCTTCTGGATCTGCAGGTTCGCCCACTCCTCGGAATCCTGGGCGATGGAACCGTTCGCCAGAGTGTCAACCGTGTTGTTGTACGCCTGACGCAACTTGCCCGTGGAGTCCCCGGGGGCAATCTTCGCCATCGCGTTGGCCTGCCGACGCTGGTTCTCTAGGCCCACCGCCGCGTACTTCTCCTGCTCCGCACGCAGGTCGGTCTGGGCGTACGCCGCGCTGTCGGGCGCCAACGAATCGCGCTCGATAATCGAGTTGTTGTAGGTCTGCCACGCCAGGTCAACCGGGTCGCCCGGCGTCAACTGGTTCAGCGAGTTCGCCGCCGCGATAGCGATCTTCTCCTGGGCGGCCGAATACGTGTTCTCAGACTTAGCCGCCATGCGGTCCCGCTCGCGCTGACTGTGCTCCGGTGTCGGCGGAATGTACGTCCCGGTGTTGTAGTCGTAGCCGCCCTGGCCGTCGGTGTCCTCCTTGGACTTCTGGTCGATGGCGTCCGCCTCGATCTTCAGGCGCCCGAGAGTGTCGCTGGGGAGCAGGACCGACTGCTGGTAGTTCGACAGGCTGTCAATCTGAGCAAGCCGACGAGAAAGAGCGGCGCGCTTGCCCTTCAGGATCTCGGTGTCGACCTGGTCAAGCCAGCGCTGCTCATCCTCGTCGAGCGGCTGACCCGTGGCGCTCGCCAACGCCACAGCCTTCGCGCGCATGGACTCCAGTTCGCTGAGGTACGAATCGGCCCCGAGGGTGGCGGATCCCGTCTTGTCCTCAACAACACCACCCTTGGCCTGGGCCAGCGACGGAGCAAGGCTCAGGTAGGCGCCCAGGTTCTTGCGCTGCAGATTGCCGCCATACGCGTCAATGACCATCTGCACCTGGCTGTTCATCATGCCCTCGAACAGGGCAACCTGACCGTCCTTGACCAGTTCCGCCCAGCGAGTCTCGCCTATCGCCTTGCGCAGCGCGGCCAGAGCGCGCTCCTTGATCTGGGTGGCCTCGTTGGTGGTGATGATCCCGTCCGCGCCGAAGTCTTCCAGCGCAGAAGCGGTCGCGTCAGTCAGCGCCGTCCTGACTGCCGTCTCGTCCTGGGTGGAGAGCTTGAAGTCGTTGGCCTGGTCGTCGTACTTGTACTTGCCCCCATAAGTGGACGTTCCAGTGTTATGCGCGTTGTCGGCCTCGGCCTGGAAGACTGCTTGCGAGTTCCTTATCGTCTTGATTCCGGCGTCGCCCACCTGAGCGGCGATTGTGGCGTAGTCACTGCGCGTGACGCCCGCAACCGCATCCTGCGTGCCGGAGGCAATCTGCGAGAAACTGAACATGGCACGGTTGAGGAGGTCGAGACGCTGGGCGGCGTCGTACCCGCGGTTCTTCAATTCGTCCAGCGTCGAATTGATTGCATCGACCGTGAAGTCCGTGAAGACATTCTTCTGGTCAGCGGCGATCTTGTCGGCCTTGTACTGGTCCTGCTCGGCTGCACGCTTGTTCGCCGCATCAGCCACGGCCTTGAGATCCGCCTGCTCGCCGCCCGTCAGCAAGGACGTCAGGAGCGCGGGAATCAAGCCCCACACATCACCAGCGGCGAGTCCCCCCAGGCCCTTGTCCTGCAGGTCCGTGACCTGGTTCTGAGCGTAGGCAGCCGCTTCCTTCAGCGCCTCCGTGTTGTCGGCCATCGCGACGCGGAGTTTCGCATCGTCGACCGCCTTCCGGGCTGCATTGTCGATCTCGAACGCCTTCGAGACCGTCAGGACAACGCCCAGCGCCACCATGCCGGCGCCGAGGAGCCCCGCGCCCGTGAGCCCAGTAGCGGCCTCGGCGCCGACCACCGCGCCTCTGGCCCCCGTCGGAATGGCCTTGACGCCCAGGGCGCCCGACCGCGACATCGACAGCATGGTGCGATCGGCGTCCGACAGCCGCAGCGGAACCTTCAAGAAGTCGGGCATCGCCGCCCACACTGCGCCCCGGGCCTCAGCCGGGGACGCCTTGGTGACGAAGGTGCCGTTCTCCATGAGAGGACCAACGGCGCCAGCGCGGCCCGCGCGACCGATCGGCAACTGGCTGGCAATCGCCATACCGGCAATCCCGAGAGTCCCGTTGGCGAGGCGCCCCTGCGCGCCGACAGCAGTACGCGCCGCGACCCCGGCCGTTCCCGCCCTTGCAACGGCCCCAACACCAGTGCCCATGCCGAACTTCGCCATCAGCAAAGAGGCTGCGTAAAGTTCGACAATCGCAAGAGCCACGGCACGCAGCGGGCGCGGAAGCGAGTTGAACAACTTCACGACGTCAGTGCCGATCTCAACGACCTGCTGCAGGCCAACTATCAGCCCGGCGATCCAGTCCAACATGCCGGACTCGACGATCTGCAGACCCAGGTTGACGAAGGCGGCACCGAGCATCTTCAGGCGGTTGCCGATCGAGGTCATCGCCTCGTCGAACTGCTCCTTACCGAATCCCCGCTGCTCCGGCGCCACCGCGCGGCCAGCAAGGTCGGAAATCTTGCCGTACTGCTGGGTGAGAATCGTTGCGACCTGCTGCGAGCCACCCTTGCCGAACATGGTGGTGAACTCGTTGAGCTGCTCGGTGGAAAGTTTCATCGAAGAGACGGCTGCGAATATCTGAGGCAGCGTCTTGCCGGTCATGTCGACGCCCGTGATCTCAGACGCCTTGGGGCCGATCTCGCCCACGCCCCGCGAAAGCACCTGGCGGAACTGCCCAGCCGTGGACTCAGGGTTCTGGCCGGTGGTGGTGGCGACCTGCGCGACGAGGGCAGTCAACTCCTGCGGGGTGAATCCCGCCGCCGTGCCCAACGTCGCGATGTTCGAGACCGCGCCGAGCAGTTCCGTCGGGGCCTGGCCGGTCTGCCGCGAGGTGTAGGAGACGATGTCCTCTAGCTGCGGCAAACGCTCGACGCCCCACTGGAGCGAGCGCAAGGCGCCCGCGAGTTGCGTCTGCGTCGTCAGAGGATCGCTCCCGGCCACACGCGCCATCCGGGTCGCCACGTTGGCCGACACGTCAATCGTGCGTTCCTGCGTGGCCTGATCTGCACTAGCCGCACCGTAGAGCCCCAGGGCCTTGGCCCCAAGGTTGACGCCCACCGATGGCGCGAAGCCGGCCCCCACCGAGACGTCCGACAGGCCGGACGCCATGCTGTCGTTCTGCTCACGGTTGCGACCCGTGACGATGTTCAAGGCCGTCAGTGCGGCCTCGTACTCCATCGTCTCCTTGATCGCACCCTCAAGGCCGCGCTGCAGCATGGTGAGAGCGCGGTAGGCCACGCCGTAGAAGAGGGCGATCCGGGCGGTCTGCCCGATCATCTCCCCAGTGCCCTTGGACGCCGGGCCGCTGAAGCCAGACATGAAGGAGTCCTTGAACCCCGCCACGCCGCCGCCGCCGCTACCGCTCGCGCCGTTACTGACCCCGCTGCCCAGAACGGGGCGCGCTGCGGGGCGCTGGTTCAGGCCAGCGTTGGCCTGCTGCTGCAGGGCGAACATCTCCTGCCACTGCGAAGCGTTCGCAGAGGCCATCTTCGGCGCGGTGACGCCGGGCAGCCCCATCGAGCGCAGGAAGTTCTGCCCCATCGGGGTGTCGTAGTACGGGTTCGTCTGAGGCGTCCTGGCGGGCGCGCCGAGTTGAGCAGGCGCGTACTTCAGGTCGTTCCTGGCGATCTGCGCCGCCTGGGCCGGGTCGTTCCACCACGAAGAACCAGCAGCAGAAGGGCGATCGTTGCCACCAAACCCCATGCCTCGAAGGAAGGCCTGGCCCATCTCGGTCTGGAAGTAGGTGTTGGGGCCGATGATCCGACCGCCGAAGCCGCCAGGGTTCTGGTCCACCCACGCGGGGACCTCGGCTGCGTGCGCCCCGCGATAGGGGGGCGTAACAGGCCCGCCGCCGTTGGTCGACCAGTCTCGACCCAGAAGCGAACCGCCTGGGCCGATGTAGTTCAGGGCAGCCTGGTCCCTGATCGCGTAGGCATCGAGCAACTGGGTGCGAGCACCCAGCATCCCCGTCGGCCCCCGCTCCATCCGCATGTTCTCGATCACCTGGGCCGCAGAGGCGGGGTAGACAGCACCCTCACGCGTGTAGCCCGACGATCCGGGAAGCAGGGCCGACGTCTCCATCCCGTTCTGGGCTACCGCCTTGGCCCCCCTCGCTGTCGCCTCGACTTCCCTCGCCGTGATGGCGGCAGCCAAGGCAGCGGCCCGGCGAGCCGTCGTCTCCTGACGTATGGCAGCGATCAGGTCGGGGTACGCGCGCTCAACCCCCAAGACCTCGTTACGGCCCGCCCCGAACTCCTTGACGACCGACCTCAGCGGCTGACCCTGGCCGCGAGCAATCGCTATCTCGGCCAGCCGCAGACTCGCCGCTGAACTGACCGCGTTGCTGTACGCCATCTCCGCGCGGATGTCGGATGCGTAGGTGGTGCGCGAAGGGGCAATCGGGGCCATGTACTGAGCCGCGACGCCGCTCTGCAGGGCGGTCTGGGTGACAGGAGTCTGCAGCCGGGTCGCGAGAATCTGCTGCGTCGGCTGAGACAACTGCTCGCTGAGACGACTCTTGGCCGTGGCCGAGAACGGCGCCGACTTGATCGTCTGGATGTCGCGCTGCAGGGTGGTCGGGGTGCGGTTGAGCTTCTCCTGCGCGGACTGGACGAGGCCGAAGGCTCGCGCCGACTTCAAGTACTGCTGCTCCTGACGCGCCGCCGAATGGGCGAGGCTGTCGAAGTAGTTCGTCCCCGACGACTCCTTGAGCATCGCCTGAACGGAATCGTGCGCGGCGCTGGAAATCCGCTGAATCTCGGCAAACTGCTTGGTGGCGTTGTTCCGAAGGCCAGAGTTCGCTGCGACGGCTGTCCCCAGACCACCCCCGGACATCAGTCCGGGAACGTTCAGGACGCCAGCCGCCGCAGCCATCTCCAGCTTGATGCCGGCGATGAGGGCGCGCGCGATTGCCGCGCCCTTGGTCCGCATCAACGACTCGTCGCCCCCCGTGGCGATCATTCGCCGAAGGGCTTCTTGCAACTCGCGCGGAAGGATGTCCAGGTCGGCCCCGAAGCGCTTGATCGCCTCAGACCCGGTGTATTCGACACCGACCATCATCTGGTCTTCGGACATCGCCACGAGCTACCACCCTTCCTGAAGGTCAGCCACGCATGGCCGTCATGTCCTCGTCCACGTAGTCGTCGTCGCTGTCAGGGATGTCGATCGACTCGCCGCCCTTGGACCGGCTGTCCATTCGGCGCTTGACCGTCTCGAACCACTCGGTCAACATCTCCTGGCTGTGCCAGTACTCCTCGGGCGGAATCTGATCCTCGGCCAGCTCAAACCAGCCGAGCGTGGTCATCGCAGCGGCGATGGCTTCCGTGAGGTCCCAGCCCGCGAGCGTGACGTCTCTTTCGGGGTAGAGGGCTTCGAGTCCGCCTCCACGTTTTGCTGCCCCGACGACCCGGAGGAAGCCGACGGAGCGTCCGAGTTTCCCGCTTCACGAGACGTCATCTCGCCATCCAGCGCGAGCAGCACGGACTTGATGACCTCATCGCCCAGGTCGTTCACGCTGGCCCTGTCAGAGCACACACGCTGGCCCACGACGAGCGTTGCGAGGTCGGGCTGGCCGTCATCATCAAAGGCCACCTCGCACTCGCGCAGGGAGTACCAAATCTCGGTCTGCCTGCGGTTCTCGTAGAAGGAGGTGCTCCCGAGCATCTCCCTCCAGGCCCGGCGATACTCCTTCTCCAACTCAGGGCGAGGCGTAGCGTCCAACTCCCGCTTAGCGATTCGCAGGGCCTTCGCGTGGATCTTCTCGACCTCGACGTTGTACTCGATCGCCACCGCCAGGATGAGTTCCTGCTCCTGCTCGGTGACCTTCCCGTCCTTGGAAAGTTGGCGCCGGTCAAGGATCTCCAGGCGCTCCTTCCACTTGGTGTCGGCGCGAAGTTCATCGTCGGCCTTCAGCAGGAGTTCGCCGTTCTTGCGCCGCAAGAGATCGGTGGAGACGTCGAGATCGGTCATCCCCCCGAGCAGGACCTCGATCTGCGCCTGCTCGTCCTCGTCGCGATCGAACGCGAGCATCCGGCGCGCGCGCGCGGAGCGGGCGTCCTTGATGGACTCGTCCTTCTCCAGCGCGTTGAGCTTGGCGACGTAGACGGGGATCTTCTCCCCGCCACTCTCCAGCACGACGACGTCGCCTCGTCGGAAGAGATCCTGGATGCGCTTCAGCGTCCCAGCCATCACAACTCCTCAGTCCAGTGATCGTGCCCAGTTCCATGTGCCCCGAGAGACACGAAAGGCCGGTCGAGGCCTCTTCGTGAGAGGCACTCGACCGGCCTTCGCCGGATCCTGCTGGGATCAGACGGTGAAGGTGAACTTGCTGTCGTCGCTGGCGAGCGACGGCCCCTTGCCGCTGGTCACGGTGACATCGACGATGCCCGCCGCGTGCGCTGGCACGACGGCCGTGATCTGGCGGTGGTTGTCCACGACGAACGACGTCGCCGGGACGGCGCCGAAGCTCACACCGGTCACCCCGACGTAGCCCGAGCCGGTGATGACGACGGTTGCGCCACCGGCAGCCACGTCCGTGGCCGGGTCGATCTCGACGATGAACGGGGCCGCGAGGTCCGAGAAGAGCGTCAGAACGCCCTGGTCGGACTCCCAGTCCATCGAGATGGTGATGTTCTGCTCCACCCGCGGCGAGTAGCCGGGGAGAGAGAACCGGGCGTCCGGGACGTGGAAGCGCTTGAGCGTCGCGCCGCCAGCCGAAGCATCCTTGATGATGATGTCGAGCTCAAGGATCTCGGCCAGGTCGGGACCGATGGCCTCCTTGAGGTTCTGCTTGCCTGTGATCGCGCGGAGCTTGCGGTACAGGTCGTCGACATCGCGGGGGAGGATCGAGATGCTGCCCGACACGGTCGGCACGTCGAAGTCGCGACTGACGGCGTTCGGGTTGCCGAACTCCATCTCGACCTCTTGCGTGACCTTCCAGTCCAGGGTGATGTCCTGGACGCCGGTCCACTTGTTCGCCGCCGACAGCGCCGGATTGGCGGCGTTGTAGCCACCGATGTAGACGTCGATGTCGCGACCCTTGACGGCAGCCGGCTTCAACGTGGCCGGGGTGTGGACCGTCTGGGCGTACGTGATCGGATCCGGCGAGTGGTACGTGACGTAGATGGTGTCCGTGATCGGGACAGCCGCCACGAGCGTGACCGTGACGATCGCCGCATCGAGCGTGACCACGCCCTCGGTCAGGGTGTAGTCCGCACCCTCCGTCAGCCGCTGGTTGGCGACCGTCACGCACAGCACGCGCCGGAGACCGTTGGCGTCGGTGTACGGGTAGGCGGGGTGCACCGTGGCGACAGCCTGGCCGGCGACTGCCGTACCGAGGTAGTCGTCGATGTAGACCGCCCCGGGGCAGTAGTAGATCGAGTCGCCCTTGAGGGTGAAGGTCTCGGTCGCGTTGTCCTTCAAGCCGAACTTGTACGACGCGCTCTCGATCGTCAGATACGGGATCGCAACCCCGTTGGCTGCGACGAAGGCGTTCGGACGCTTCTTGCCCGGCTTGAGGTTCTGCGCCACGTTGAGGCAGTGCGACGTCGCGAGGTCAATCCCGGTCGCCGCGATCTCGGCGTCCGTCATGCCGACGAAGACCTGCTCGGTGTCCGTGGACACGTCGAAACTCTCCAGCGTGAACGTCAGGTCGGGGGTGTCCCGAATCGTGGCGACGCTGGTGTAGTTGCCCAGCTCGTAGATTTTCTCGCTTGGGATGCTCAGTGCGCCGGGACCACCGGACTGCAGCCGCTCAATGAGCGCCACGCCGTTCCCGACAGTGATGAGCGATCCAGCCTTCACAGCCACTTTGTTACCTCCTGCGTACCGAGGCCCACGCAGGGGCCGACGATGATTCGCTTGAGGCACTCGACCGTCGAAGAGTGGATCTCGGCGATTCGTGCGGGCGCAGAAACGGCATCGCCCTTGCTGGCGCCACCTCAGCGGCGCGAGAATTGAGTCATGGATGCCGTCGTCAATCCGCACGCGCCGCTCGCTGACCTGGCGACGGTGAAGGCGTGGATCATGTGCGCCGGAAGCCATCTCGCAACCCCGGCCGAGGACTTCAAGGAGTACTGGTCGACGACCGGCCGTGGGATCCGCTCAGACGCGCTGCCGGACGGGCTCACGTCCGCAGAGATCACGCGCCTGACACACCACCGGATTGACCCCCGGACACTGTTGCGGGCACTGAACTCCAACCCGCTGAACAACGACTCCCCGGCCACTCTGAACGTCGTGCTCCCGCAGGCGTGCAAGATCGCCAAGGACAGCGACCTCGCGCTCAACGGCACCTTCGTCCGCTCGTGGGTGGACACCCTAGAGAAACTCGCCGCCCAAGCCAATGTCGCGCTGGAGATCGGCGGGGGTGAGCGACGAGAACTGAGCGCAGACCTGCTGGCGATGGTCACGCGCGCGCCCTTCGAGCCGGTGCTGAGCACTCGCGACCGGGGCCTCATCACGGCCTGGGGCGAGCAGGCGCGTCTAGCCGTGGCGTGCTCACGGATCGAACTGAGCGAGTTCGTCGGACTAGAGGATTTCCAGGATGCCTGCGTAGCTGCGTGGGACCTTCCTGCGATCTACCCCCATCACCTCGGCGTAGGCGGCACGCAACAGATTGATGGGTCGGTTCGTCCTCTTGAAGCGCTGGAAGGCTCGGCTGTAGGCATCCTGCGGGTCGATCCCCTTCTGGATGAAGCCGGTGAGGGTTGCCCCGTCCCCGTCCTCCTCGACCTGTCCGTCCCACGTTGAGAACGGCTGGAACTTGTCGCCTGCACTGAATCCGTGGTGATGGAACTCGCCGCCCGCGAGGTAGTAGATCCCCGAGGATCCCATCGCCGTCCCGCCTGAGAGTTCCGACCCCCAGACACCGAATAGCCGCTGGCCGACGTGGATCGACGTACCCTCTTCGATCTGGCGCCAGTACTTCGCCTGCGACCTGTCCATGAACGCCGGGTTACCGACCCGCCACCCCGAGGCGTGCATGACACGGTTCCGCTCATCCAGAGTGGCAGCCTCTAGGCGGTGAGTCGAAACCTCGGGTCGCCTGACAGTCTCCTTGTACGCTTCCACCACCATGAGCTGAAATGTCTCGGCGGCACTTGCGTAGTTCTTCTGCATCAACTTGAGGATGTCATCCCAGGCGTGTTGATGGGTCGCCCCTGGGCTGTTCACCGCCTCCCAGAATCCGTTGCCCCCTTGGGGGACGTTGACTGTCACAACCAGTCCTGTATCCGCGATCGGGATGCGGTAGTACAGCCGGCCGAGGGCCATCAGTCGGCCTGGAGGTTGCGGACCTGATTGTTGATTTCCGCGAGCAGGCCGATGACCTCGTCGTTGACCCACGTACCCTGCGACACGCCGCGCACGACGTCAATCAGGAAGTCGCTGAAGGAGCCGGCCGCGACCAGCACCTTGATGCGGAAGGCGTGCTGCTGCTCAACGGTGAGGTCGGCGTAGAACTCCCGCTCGGCATGACCGAGAATCGTGCCGACCAGGCGCTTTCGCTGCTCCCCGATGATGGCAACGACAGGGTCGGCCATCAGCTTTCCTCGCCGGGGAAGTCCATCACGCACACCCCGGATACTGAGAACCAGTTGCGACTCGCGGTGGAAGGCTGGTTGCGCATTACCTCTGCGAACTCCCCGAGGTAGCCGGAAAGCTCAAGCCCGGTCCCCGGATCCACGGGACGCAAATAGCGGGTGCCGCCGAGCAGGCCCGTGAATCGGCCCTTCAGGTCGCTGGAGATGACCTCGCCGATGGACTCGTCAACCCCGATGACGTCGCAGAAGAAGACGTATTCAATCCGCAGCATCCCGCCGCCGAGCTCAATGGCATCGTGGTCGCCCTCCCGGCCGAAGGAGATGAACGCGACATTCCCGACGATCGACTGCAGGTTGGACGGGTCCGGCGCTCGGCGCTCAACGGTCACGGCGGTGGTGCCGAAGTTCGGGGTCGCCCCCGTCCAGCCGTACGCGTCGAGGAACCCCTGGACCATGTCCGCGACGGAGTTGTAGATGTAGCGCGAGTCGAACCGAACGCTCACTTGGTGTCCTCAGTCGAGCACTCGATGGTCCACACGCCGACACTGTCCAAAGAGACCTGCTGGGTGATCTTGCGGTAGTTGAACCGCACCGGAGTGCCTTCGTGGGTCGGCCAGAGGTTGAGGTAGGTGAAGCCCTCGATGGTGAAGTACTCCTCGTCCAGGAGCGTGACGTGGACGACCTGGGGGTACATCCGGCCGAAGTTCTGCTCGACCAGGAGGTTGTTGACCCATTCCACCGCGCACAGTGGCCGCAGCGTGACGAGCACGGGAGTAGCCACTGCGGCGTCAGGATCCCAGGCGACACCGTTGTAGTCGACCGTGGCGCCGGATGCGATCACCGGGACGGTCACGAACTGCGGGCGCCGGGCGGCGTCGTCGGGCTGGGCCATCCGCATGGGGAGCCGGATGCCCTCGCGGAACGCTGCGGCGTCGAAGCCGGGGATCGCGAGGGCCATCAGAGGACCCAGCGGGGGAGCGCGTTCTCGTAGGGGAAGAACCCGCCGTAGAAGTTGTGGTCGTACATGCGGGTGACGTACGCGTCGAGCACGAACACCGAGGTGCCATTGCCCCGCCGCGCGTTGTCGAGGATCTGGTTCTTGCGGGCGGTCAGCGCCTTGAGCAACTCGGTCATGGCGGCGGCGCTCTGCTTGATCGCGTACTCCACCGGGCCGGCCTTGTAAGAACTCTCTGTCGACAGCGTCAGGATCCGCTGGCGAATCAGGCGCATCCCCGCGTAGATGACGACGAGCGCCGCGCCGGCCGTGCTCAAGTCGGGGGTGATCTCCCCGGCGTCCACGTCGAGGGCCATCGTGTGGAAGAAGCCGTCGAGTTGGGCCTCGCCGAACGCATCCCCGAGGGATGCCGCGATGTGCGCGTCGGTGGTGCTCGGGAAAGCCGTCACGAAGGTGCCGGGAACCGCGACCTCCCGCTTGTACGCCTCCACCAGGTCAACCAGTTCCGTCATACCCCTATCCCTCGACATGCCAGGACCCCCTGCACGGCGAAATCACGTCAGGGGGTCCTGGAGTACATGCGGGTCGGATCAGTCGAGCACAGCGTCCCTCGGCGCACCGCCCGGACGGTAGTTCTCGATGATGTAGTCCGTGAGGAAAGTCAACTGCGCCGACGAAACCAGTTCGGAATTGGACTCGGCCAGCGCGAGCATCCGGCGCACGTTGCGCTCGGTGAACTTCTTGACTTTCGCGTGGAACGCGTTGCCGCTGGAAGTGAACGTCACCAGCAGGTCCTTGTCCGACAGGGCCTGCTCCTTGTTGTAGTCGGGCATCTGCTCCACGACCTCAGCGGTCGGCACGTCGACCCGCTTGAAGGTCCCGTTCAAGAACGGGTCCGACTCGGGCTCGACGTGCATGGCGTGGTTCGCCTCCCGGTCCGGGGACGACACCTTGAAGCGGGTGCCCGACTTGCCCTTGATGCGCCGGGGCCGCTGCATCAGCGGGTTGCGCACATCCAGCACCATGATCCAGACCCCACCCGGAGTGGTGGTCTCCCATACCTCATGGGTGACGCGGATCGTACTCTCAGCCATAGCCCCTCCAAGGACGTCGTTGGCTCTCATTGAACTGCCCGGCCGTGCGTCGGCGCAGATTCTGCGATTGCTGCTAGCGCAGGTTTCTCACCCGGACGACGAAGCGGCCCCCCTCCCGAAGGAGAGGGGCCGCTCAGGTCGTGCTACGCGCTGACCTTGATGCGCCGCGCGTACTGCGGGCGGTAGATGCTCAGGCCGATGTCGCGCCGGCTGCGCACGTGGAAGTGCTCAGTCGCGTCCTCCGACCAGGCACGGACCTTGGCGCCGCCGTACGAGACGAAGCGCCCCAGGTCCCCACCGAGGATGAAGACCTCGTTGGCGGGGATGTAGGGCAGCCCCTCCTCGTCGGTCCAGTTGGTGAGGCGGACGATGTTCGCCCCACGGTAGACACCGAGACGACCCTGCTTCCGGATCTCCTCCTTCGCCTCGTTCGCGAAGTTGGTGAAGTCGGAAATCTGGTCGATCGCAGCAGCGCGGCCCACGATGGACAGCGGCGCCGAGAGCGTGCTGTTGCTCGGGGGAGCAACATCCGCGACCTCGGACAGGAGCGGGTTCAGAACCAACTCCGTGAGGCCAGTCCCTGCAGCGTCCTCGTAGTACGGCGACGTGGTCGGGATGGCCTCCTTCAGCACCGAGAAGATCCGACGGTTGATCTCGGCGGTCTCACGCATCTGCGCGAAGCCGACGAGCTTCTCGACGGTGGCCGCGTAGTCCGCCTGCCAGTTGTCCTCGAACTCGCTCACGTGCCAGCCCAGCGTCTCCCGGGGGAGTTCCCACTGCTCGGTACGGATCTGGGACTCGTCGATCTGGCCGTTGCGAGCGGTCCAGAAGACCTTCATCCCACGGGTCTCTTCGATGGTGATCTTCTCGAACTGGCCGACATTCATCGTCGGGAAGTAGGAGCCGATCACGTTCTCGTTCTTGAAGCCGAAGTCCAGGCGCTCCGTCAGCAGGGCTGCCTGCTCACGGTGCCACTCGGGCTTGCCCCAGTTGGCCTTGGCCTCGATGTTCAGCGCGGCCTTGGCTGCGTTGTAGTTCCGGGCCTCGGTAGCGGAGGCGAACTCCCGCTTCGGGGCGCCATTGATGAGCTGCGACAACACGCTCGTTCCCATGTCCGTCTCCTTCCTCAGCCGACCAGAACGGCTTCGACGTAGTCCGTGCCCACGAAAGTCACCCGAAGAACGGCGGCTCCAGCGGACTTCTTGATCCAGGCGGTGCCGGACCATTCCAGTTCGTCACCGATGGCCGTGACGCCAGCCATCGTGATGATGGTTCGCGCAGCAATCACGCGACCGTCGAACCGGGTCTGGGTCGGGGTGTTCTTCAGCCAGACCTTGTTCCCAGCACCCGAGTGGATGACGGCGGGCTTGCCGTTCAGCGCCTTGCCCTTGCTGAACGAGTCGACGTTCGGAGCACCGAAAGCCGAGATGTCCCAGCCCTCTTCCTGCTCCAGAAGGCCGGTGAACCCGGGCTGCAGAGCCGAGGTCGCGGCGGCGAGCTTGAGGAAGCCCGGCGCGTCCTTGTTGTAGGTGACCAGGTCGCCCTGGTAGAGGGTGCCCGTGAGCGGGACGCGCAGGCGACCCTCCCGAACACTCGGCTCCGACCGACGGAAACCGAAGTTCAAGCCGTAGTCCGACATCAGTTGCTCCCCTCTCCGAGGAAGTCCGTGTAGAAGGCGTTGCCGGTCGGCTTGTCGCCCACCGGGTCGCCCGCCATGTGGGTGCTGGCGGTCTCCCGGGACTCAGTGCCAACCGGCGCCGGGATCCCCTCGGACAGAGCAGCAAGCTCCGCGACATACGCCGCGAAGTCGTCTTCGGTCTTCCGCGCCCAGGCGTCAACGCGCGCCTCGGTGAAGAAGTCATCCTTGAGGTGGGCGGCGACCTCGCGAACCTTGGCGATGCGCGCGTCCTTGCAGGCGGCGATCTCCTTCTCGGCCACAACGGTTGCCTGGAACGAGGTGAGGTCCGTCTCGGCCTTCTCGCGAGCGACGACCGCGACGTCAAGCTGACCCTGAAGAACCGACTTCTCGGTCTCCAGTGCCGCCTTCTCTGCGGTCAGGCGCTCGATGTCCGCGACCTTGGACGCGGTCTCGCGCGCGACGCCATCCGCTACCAGCGCGTAGGCCTCGCCCTCGGTGAACGTGCGGTCCGCTGCGATCTCGCGGACGGTGGCGACAGGCGCCAACTCCGCAGTCTCTCGCGAAAGCACAAGCTCAGGTGCTGCCATGAGCCATTCCTCCTCGCTTGAAGTTCAGGCCCGGCTATGGATCGGCCCTCGCGAGAAGTACTCGACTTGGGTACTGGAGAACGTGAAACCTGCGCCCACAGGAATCACACGGTTCGGGCGCTCCACTGCAGGATTGAGGCGACCATCTGGCGCGCTTCGTCATCGGCCAGACCGGGCAGGTGAAGGTCCGCTGCTTCAACCTGGGCCTGGGCGTCTTGCTGCAGTCCCATGCTGGTGATGTTGGCGTCACGCCATCCCGGCGCCTGCGGGGGAACAATCACGGCCGCACCCTGAAAGACGGGGTCGACGAAGCGACGGTGCGAAGCGCGCTCCTTGACGTGCTCGCAGGCGACACCGCTGCGGGTCTGCGCGTCGACATAGGGCATGACCGCGCCGCAGCCGTTCGGGCCTACGCACGCGATCTCGTTGGAGACGCACTCCATCGAGAACCACGCTTGGCCGGCGTCGATGAAGTTCGCGAGCGCGCGGGCCTTCTCGCGGAACAGGAACGCCCACACGACGGCGCCGGTCTGGATGTGCGGCCCGATGCCTTCCGCTGCCCGCTCAGCGGAGACCAGGAGTGGGTCGACGAGAGTGCCAATGATCGCGGCGGGATCGTGGCCCCAGTTGAGTGGCCCGTGCGCGACGCTGGGCAAGCCGAACTCCAGGTCGCCCTGCGACCAGAAGGCGCCGTTGGAGTTCGCCGTCTCCGCCTCGACGAGACGACCACGGAACTTGAGCAGGAAGTCGTCAGCGTTGAACTTCGCGGTCTCGGCGACGATGGGCGTCGCGATGACGACCCGGTTGGTCTCGTGGTTCTCGACCATGAACGCTGACGCCGTCGGCTTCTCCGGCAAGACGACAACTCTCGGGACCTCGACTGCACGATGCGGAGGGCGAAGACGATCGCGGAGTTGAATCACTGACTCAGTCACGATCCTGCGCCTCCAACAGACGGTGCGCCCGATGCGGTGCGCTTCTTGACCTGGCTCTGAGCTGACTTCTTCGGGGAGCCGCCACCCACTGGACGGCCCCCCTGGGCACCCGTCACTGCGCTAGGTGCTCCTCCTTGTCCATCGCCAACCTTCGCCGGATCGCCGCCGGCGCCTGCTGTAAACGGCACGGTGGTCTTGAAGTCGTCGTCATAGAGATCCGCCTCGCGCACGATCCGCTGGTGCTCCACGGCCTGGTCGAATCCGAAGGACTCCAAGAACGACTCCCGGCTCAGGTCACGCGACTGACGCGCCGCCATGATCGCGGCGATGATCTGGGCATCGTTGTCGAGCTGCACGTTGCGAGGCGTGAACGCGAGGGAGGGCTTTTCCTCGGGCTTGAACTTCTTGAGGACCTCCGCGTTGTACGGGTGGTCCCAAATCTGGTCCCGGATCTCCTTCTCCACCATGCGGCGAAGCATGTGGCGCTGGCTCTCCAGGGTGCGCGCCATCATCCGCGTGGTGATCCCGGCGTTCTGGTCGCCGCGGGCACCGGAGTTGATCGAGGGGGCGCCGAACAGCCGCGCCAGGATCCGGGAATCGAGGGTGTTGTACTTGTCCGCGATCAAGGTTGTGTCGAGTTTCGGCGAGATGATCTCGATGGTGAGGCGGTGGTCCGAGACGATGACGGGCAACTTCGCCAGGACGTTGAAGCCCTCCTTGAGGTTGTCCACCTCCGACTGCGCTGCTGGTTGGTCGACACTGCCCTTCTTGACCAGAAGCAGGTAGTTCGCGGCGCCGACCAGCATCACCCGGTCGCTCTCCAGGAGTTGCTGCTTGAGATCGAGCAGCCGGAAGACGGCCTTCATCCGCAGGTCGGCGAAGGGCTGGTACGCCGCCTTGGTGCGGGTGTGCCGCCACACTCTGTCTGGGTTGAACTCGATGAGCCGGCGCGGGTCAATCCCCAACTTGCCGAGCCAGACCTCCTCCTCGCGCGTGGGCGTGTAGACGCCCTTGAACAGCCCAGCCATGACCGCGTCGAAGTTCATGAGCGGCTGCTCTTCCATGCCCGACCAGGCCGCGATCATCTCCTCGGTGGCGTGCCACGCGAGGCGCTCGTCGCCGAAGATCGCCATCCCGACCGGGACCACGCAGGTGGGGTCCAGCGTGATGATCTTCGTGGGCGCGAAGAGCTTGAACTTGGCCCGGCCGGGGTAGGTGCGCGCGGAGCCGTTCTTGTTCGTGGCATCAGCCGTTTTGCGGGTAGTGGACGTGTACGTCTTCCAGCCCCACCAGGTTGCGGTGACCGTCTGGCTGTAGGTGAAGTTCTCGCGGTACGCGGTGCGCAGGTACCCGTCGAGGTCGATCTTCCCGGCGATCTGGTTCATGATGTCGGCGGCAGCCTCGTTCGAGGACTCCCAGCTCGTGCCCTGCAGGATCAGACCTTCGGTGACGTCCGCCGCTGCCGAGACGACGTCGTCGTCCTGGATGGCTGTGTGCGCCATCCGCATCTGCTCGTACGGCCCCTCGGGCGCCGTGAACTTCGTCCGGTCGAACATGCCGGAGCGGCCCTTGGTGGCGCGCTGCTCGCGCGTCCACTGCTGCAGGTAACTGGCCGTCTCGCGGATCGTAGGAAGCAGAACCGCATCCGGCAGGCCCGACTGGTTCTCCCAGGCCGCACCGACCCATCCCGTGTCAAGGCTCGCCATCAGACCTGTCCTCCGCTCAACTGGATCTCCTGGCGAGTCACTTCAAGGAGCCGACTCGCGGTCTTCCACTGACGCTCGATCTCGGCCAGGTAGATCAGGACCTGCTGGGTGCGCAGGCGCACGTACTGCCGGTCAGTGCCCTCGGCCCGGTTGAGCAGGACGGTGAGTTCGCTCAGGCGCGCGGAGTACGCGCTGCACTCCCGCAGGATCTGGTCGCAGGCCTTCATGTGGAACCCGCGCATCGCGGCGGCGATGTCGTCGAGTTCCGCCTGGACCTCCTGGCGGCTGCCGAGCCCGTTGCGCAGCCCGGCTGGCCCCGGGTTCACCACGCGCGAGGGGCAGATGTGCTGGAACCCCATGACGTAGACCGCGCCGCACGAGGGGCACGAAGTCTGGGCGGCGGGGACGCCGGGCTCCGGCGATCGGAATCGGTTCCCTGCTGACACGGTGGTTACGGGCATGTTCTGGTCAATCGAACCGGAACGAGTGCAATCGAACTAGAAGAATCGGTCCAGCACTGGACCTGCTCGGCCGGGTTTTGCCAGCAAGGCCTCGATCGCCATCAATTCCTTCGCCAGCACGTACATGCGCGCGGCGTCGAGGGTGTGGCACTCGCTGCCGGAGTACTTGCGGATCGCCCCGTCGAACGACTTGGACACCTTGATGTGGCTGACCGTCTGCCCCTGCCACTCCGAGAGGAGTTCCAGGTCGTAGGGCAGCCGCAACGCCTTGGTGTCGACCTTCTTGCGCAGCAGGTCGGTGGCGTGGTCCTTCACCCACTTGAGGATCACCAGGTCCTCGGGCTTCTCCTTGCCCACGGGTTCCCGGTCGTCGAACTCCACGGGGCGCTTCTCGGCGAAGTTGTAGCCGACCACCCGTGCAGAAATCTTGCGGTTGTCCTTGAGGATCTGCACGAGCGGCAGGCCGTTCCCGGTGCGGTCCATGCCGAAGCGCTTGAGGCGCTTGCCGAAGAAGTCGAAGAGGTGCTCGATGACGCGGACCTGGCAGCCGGCCGTGACGCGCTCCAGGTGAACGCGCACGAGGAGCCGGTCGATGCTGGTCTTGCGCTCGGTGCCGAAGATGAGGATCTCGCTCGGGTCGTTCGTGAAGCCGACGTCCATGCCTCCCCAGAAGGAGGAGTAGGCATCGTCGAGGTGCTTGAAGTCGATCTGCATGAGGTCCTCAACGGTCCCGACCCGTTCGATCAACTCCTGCGAGATCCGCAGATTCGTGTAGTCCTCGTTGAAGGCGATGTCGGCCGGCGAGGCGGACATCGCCACGCAGGCCATCAGCCGGGCGGTGACGAACAGGGCGTTGCCGAGGTCGGACGGCTCGCCGAAGATGTTGCGGACGTAGTCCGGGTGCTCCTCGGTGCCGCCGTAGATAGCGAGCTTGTTGCGACGCTCGGTGTCGTTCCAGTCCGGCCGGTGCATGGCCTGGTAGCGGTGCACGTAGAACGGCAGGTCGCTGCCCTCGCCGTGCGTGAGCTTGTAGTGCATGTCCCTGGTGCCGTTGGAGACGCCGTGGATCCGCCACCGCGCGTTCGGCGCGTTGACCTTGATCGTCTCGATGATCTCCATGTACGCGGGCTCGGGAATGTCCTGCCCCTCGTCCATCTCGATCTGAATCGGGTGCGGCCCCTTGAGCCCCTTGCCGTCGATCCCGGCCAGACGCGTGATGACTTTTGCGTCATTGATGAACTTGAGTTGGAACTGGGGCGCGTAGGTAATCCCATTCTTGCGACCGACAGGCAGCATCTCGCGGTAGATCCGAGAACGGTTGAGATTCTTCTCGATGGCATCCGTGATGAGTTTCATGTGCTTCGCCTGCGGGGTGGCGATAAGCATGTCCTGGGCCGGATTGTTGAAGGGGAAAGTCAGCGCGCACATGACGAGGCTTTCGCTCTTTCCGAGCCCGCGCCCGAGCAAGTCAATCTGGAATGTCTCTAGGCACTGCATGAAGGGCCACTGGAAGTCCCAGAGCCTGTAGCAGCGGTCCGGCGTATACTCGTTGACCCACGCGAACTCGGCGAGGTCGACGCCCGTCGGGTCGGACAGGATGCACCACAGGAACGCCTCCTCCTCCGTGAGTTGCGCGACGGCGGTCAAGGCGTCACACGCTTTGCGCGGGTGGCAAAGGTCTGTCGCTTCCCGGCGCTCATCCCGTAGCCTGCGGCGGCGTTCGGTGTGGAGGGCGTGTAGGCGTACGTGTCGGCCTCGATCGTGGCGAAGGCCTGGATGGACCGGTGCGGGCTCAGCAGGCCGTCGATCGCCTCGTGGATCGCCAGGACGCGGTACTCGTGGAAGTACGCCGGGTTGACGTGCACGACCCTGGCAATGACCTCGATCTTGGCCTTGGTCAACGGCTCCGTGCCGTGCATCATCCGGAACAGGTTCCCGGGGTTGATCCCCGCCAACTTCGCGATCGTTGAACACGTCTGCTTCGACGCCCCGCGCAGCGCCTCAGCAAAGGGGAGCGTGGAGCGTCTCGGGTAGACCACGTTCACGACGTCGTCGATGGACCCGACCGTCAACGCCGGCCGACGACCACGGCGCTCGATTCCCATCTCCCGCTCGCGCTCTGCCGCAACCTCGCCCAGGATCTCGGCGAGAAGCCGGTAGAAGGTTGGAGGGATGTCGCGGAAGTGGGAGGCCCACTCCTCTTCAGTGAGGGTCACTAGATCGTGCCAACCCAGTACTTCTGACCGTTCGCGCGGAACTCCGCGTCAATCGAGTGGAACTTCGGGACCATCTTGTCCCGGACCCAGGCCACAATCTGCTCGTCGTTCTCGATTCCCGTCTTGCGCCGCTCGAACTCGTTGCTGCGGTCGAACGTCCCGACGATCGAGGAAAGTTCGTTCATCAGGGTGATTGCCTCGACGGCCTGATTGTTGCGGTTGATCCCGAACTCGCGAGCGCGCAGGCGGAGATTCGCAATGTAGTCCGCGACGCTGCCCTGCTGCTGATCGCGCGACGCGCGAGTCAGGCCCAGTTGCCGCTTGAGTTCCCCGATGATCTTTGCCTCGGCGAGTTTGTTCTGCCGAAACTGCTCTTCCGCCCGATAGGGGAGGAAGATCCCGTCGTACATCTTGCCGCTGGCGAGTTGGGACGTGTACCGAAAGTCGAGGAGCTCGTGCATAAGCAATGCGTCCAGGTCGGCGAGATCCGAGACGGCATCGAACTTGTTCTGATCGAGATACGCAGCCTTCTGGGTGTTGTAGAACAACTCCTCGGCCTTGCCCTGCACCTCGATCGCGGAGCCCGTCGGCTGGGTGACCTTCCGGAGCACGATGGCGACCAACTTCGGCGGCTTCGCTGCCGCCTTCTTCGTGGCCGTGGTCTTCGCTGCCGCCGCCCGCGCCCGTGATGCCTGCATGGGCGTGACCACGGGCTTCCCCTGGGCAGCGCGGAGTTCTCTCTCGATCGTCTCGGCGCTCTTGCGTCGCCCGCTGCCCGGTCCACCCATGATGCAATGGTCAATCGACCACCCCGCGTTGCCCGGAAGGCAAAGATTCCTGTGCTAGCAGGAATCGTCAGAACAAGGGTGGACGTGGGTAGGCAGCCCCCCTGAAGGGGGGCGCTTCCTCCAGCCAAACCGTCCAGCGCTCGGTCGCAGCAGCCATGAGGTCCCGAGACTCGTGCACCACCCGCAGCGCCTGGTCGGCCCAGGCGCGCATCTTGTCCTTGTCACGAGTCGCGAGGATCTGCTCGACAGTGAGATCCGGCAGGCCAGCGCCGGGGTTGAGCACCTTGCCGTACATCGACTCAACCAGGTTGGCGCCGTCCTCCACGGCCTGGATAGACCGCGCCCAGCGCTGCAGCACCGGCAGTGGATCAGGGCAACAGCAGACCAACTCCGGGTAGTAGGCCAACGCCCGCACGCGAGAGGTGACGATCGCCGGAACCGGATGATCCGCCACGGTGCTGTCCTGGTCGAGCTCGCGAAGGCTGCTACCCATCAAGCCCTCGACGAACAACCAGTCAGCCTCGCCCATCCCCAGGAACGTCTCGGGCGCTCCCCACAGGTTGTGCAGCCGGTGCATCGGCCCACCGTAAAGCGTGTGAGCCGATGCACCGGTGCGTCCTTGTGCGTCGGTCCGGTCCCTGCTGACCACGACCAGGTCCTGACCGGTGAGCAGCAGGCCGACGAAGGTGCTCCTGGCGTCGGCGAGCACGGGTGCCCGTTTCAACAGCGAGAACGGGGAATAGTTGGTGTTCAACCCCGGGTAGATGGCCCGCAGGTAGCGCGGCTGCTGCGAGTCCACCGTGATGCTGGTGGTGGCCCGGCAGGTCGTCTCACGGGCCTTGATCGCAGCACTCCGAGCCCTGACCTCAGCCACAGGGGCCTCCACGGCTCGCTTGTACTTCACTTTGTAGCGGCAAGGTGAGCATCAACCCACGAGAGCCCGCCGACGTCGAGGACGTGCTGCGCGCGCGTGACGGCCACGTAGGCGGTCATCGCGTCCTCGCTGGCAACGTCCTCACGAACGCCGAACTCATCGGTGCGGGGCTCGGAGAAGTCGTCGGCGATGAGCACCTTGGGCCACTCCCGCCCCTTCGCCTTGTGCACCGTGGACACCACGATCGCAGCCGACTGCTCGGGCACTGCGGCGTCGACCGCGCGGATGATCGACCCGGCACCGTACGTGTCGACGAGGTTCACCAGGGTCTTGAGGTCCTGCCCGCCGAAGTCCTCCTCGACGTAGTCCTGGACCGAGGACCACGACGTGAACATGCACAGGTCCGGGTGCCAGGTCTTGCCGGAGTCCTTGAGCTGCTTCGCGGCGCCGGCGAGCCGCTTGACGTCCTGCCCGCCACCCACGATCGCCACCTTCTGGCCCCCGCGCTGCCCCGCCATGACGTGCTGGATGACCCCGGCATTGGTTCTGCACAGGACAGCGCTGGGAGCCTCCAGAGGGGCCACGCGCGACTTGATGCTGGGGGTGCCCCGAACCTCGATGTCGTCACCCATGATCGCCAGCCACTTGTTCGCCTCCGCCGCGATCGACGGGCCGAACCGGAACGACTGCGTCAAGTACAGCCGAGACGACGCGCCGAACGCATCAAGCGCGTCGACAGAGCCCCTCCAACCGTAGAGTTGCTGGCGGGAGTCGCCGACGGCGACCACCTGGACATCGCGCTGGCGGTTGATGACGTCGACCACCACGGGGTTGGAGTCCTGGCACTCGTCGACCAGCACGTAGTCCGTCTTGAGCACCGGCTCCGACAACTGCCAGAGCTTCACGTAGTGGTCATGGTCGAACTTCAGCGACCCCGTCTTGCTCAGCAGGTCCTTCCATGCCGCGCGAGCGAACGGCAGGACCGCCGCCTCAAGGTTGGCCTGCTCCTGGCCGGGGGTGACCCCCACCTGCTCAGGCACATGCTTGCCGAGGATCGCCCGGTCCGCCGAGTGCGCGAACATCGAGACCGTCTCGATCGCCAGCCGTGCCAGTTGGGCAGCCGCCAGTACCCGCTTCGGGCCGATCTGCAACGAAGACCGAATCCCCAGGATCTTCGCGATGTCGCCGCTAGTCTGCCGCGGAGTGTTCAGCCGCAGCCGGATCTTCGGGGTCACCGTCGAGCGATACGCCAACGAGTGAACCGTCGAGCACGCTGTGGTCGACGGGAACGCCCCCTCGGCCTCCACCGCGCCAGCCTTGTTGTAGACCAGGTACAGCCCGGACCGGGTCGTGGAGTTGGCGAGCACCTTGAGCGTCGAGGTCTTCCCCGTGCCGGCCAGCGCCTCCAGGACCATGCCCTCGCCTTGCGTGAAGGCCCCCAGCGCAGCGTCCTGCTCGTCAGTGAGCACGAAGGACGGGGGGGCCGCTGCAGGACGCACGGACGGCCGGTACGCGTTGGTGTAGGCGGACCCGCGAGCGACCGAAGACCTCACCACGTCCGTGCCCCCACGACGGTCAGCCCTCTCCGGGCGACCTTCAAGTTGGCAAGCTTCACCGGATCAGCGCACTGCCCCTCCACCTTCGCTACCGAGTACGCCACCATCCGCTCACGGTGGTTCTTCTCCCGGGTCTCCCCGTCCTCGCTGCAAGGAACCAGCGCTGCCGCGCCACACGCCGGGCAAGCCACCGTCCAGAAGATTTCCCGCCGAGCCTCGGTCATCGCGCTGGCCCGCTCAGCCCGGAAGTCATCCCAGCACGCCAGGTGCACCGAGCACCCGCTGGCGTGGATGACACGGTCGCCCCGCTCGATCCTCACCCCGCACTTGGCCCCGCAGCGGTCCTTGCGGATCGCGGAGACCGAACGAAGCCTGAACTGTGTACTCATGACGCTCCTGTCAGAGGGATTTTGCCTCGCGCACGCGTAGTACTTAACACTTAACACTATAAAGAGTACTTAACTATATAAAGCACATCTAACTAGGACATCTCGGTTCTTCTTCTTCCGTTCTTCCGTTCCCGTCAACTGCTTACCAGCCGCATCATTCTTGATGGTACGGAGGGCCTTCGTGCTCCGAGAAGGACGATAGTCAGGTTGTCAACCGTGAGTCCAGCGATGAGGTCATCTGACGAAACGTGTGGGCACAGGAATCGCAACGATGGACGATGAGGGCTCTTCTGCAGCAGCCTGTGACTGATGCGGGCGGCTTGTCTGCAGCGATCTAGGAGATGACCGTGGACCTGGCAGCAGCAAACGTGGTGGGCGCCCAAGCTCTGTACGAGAGCCACAGGGCGTTGATGGGGGTCCTCGATCTCCCCCCGTGGGAGAGGTTGCTCCCCATGCAGCAGCACAACCTCCTGGAGCAGTCCCTGATGATCGTGGCCGAGGTCGCCCCCGTGATCGCCCAGCAGGTTCGTGACGACGTCGCCCGGGATCAGCGGGGTCTCGCCCAGTGGCTCATCTCACTGGACGACGACGACCCCACCTCACCCGGCCGACTGGAGCGCCAGACCGTCGGCCTGAACGACATCATCAAGCGCGCACGGACCAGTCTTCAGTCCTAGTTCTCGATGGCCTTCAGCGTCACGATGGGGCCAGCGGCGAGGGTGACGGCGGCAGTGCTCGCCCGGACCCGAACCCACTTCGGCAAGGCGGCAGCCGAGACGTTGAGCATCACAGTGCTGCTCGCCACGGCGGTGAGGGCTCCGCCGATCGCGTACCAGTTGCCGTTGTCCTCGCTGCCCTCGATCTGGAGGATTGGGGCGGTGGCTACTGTCCCGATGGTCACCGTCAGGTTGAAGGTGTCGGCGCGCTCCACGAACCATGAGGGCGTCACCGAGTTGAGCGTGGTGAGCACGATCGAGCGGTCGACGAATGAGCGGAGGAGCGGCACCGAGACTGAGTGCTGCAACCGGTTCAACGACATCGTGAACGACGGCGTCGCGGTTCCGCCGATCGTTCGCACGTACCGGTACCGACTGCCCCAGACGGCGGGCAGGATCGGGGATACATACGTTCCGGTCCCGACGATCCGCGGGAAGTCGTAGATCCGCACCCAGTTCGTCCCGTTATCGGGGGACTCCTCGATGGACACGTCCATCGTCGGGTTCGTGCCACTGGCGGCGGTGACGATGACGGAGAACGAGTGCGCGTTGGTACCGACGTTCGCCACCGACCCGGGCGAGGTGGCTGCCGACGTCGCGGTTGTTCCGATCGCCGCCGACGCGATATCCGCGACCAGGAACCCGCCCCAGCCACCCGCGCTCCACATCGTCGAACTGAGTCCCGCCTGCTGGGACGCACTGATTATCGTCGAGCCCGTGATGGTAACCGGGACAGCGTTGTTGGCGTCGTTCGCGTTCCCACGCCCGCCGACGACCTCAACAACGTGCCTCGTATAGTCCATGACTCGCGCGAAGTGGACGCGCACGTCGGTGCGCCGGATGAGAACTCCACCAGTGGTGATCGAGCCGAAGTCCGCCCCGATTGACTCCAATTCAAGGGACGATGTGCTCACCCTCAGCACCTTGTAGGCACCTTCGTAGGCCAAGGCGGCAGGCTCTAGGCCATACAGGTGCATGAACTCGCCGGGTAGTGGCGTGGCCCACGTGCCGTTGCCGATGACTGTGAGGACGTTGCTTGTGCGAGAAATTGACTGCGCAACTACCCCAAAGACCCCCGGGGTTGTAGCGGCAAGGACGGACCCCTCAACACGAAACACGACTCCACCCGCGCTCGATACCGTCAGCGCTGTGCCATCAATGACAGTGAAGTGAGTCGAATCTATGACTGAGGCGACTGCTGTCATGGCGGTCAGGTTCGGGAAACTGGTCGCATCACGCACCCCGTAGACCTGCACCATGTCGCCCACCGCGAGCGTCGTGGCGACGTCTGTGGTCACGGTGGCAGTGGTAGTGCCGGTCTTGGCGATAGCGCTAATGCGTGCGACTGGCTTGGTCATGTTGCCCAGGTTGCGCGCCCGGATACGAAGTTTGTAGTCCTTGCCCTCGTCGGGAACAGCCTGCGAGTACTTGAGCGCCCCTGTGGTTGCCGCTACGCCATCTGCCGCGAATGACCGGTAGTAGATTTCCTCCATGCTGGCATAGAACTCGTGCGTAGCAGCAGAATTGAAAGCGTCGGTGTAAGGGGAAACATTCCCCTGAGTCGCGACGGTTGTTGAAACAGTCCCGGCGACTGAACGATACTTGCCACCGCTACGCCGGGCGGCGAACGATGCGGTAGTCGCCGTGACGCTCTCGAACAACAACCCTGCACCGTTCTTCGCAAGCCGAAACGGGTCGGCATGACGAACGTATCCACCGGTCGTGGAATATGACGCCCCGTCCGCCAGGGTAATCGGCAACGTGAAGTGGTTCTTGTCGACAACGGTGACAACCACTGGCCCAACGTTCAATCGGTGCTCTGCGCATCCGAAGACAACAACCCGGTCGCCGCCGTTGAAGGGGTGGCCCGTCATCGTCACCGTGCCGACGTTCGTGGCGATCGTGACGGTAGCGCCAGTGATCGCATGGTCAACTTCAGGAGTGAGCGTCTCGACAGTGCCAGCGTCGTCAGCACCGACCAGGCCGATAAATACTTCCTGACCGGTGGAGCGCTGACTCATCGAGATGCCAAACCCCAAGCGCATCGGGAACTGGAACGTCTCCTTCGAGGTCAGCACCACCTCGGAACTGTCCGTGAACGGATCCATCGAGATTCGGAGATACGACGACCCGAACGCATTGCCGCCCGCCGTGATGAGGTGGGCGGAATCCTGCGCCAGATCCCAGACGGCGGGATTGGGCTGAACCGCGCTGTCGAACCCGTCCCTGAACTTGCTGCGGGCGTTCCCGACAATCTCGCGGTTGTACTGGGGGTCTCCCGACTTCGTGTCGTAGAAGACGGCCAGCCGATCGGTGTCAGACATCATCGTGGTGCTGTAGTCGAGGGTCAGGACGTTGGTCGCGACCGTCCCGCCCTTGAGTGGGTCCGCGAACGAGTACACAACGATGTTGTCCGTGACGTTCGTGATTAGCAGCACGCGCTCTAGGTCGATCTGGTCGAACTCACTGAACGTCACCGTCTTCGCGCTCGCGCTGAACGTGTAGCGGGGGATGAGTTGCTTGGTCATGTCACTGTCTCCTAGAGCGCGATCATCAGGGCGATGGTGGATTGCTGATTCACTGCGATGAGGGCGGCGGCTCGTGCGTCCACTGCGGCAGTGAAGTTCATGGGGGTTCGCTCCCACGCCCACCCATTACTCACGAACAGGTACTCGGAGCTCAAGAAGGCCGCGTAG
>Ga0182021_10001563_pt1 | contig 26436 bp, 18 predicted proteins | sample 612E3MmetaG_FD_120493 | JGI IMG/M metagenome (GOLD analysis project Ga0182021, IMG submission 120493) | Permafrost microbial communities from Stordalen Mire, Sweden - 612E3M metaG (Illumina Assembly) | ecosystem: Environmental > Terrestrial > Soil > Wetlands > Permafrost | place: Sweden...
GAGAAGAATCCCATCCTGGGAAACATCGTTTGCGCCAAGGTGCGGCTTCGCAGGCCGGAAGACCCCAAGGACTACAGCCGCCAACTGCGGCTCTTCTGCCGGGGGCGGTTGCAGAGCTATCAGGTGCCGGTGAGAATTGACGTGGTTGAGAGCGCCCTGCACGGGGAGCGTTTTAAGAAGATGCGGCGGACGGAGCCTATGGGCGGATGAATTTCCCTGCCCCGCGGAGCCACTCGCACCATGCAGTTCCAACCGGACAATCTATCGGACATCAGCCGGAAAATGGACGCCATCAAGGTCCGTTCAGCCGGTGGCTTCTTTACGAACTATTTCCACCAGCCAATGGTCGGCCATCAATTGCTCAGCGCCCAGACAGACCACAGCCTCCTCTTCCTCAACGATGAATTTGATTTCTACCGGCTGTTCTATTTCACCAATGATCTTGCCGACCTCGGAGGGGCGCTGAAGGATTTGGAGTTCAGCGAAACGACCGTGGCCAGCTATTTGGACACGAGCCTTGATGAACGAATCCCCGCTCGTTTCCTTGAGTCAGGTTTTGAAGCGATCGCCACTTATCAACGGATGATCAACAACAGCCTTCCCATCTACCGCACCAACCGAGCACTCCGATTTGCCGAGGCGGGCGACGTGGAAACATTGTATCAGGGTCTGTTCACCGTGTTCAACAAATACACCGACCGCTTGCCGACGAAAGATCTTCTTGCCAATTTCATTGCCCAACAGCAGGTGCTCGTTAATAGAAATCAGGATGGAATCCTGGGATGTATTATATTCCAAATTCAGCGCAAGAGAGTTAATGTTAGCCATCTTTACGACCACAGTGATAACAACCTGGACACGCTCATGCTCTTGTCGAATTTTTACGGGCTGATGCATGAGCGCGGTATCCGCTCCGGGTTTCTGTGGGTGAACAGCACCAACGTGAACGTTAGCAAGATGCAGCGCAATTTCGGCTGGATCTTCGACGGCGTGCGAGACCGATGCTACCTCAAACGCGGCGTCAAGCGCTAGGCGGGGACTGGCCAGCCGCTCCAGCAAACATGCCGGCCGCAACCTTACGAGAAGACTGCCGCCCCGAAATTGCTTCCTTCTCTGAAACCAGTGAGAAGGCCTATGATTGACACAAAAACTCATTACGACAATGTAACCAGGGCCTGGAAGCTGATAATGGGCAATAACCTGCATTATGGATATTTTGAATCGCCCGACAACACGCTGGAACAGGCTACTAATAATTTGATAGATAAACTTGCCTCATACGGTCGCTTATCAGCTTCTTCAAAAATACTGGATGTGGGGTGCGGCATCGGTAATCCCGCATTTCATTTATACAAAAAGTATAAAAGCCCCATTCTGGGGATTTCAATCAGCCCTATCGGCATCGAAATAGCGCTGAAGAAAGCAAAAGAGTTAAACCTCGAGAATGAAGTCAAATTCCTGGTAGCCGATGCACTGGACAATAGGCTGCCTGATAATTCTTTTGACAGTGCCTGGGTCATGGAATCCTCGCATCTCATGCCCGACAAAGCAAAGCTGTGCACTGAAAACTACCGGGTTTTAAAGCCCAATGGCCAGCTTCTTCTCTGCGATCTTATCCTTATTGACGAGCTCAATATACAACAAATTTATACATACCGCAGGGAGCTGGCAATGCTGGATAAAGCATTTGGCAAGGCAAAAATGGAAACGCTCGGCGCGTACAGGCGCAATCTGGAAAGCGCCGGTTTCAGGTCCATTCAAACCTATGACATTTCTGAAAATACTAGTGCGACGCTTCATCATTGGAAAGACAATTCCCTGAACAACAAGGATGAACTAAGCCTGCTCTTTCCCGAAGGCATGTATCAAAGCTTTCTGGCATCATGCGATATCCTGATCAGTGTTTTTACGAATAAGATTTTAGGGTATGGTATTGTAACAGCCATGAAATAAGGAGCTGCTCCGGGCGCTGGTTTCCGGCAGCCGGCGTTCCGTGCGCGAGGCCGCCGAGGCGTTGTTTGCCGTCGGCGCCAGTTCCGGTGCCGATCTAGCCAACGGCTTGTTCCTGACGCTTCGTCAGTTTGATGTGGCCGGTGTGCCTGGCGAACGGGCCTGCTTCAAGCTCGCGATCGAGGATTTCTATTAAGATTCTGTCCTTGAGCACCGCGTCTTGCAGGTGGCACTCCCGTTGACGTCCGCCGCAGGTGAATCCCAGTTTTTGAAGACTACTGATAGGATAATTCCCCTCAACGGCCCAGCCGTACACCGAATGGAGCTTCAGCTCAAAAAAGGCCTTCTGGAGGGTCAGGATATAGCTGATTCTTGACAGGCCCATCCCCCGGTACCGCGTGTCCCCAATAACCAGCCATAACTCTACTGACCGGTTGAACGTGTCAATATTTATTAATCCCGCTACGCCTACCGGGACGCCGTCGCAGAGCACCAGCCAGGTGACTTTGTCTCTTCGCATCAAGAACAGCGCCAGTTGCTCGTCGCGCATGGACTCGTTCTGGAAGAAGGGCGCGAGCCACTTAGCATTCTCCTTAGCGACTACCCACGGTTTGATGAGCGGGATGTCCTCTTGCCGTACGTTTCTCAGTGTGACTTGCATAGTTAGCCTCCGGGCAATGATTCTCAGATAAGGTGTTCGCCTGGGGGACTGTGGCTTAGAAAACTGGTCGGACTGGCTGTCAATCCGTAAGCGCCGGCGTTGAAGAAGACAATTCGATCACCCTCCTGAATCTCGCGCTCGCTCTGAAAGTTAGTGGCCAGGATGTCCTGCGGCGTGCACAGACAGCCCGCAATGTCGTAGGCCGCCCCGGCTCGATCCGACTCCGGATTGCGGGGAATCGCATCCATCTCAAAATTCCGTCTGATGACCTGGCCCATGCCGCCCGCCAGCAGGTAGTTCTGGTGCATCCCACCGTCAACGATGAGGAATTCCCGCTCGACTCCAGGTTTTCGGTAAAGGACGGTGGTAACATAAAGCCCGCATTCGCCCACAAGGAATCGTCCCGGCTCTATGATTCGCCGGACACGCGAAAGATCAGCACAACTGGGATCGTCAAAAAGCTCGTGGAGGCCCTCGCTCAGGTGTTTCAGGTCCAGGCTTGACTGGTTTGAAAAGTACTTGATCCCCCACCCTCCCCCGAAGTTGATTTTGCCGATGGGCAGGATGTTCCACCTCGAAATCTCCAGAGCAACGTCAAGGATCGCGCGGAAGTTTTGAAGCACACCGGCGGCGGAAAGCATTTGAGACCCGGAATGCGCATGGATTCCGGTGAACAACAATGTGTCAGGCTGCTGCTTGATGAAACGAAGAGCCTCGGCTGCCAATTCCACAGCCATGCCGAACTGCGTATCCCCGCTCATCTGCATTCCGGCGGCTTGTGTCGAGCGGCGTGGATTGATCCTTAACCCAACGTTCGCTTTGATGCCCAGCCGCCGGCTGATTCGCGCGAGGCTCTCGACCTCGGACAACCCTTCGGCATTGATGGAGGAAACGCCTTGCTTGATCGCCTCGGCCAGTTCCTCCTCCGTTTTTCCCGGACCGGAGAACTCGATGAGCTTCGGCGGCATTCCCGAAGCTCGTGCTTTCAAAAGTTCCCCGAGTGACGCTACGTCCGCTCCGATCCCAAGGGATGCCAGTTCCTGCAGCAGCCCCTGATGCGGATTGGCCTTGATCGCATAATGGACTTGAAAAGAAGCCGGGAGGCAACCCATCAACTCTGAGACTCGCTGCCGCAAAAGCTGCTTAAAGTAGAGGTAGCAGGGAGTTGGCTGCGCATCCGCCAGCAGCCTGACGGCGTCTCGCCCCACCGTGCTGTAGAAAGTCGCCTTATCCATGGTACTTCCTTTCGATCTCCGAAATCCCGATCTTCCCGGAAGCGGTGCGGGGAAACGAGGCGACCACAACCACCCTACCCGGAATCATATAGGCGGGGAGGTTGTCCGAGAGAAACCTGAGCAACTCGGCTTCACCAAGCTCTTGCCCCGGTTTAAGCACAAGTTCACACCCTATTAAGGTCCCGGCAATTCGGTCGGGAATTCCAAAGACGACCGCGTCCTGCACCGCGGGATGCCGCAGAATCTGATCCGTGACTTCTTTCGGGTACACCCGATACCCGGAGGTCTTGATCATCTTGTCCTTTCGACCCAAAACATACAGGTATCCGTCCTGGTCCATTTTCCCGATGTCGCCGGTAAACACAACCCTGCGCCGCCACGGGCATTCCTTCTTTTGCGTCGGGTCCCACCGCAATTTGCGTCTGGTTCCCGGCACATCTCCCAGGTAGCCCAGCATCGTCCCGTCGCCGCAGTGTATAATTTCACCCGGTTCATCGGGCGCGGCGCGCCGGCCCTGCCTGCTCCAGATCATGACCTCAGTTCCTCGTACCGGGCGTCCAACCGAGAGATATTTCGTGGGATACTCCGACGGCAGAAGTATGCTGCTGCGAAAGGTCTCGGACTGGCCGTAGGTTTTGAATATTTGCGTGGAACCCAGCAGCTCGCGGAGCCGAACAAGCTGGCTTGGTGCGAGGTCGCCACCAGAAATCGTAATGTAGCGAACCGAATTGATGGCGCTCAATACCTGCGGATCATTCCCCTCGAGCAACGGAGCCCAAATTGCCGGAACCGCGGAAATACCGGTGACCCGGTACTCCCGGATCGCGGACACAACATCCCCCAGCAGCCAGGAATTGAGGATCACCAACCGGGCGCCTGTGGCCAGAGTGCTAAAGAGCTGATTCGCGCCTACATCAAAGGAGAAAGGCAGGACATTCAGCAACACATCGTCAGGCGTAATATGATAATACTCGCACTCGGTGATCGTTCGGTTTAAGAGATCCTGGTGTGAAATCAACACGCCCTTGGGCCTCCCGGTTGATCCGGAGGTGAACAAGGCCAGGGCCACATCCTGCCCTACGATACTGCGGGGCTCGCGCGCGCATTCTTCTGGTGCGCGCGAACTCACAACCCGAATCACGGGGACCTGGTCGGCACTTTGTGTAACCGGCTGCGCCGCCAAGCCCGCATCAGGTTCACTGCTGTACAGGGACAAGCTCAGCGTGCTGTCCTCGCTTTTGCGGAGCTTCTGCAGCAGGAGCAGTCCCGAGCTGTCAGTGAAAAGAACCGTTGAGCGTGCCAACCGCACAGTATAGGAAACCTGCTCCGAAGCCGATCGAGGATTCAGGCTATAAAATGCCGCCCCGGCTTTTAGAATCCCGAGGATTACCGCAATTTGATCAATGCCCCGGCGCATGAAGATGCCCACCAGATCACCGGCACCGATTCCCGTTCTCGCCAAATGCGTCGAAACGGCCTCACTTCTGCGATCGAGCTCCGCGAAGGCAACCCGCTTCGCCCGCCCTTTCCCCAGGCACTGGACGACAGCCGTGCTCTCAGGACAATTGCTTACTGTGGTGTCGAATCTGTCAAGGATTAGCGACATCCTGTCCTCTTGCAGCCACCTTTGATTGAACCAGCTCAGTGATCACTTGGGTGTTGTCGAAGTTGTCCAGGGTCATGTCGGACATCGAGATCTCAATGTTAAACGCCTTCTGAAGGCCTTCGACAAACGTGACGATGCTCAGCGAATCCAGCATGCCACTATCAATCAAGGACATGTCGGGGCCTGGTTTTGCGTCTATTCCCCGCATTTTCAATGCCTGCGCTACAATGTCCTGAACCTTTTCATGAATATCAGAAAGCATGTTTTATTCTTTCAATCACCTGCTTATATTATCAAGCCAGATTCTGTGCATGCCGGCGGAGCCTTAAGAGGTACATTCCTGATTTCTTTTCAGCGTCCCCCTTTTCGGCAAGAGGCTGGCAAGCAACCCAAAAATCCCCAGCAGGAGAATTCCACGAGAGCCTTTTAGCAAGCACTTTGCGATTTGAGTCGGCCACCTGGCGTTGGCTTCCTGCCCTGGGATAAAGAGGAGGATCCTTCGCACCCCCGGATCGTCCAGATAACCACGCAGCATCTCGGGGTCGGGGTAGGGAATGTCCAGGAACTGGAGCGAGGCGGACAAGACGCCGGGATCGTGTGACTCGACGTAAGTCTGACAGCGTCGCACCTGCTCGAGCATGTGCTGGCGCTGCTGCGGCAGAGATCTTCTGAGGTCATGGGAGGCACCCTGAATGAGGCCGACGAGAGCAAAGAGTATCCAGCCATACCGAATCCATCTATTGATCCGTGGCCATTCCAGCAGGAGCGCCACGAAGGAAGCGAGAAAGCCGATTGCAAGGGGATCTTGATAGCGTGATTGAGGCCCCCAGCCGAGACCTCCCCTGCCGTAAGCGAGGATGCCGGCTTGGAGCACTGCCCAAATGCCCAGACCCAACAGGAACCACCTTGCCGGCTGGGGACTCTTCTCTCGGAAAAGAGCGCGAGCATTGGCAAAAAGCGGCACCTGGAACAGGAGGAAGGCCACCGGCTGACGCGTCGCCGGCCAGGACAGGTGCTTAAAAAGTGACTCCAGGAAATATCGCAGTCCCTTTGCATGGAGCACTTCATGCTTGGACACGTGCGGGGTGAGCAGCAGGGAAACTGCGGCGCACACCAGACAAACCAGCAACGTTAGCCAATGCGTGCGCCACGTTCTGCGGTTCAGGGCGATAGCCAAACACCGGCAGGCCACCACCACCAACCCCGCAAGAAACCCGGAAGCCATGGTCAGACAGGCCAGGAAGGCAGATGCTAGGCCAATCCACCAACGAATCGAATAGGGCGGTCCGCAGGCGAGTCCCCAGAGCGCGAGAAAAGAGAACAACACCATGAAGTAAACTACTGACTGAATGCCCCAAATTGTATTCTCGAAGCCGTAAGGAAGGGCCCACAAGAGAGCGACCGCGGAAACCACCGGACGCCACCAAGCCCCCCCGATTTCCAAAAGCAGCAGGTGCGCCATCAACGTTGCCGAACCTGCGGCAATCGCGGCATTGACCACCATTTCGAGGCGCGGGTCCCACATTCCGTCTAATTGGAGCAACCCTAGCGCCAGCAGGCGCGTGAGCACGACTCGGTGCTCATTGTGGGCTTGTAAGAAATGTGACAAGGATAATTCCCCGCGCAGAAACGGTCCGAACAGTTTTCTCCACTCGACGTCCCACTGATCCCAAAACGGCACCGGTGAACCACAAGCATCCACAATCCAAAGCCGTGCACCGTAAACGATGGCGAAGAGCGCAAGCAGACCACAGACCCTTTTCCATCCAGGGTCGTTCGCGGTTGCCTCCACAGGAGAGGCTCTTGTTGCAGCAGTCATTCGCGTGAAGATCGTGCGTGCAAAAGGAACCCGAAATCCGGCTGGCGGTCAAGCATGGATGCGGCATGGATGCGCCCAGCATGACCGCTGGAAAACCGGCAAGACTTGCGGCAAAACTTGCCGTTTGACATCAGGGTGCCCCTTTTCGCAACGTGAGGGCGTGACGAGTGGGAGGGGAAACGCATTCTCCCTCAGCCGCACAGCGTGAATGAATCAGCGGGGCCAAAGGGGCGAATTCCCAGCCGTCCAACTCATTTTAGAACGTGCTTTTCAGTTCGCCGATATTTCTGTTTCTCTTTTTGCCGGTGGTCTTGGCCTGGACGGCGCTGCCGGGGCTGCGCCTCCGAAATCTTTTGCTGCTGGTCTTTAGCATCGTGTTCTATGCGTGGGGGGAAGTCAGTTTCGTGCTGCTGATGCTGGCGTCAACAGTGGTGAACTATTTTCTGGGGCTGTGGGTGGAGCGGGAAACGGAGCCGGGCCGGCGACGCTGGGCGGTGGGGGTTGCGGTGGCCTTGAACATCGGCACGCTGGCATTCTTCAAATACGCCAATTTCGTGGTGGGCAGCCTGAACTCGGTTCTGGCCACGCTCGGGCTTTCCGCGATTCACCTCGGTCATGTGCGGCTACCGATCGGCATTTCCTTTTTCACGTTCCATGCCTTGTCTTATGTGATTGACGTGTATCGCCGCAAATGGACCGCGGCAAGGAACCCGGGCGACGTGGCACTGTACCTCTTCTTCTTCCCGCGGTTGATCGCCGGGCCGATTGTGCGCTGGAGCGCCATTGCCCCGCAAATCGCCAAGCGCGCGGTGACCCTCGAAGGCTTTGCCGGCGGCGCGCAGCGCTTCTCGGAAGGTCTGGCCAAAAAGGTCATCGTGGCCAACACCGTCGCGCTCCCCGCAGACCGGGTTTTCGCCTTGCCGGCGCAGCAATTGACCCCGCTCTTAGCCTGGTTTGGCACCCTCTGCTACGCCGTGCAGATTTACTTCGACTTTTCCGGCTACTCGGATATGGCCGTCGGCTTGGGCAAGATGTTCGGCTTCCAGTTCCTCGAGAACTTCAACTATCCGTATATCTCGCAGTCCATCAGGGAATTCTGGCGGCGCTGGCACATCTCCCTCTCCACCTGGTTCCGCGATTACCTCTACATCCCCCTGGGCGGCAACCGCGGTTCGGAGCGACGGACGCATCTGAACCTACTGATGGTGTCCTTCCTCTACGGCTTGTGGCATGGCGCGAGCTGGACCTTCGTCATCTGGGGTTTGTATCACGGCACATTCCTCGTGCTGGAACGGACGCAGTTTGACCATGCGCTCGAAGGGCTGTGGCGCCCACTGCGACATGCATACACCCTCCTGGTCGTGCTCGTCGGGTGGATCCTGTTCCGGACCGAGACCTTCCCGCAGGCGGCGAACTTCCTGAAGACTATGGCGGGATTCAGCGCCGCGACGGCGGCCCAGCCCCTGTCGTGCTATCTGAACGGGCAGGTGGCGTCGGCGCTGGTGATGGGAGTGGCGTTCTCGATGCCGCTGTGGCCCGTCCTCAAGGACTGGACCCGCCGGATCGCCCAGACCCTGCCGGCAGGCGCGCGGCTGGCCGCGCAGACTGCGGGCGTGGCGTTCGAGGCGGCCTTGTGCTGGTCGCCCTGAGCCTGGTGTCCGCCGTCTGGCTGGCCGGCGGCGCCTACAACCCCTTTATCTACTACCGGTTCTGAGCCCATGAAGCCCGCATCCCTTTCCGATCGCATCCACCAGGTCAAACTCTGGTTGCTCAGCCTGCTGTTCCTGGGGCTGATTTACCTGCCGACCCTGGATTGGCTGCTGCACTTCGACCACGCCCCCATGTCCAATGAAAAGCGTCTGCTGGCGACCTTCCCCGAATTCAGGGGCCTGCCTCGGTTGCAGGAGTTTATCGCCGGTCTGGAAAGCTACTTCAACGACCATTTCGGTTTGCGCAATCGGCTCGTCCGCACCCAGAAGCATTGGGAACACAAGTTCTTCCATGAGGTCCCGGACCGCGACGTCGTCATCGGCCGTGATGGTTGGCTCTTCTTCGTGGGTGATCAGATGCTCGACCATTTCTTTGGCTTGGAGCGGTTCAGCGAGCGCGACCTCCAGGCCTGGCAGCGGCTGCTGGAGAAGCGGCGGGATTGGGCGGCCCGGCGGGGCATCAAATACCTCTTTGTCCTCGCCCCCGGCAAGCATTCCATTTACCCGGAGTATCTGCCCGACTGGCTTGTCAAGTCGCCCAAGCCCGACAAGACCGAACAATTCATGGCTTACATGAAGGCGCACTCGACGGTGGAAGTGCTCGATCTGCGCCCGCCTTTGCTCGAGGCCAAATCCCTGGGCGTCCTCTACCTGAAAACCGACACCCACTGGAATTTCCTTGGCGGATTCGTCGCCTACCAGGCAATCGTCCGGGCCTTGGCCCGCCAGGTGCCGCGGTTGACGCCGCTGCCCCTGGACGCGTTCGAGCGCAAACTGGCCCCCAATCCGGGAGGAGACCTTGGCGTCGTCCTGAATGACAGCAAGGCCAGGGAGACCCAGATGATCGTGCTGGAACCGCGTCCGCCGCTCCACCGCCTTCAACCGGAGGCCGTCCCTTCCCGGTTGCCCGACCACTGGCTCAAGGGCGGAGAGCCGACCGTGACGAGAAGCCAGAGCGGCCAGGGCAAGGTCATCGTCTTCCGCGAGTCCTACGCCGGCGGATTCGTGCCCTTTCTAGGGTATCATTTCAAAGAGATCCTCTACATCTGGCATTACCACTGGAACGTCCCCTTCCTCGAACGCGAAAAGCCGGATATCATAGTGGACGAAATCCTGGATCACTACTTCAACAAAGAGGACCCGGCAGCTTTGCTCAAGCAGGATGCGCTCGACTGAGTGGGACAGGCGACAATTGGTGCCTGGCGACTGCTTTGGCGACAGCGGCATGGACGAAGTCGGCCGGAGCGCCGATTTACGATTGGGCTTAACGCTCGCTCATCGTCGCACTTGCCCGAAATTTGGTTGCTCAAAGCCGCGTCTTAGATCGGCGCTCCGACTTTGTCCATGTCTGCGTTGGTGATCCTGCAACAACTTTCCCCTCGCGTTCCCAAGGCCGCTCTGGCTAAACTTTGGCTACGAGACGATTTTGCGATTGAACAATTGAACAGAGAGATGGCGCCAAATCATGATACACCGGTGCCAGCTAAACCGCGGCCCTGACGCGGTCGCACGCTGGTCTTTGTATGGTCTTTAGCTCGCCGCTGTTCCTCTTCCTTTTTCTGCCGGTTGTCCTGACGCCGTACCTGCTGCTGCCGGGACTGCGGCTGCGGAATGCCTGGCTGCTGTTTTTCAGCCTGGTCTTCTACGCCTGGGGCGAGCCGCTATTCATTTTTCTGGCCCTCGGCTCCACGCTGCTGAATTATGCCCTGGGGCTTTGGCTGGACCGCACGGCCCAGGCGGGCCGGCGCAAATACATCGTGGCGCTGGCGGTGATGCTGAACATTGGTCTGCTGGGCTTCTTTAAGTACACCAACTTCGCGGTGGCCAATCTGAACGCCGTGCTGACGGTGTTTCACCACGCCCCATTAATCGTGCCGCACGTGCTGCTACCCATCGGCATCTCCTTTTTCACCTTCCACGCCCTCTCCTACATCATTGATGTCTATCGCCGCAAGTGGCCGGCGGCCCGGAACCCGGCGGACCTTGCGCTTTACATCTTTTTCTTCCCGCAACTCATCGCCGGCCCTATCTTGCGCTGGAGGGCCATCGCCCCGCAACTCGCCCAGCGCGCCGTCACCCGAGCCGAATTCGCGGAAGGCGTGCGCCGCTTTGTGGGTGGCCTCGCCAAGAAGATGCTGATTGCGAACGTGGTCGCCGTGCCGGTGCGGGACATTTTTGAACTGCCCGCCAGTCAATTATCCGGCCCGGTGGCCTGGTTCGGTATGCTGTGCTTTTCGCTGCAGATCTATTTCGATTTCTCCGGCTATTCGGACATGGCGGTCGGCTTGGGCAAGATGTTCGGGTTCAAGTTTCTGGAAAACTTTCGTTTCCCATACGTCGCGCAATCCGTGAGCGATTTCTGGCGGCGCTGGCACATCTCGCTCATGACCTGGTTTCACGACTATCTCTACGTTCCGCTCAGAGGCGATCGCTGCTCGGAACGCCGCGACTATTTCAATGTGCTCTTCGTCTTTTTGCTTTGTGGCTTGTGGCATGGAGCGAGCTGGCCCTTCGTGATCTGGGGCCTCTATCACGGGATTCTCCTGGTCCTGGAGCGGACCCGCTTCGGCGCCGTGGTGAATCGCATGCCCCGCCCGCTCCGCCACCTTTACACCCTGCTGGTGGTGATGCTCGGCTCGGTGTTTTTTCGCGCCGAGACCTTTGCCCAGGCCGCCCAGTTCTTCCGCGCGATGCTCGGGTTCGCTCCGCTGTCCGCTACCCACCAGCCGCTCGCTCGGTACGTCACAAACCAGGTCTTCTGGTCCCTGGTCGCGGGCTGCCTTTTCTCCGCCCCGCTCTGGCCCTGGCTCAAGGCCCAGAGCAGCCGACTGGCGAATGCCCTGCCTGCCCGCATGCAACCCGGCGCGCAACTGGGCGGCTACCTTGTGGAATTAGTCCTTAACGTGGCGCTGCTTCTGGTCTCCGCTGCTTGGCTGGCTGGCGGCACGTATAATCCGTTCATTTACTTCCGATTTTAGCTTGCCCCAATGCTTTGCAACTCATAGCCCACTCGCCCATTAAACTTGTCGCCCAGGTCTCCCGAGAATGCCGCGCCCCACGCCCCGGGCTGGCCGCCTCGTTCTCCAGCTCGCTTCGCCATGAAGTCTGATGCCCTTTCCCCGAGAATTGTGCAGGCCATGGAGTTCTTGTTGGCCACCGTCTTTCTGGTCTTGATCCTCCTGCCGCTGGCCGATTCGGCTCTCAGCTTGGATCGGGCCGCCACTCTGAATGAAAAGCGGCTGCCCGCCAGATTTCCTAAGTTTACACCGGGGTGGAACGGGTTACGGTCGTTTCTGGCCGGCCTGGAGGCTTACTACGCCGACCACTTTGGCTTTCGCAAGACCCTCCTTCACTGGGAGCACCACTGGAAGCGTGACCTGTTCCACGAATCCACGGTGAGCGATGTAATGATCGGCCGGGATGGTTGGCTCTTCGTCACCGGGGGTCATATGATTGATGATTGGCGGGGCGCCCGGCCCCTGACTCCACGGGAACTGCAGGAATGGCAGACCTTGCTCGAAAAGCGGCGCGATTGGCTCGCCCAACGCGGCATCAAGTATCTCTTCGTCGTTGCTCCCAGCAAGGAAACCGTTTATCCGGAATTCCTGCCCGAGTGGATGGCCCGGGTGGGACCCGTGACGCGGTTGGACCAATTCTTCACACACATGAAAGCGCACTCGACGGTTGAGGTGCTCGACCTGCGCCCGGCGTTGATCCAGGCCAAGCAGACGGCCCGCACCTATCTTATCACGGACGCGCATTGGAATCTCTATGGCGCTTTCATCGGCTACCAGCAGATCATACGCGCCTTGGGTCGCCAACTGCCGGACTTCGGCGAACCATTGCCGCTCGACGCCTTTGACCTCCGCTATGCGCAAGCCAAGGGCGGCGACCTGGCCACGATGCTCGGACAGGAGCAGTCTCTGCGGGAGAGGGATTATGTGGATTTGATCCCGCGCCCTCCTTTGCAGCGGATCGCATGTAGGGTGGACACCAACATCCTGAACAAGAAATGGAGACTGCTCATGGAGCCGGTCTATAGCGAGAATCCTGCGCAGAAATACAAGGCCCTGTTCTTTCGGGATTCCTTTTGCGAGTTCCTTAAGCCGTTTCTCGCCTTTCACTTCAAGCGGGTGGTTTACATCTGGCTTGAGACCTGGGACCTGCAAGTCATCGAGCGGGAGCAGCCGGACGTGGTGGTGGATCAGATTGTGGAACGCGGCTTCGACGAGATTCATGCCGCAGACTTGATCCGGGGCGATGCCTTGCCCTAACTGCCCGTGTGCCACTCCGCGACAGGCAACTTTGCAAGATAGCTGCTGAAGTCATAGAAAGACGGCCATTTGTCTCCTGGTTGAAGATCCGGAAGCATGGAGCGTCATGAACAAACCTGTGGCCAGATCGGCCCCGGAACTGGCGCCGACGGCAAACAATGCCTCGGAGGCCTTGCGTACGGAACCACGGCTGCCTGAAAGCAACGCCCGGAGCAAATCTTTGACGCGGCTCGAAAGCAGGCTGCGGCGCGCCAGATCCAGGAAGGTATTGGAATAAATGTTGTTGCCTTGCGCGGCGTGGAAAACGGCGTCAACCGTAGGCTGGAACTCCTGGCGACGCAGCTTCTGGAGGACATGCAGACCGATAAGGAGGCCGGCGATGAAATCGTCGCCGCTCGGGGTCAGGCCCAAGCCGCATCCTTTCAGGCCTCGAACACTAGCCACCAATTGGCCTTGGAAGATCTCGTGGACGCCCTGTGTGATCTGCTCAGCAAAAGTCCGCTCAAACCCGGCCCGGAAATTCTTCCGTCGCTTGGGATCGAGGAGGAAGGCGAGGCTATTCGGTGGGGAAACCTGTTTGAGCAGTTCGCCCAAGGCTGAGAGGTTGTGGCGGAAACGGTGAATATCCACCACCGACATATCGAGAGTGGAATTGTAACGGTGCCGGGGTGTGAAATCGTAGCAGTGTCCCGCAAACCGCACCGTGCTGGAGCCAACTTGTAGCTCCTGCCCAGCGCGCTCCCACGGCCCGGCGCACAAATTGCGGATGACAATGTTCAACGGGCCGGGGCCGATCGTCTCGCCCACCACAGAGACAAGACGGCCCTGGCGCTCGAAGTTGACCACCCGACTGAAACGGGAGTGCGGGCGGTAGGTGCCGGATCCGATCTGATCCCCGATGCTAAGCAGCATCACCCCGGATAAAACACCATGCCGTAATTCTTGGTGTATTCGGCCTCGCGGACGATTTCGACTTTGCCGGTCACGGGCATGCCAAACTTGGGCTTCGGGATCTTGAGCTGGCCGGTGATGCGCACGCCGTTCTCCAACTCCACAATTCCCAGGCCCAGCTTGGCCACGTTGAAATCCGGCGGCAGATTATAGACGGTGGTAAAGGTGAGCAGCTTCCCCTTCTTGGGCAGCGGCACGGTGTCGAACTCAAAGAACTCGTTCTTGCCGCATTTCTTGCAGACCATGCGGAAAGGATAATGCAATTGCCCGCATTTCTTGCACTTATAAGCGTAGATTTCCAAAGCCATATTAGTCCTCCCTCTTAAAGACCAGGCAGACGACGTTGTTGCCGAAGCCGCCGAAGTTGCAGGTGAAGCCGACTTTGGCGTCCTTGACCTGCCGCTTCTCGGCTTCGCCGCGCAGTTGCAGGATGATTTCATGGGCCTGGCCGACGCCAGTCGCCCCGACCGGGTGCCCCTTGGCCTTCAAACCGCCCGAGGTGTTGATGGGCAACTTGCCGCCGAGGCGGGTTTCGCCGCGCTCGAGCGCCAGGTGCCCCTGGCCCTTCTTGAAGAAGCCGACTTCCTCGCTCTCCGCGATCTCCAGGATGGTGAACGCGTCGTGCAATTCAGCGACATTCACGTCGCCCGGCGTGACGCCTGCCATCTTGAAGGCCTGGGCCGCGGCGCCGCGCACCGCCAGCAAGTCGGTCGGTTCGGCGCGCTCGTGGACGCAGTGCGAATCGGTGGCCTGCCCCACACCCGCCAGCCGGATCAGCGGTTTCTTCAGCTTCTTCGCAACCTCGGCTGACGCCAGGATCACGCAGGCGCCGCCATCGGAGACGGGGCAACAATCGAAGAACCGCAGCGGTTCGGCCACATACGGGTTGTTGGTCATGGCCTCGGGCGAATCGAGGATGCCTTCCAGCGTGATCTTCTCATGCAGGTGCGCGTAGAAGTTCAACAGTGCGTTGTCATGGTTCTTCACGGCCACCATCGCCAGGTGCCGCTCGGTCACACCATACTTCTGCATGTAAAGGCGCGTGAACATCGCCGCCAGTGACGGCAGTGTGACGCCGTAAATGTACTCGGCCAGTGGATGGCTCAGCGTCGCGACAAAATCTGTTGCATCGAGATTGTTCACCTCGCGCAGTCGCTCAGCGGCGGTGACCAGCACCACGTCGTGCAACCCGGAGGCCACGGCGATAAAACCCTGCTTGATCGCTGAGGCGCCAGAGGCAGGGCCGTTCTCGATCACCTCGGCACCGGCAGGAGTCAAGCTGAGCGTATCAACGACCGCGCTTGCCAACCCGCTCTGGTGGTTGAGCCGGGCGCTGCCCATGTTGGCCACATAGACGTGGTCCACCTTCGACCGCCCGGCATCCTTCAGCGCCATCATCGCCGGGTAGGCGGCGATCTCGCTCAAGGGGTACTCCAGCCGCGTGAAGCTGGTAATGCCTACGCCCACGACATAGACCTCGCGCATAATCAAAGCCTCCCTTCTTGCTTCCAGCGTTGCGCCATCAGAGCCGTGCCCGTTGAGTCGTACAGCGAGCGGGTGGCGGCCAGCAGATCGGCCGGCGCCTTGGGCGGGTCAGTCGGGGGCAGGATGGCTGCCTGCGCCTTTTCGAGCAGATGCTGGGGCACCGGCCGTCGGCCAACGACGAGTGTTTCCCGGGCCTTGTTGAACAGCTCCTTCGTCAGCGCCCAGGAGGGCACGCCGCCCAGCTCGTGCGGGATGTGGAAACGCTGCTCGAGACCATACTCAATCATCCAGCGCCGGAACCCGATCGGCGACTCGGCCACAATGAGCACTTCCTTCTGGCCGATGATGTCCAGGTGGTATTCCATCTTGGCCGCGAACGCGTGGGCCCCGACGCGCAACCCCCGCCGCAGCGCCACCGTGTGGTAGGACATGCCGACCTCCTTATTCAGCAACCGCCCATTCACCACCGCGGCCAATTCCCCGTTGATCTGGGCGACCAGAACATACTCATCCTGAACGCGGTACCGATAGTAGGCCAGCAACTCGCTGATGAGCCGCGCGGCCACCACGTCATAATAGTCGCGCTCGACGTGGAGCAGGGGTTCGACGTGGCAGAGAATATCCGGGATATCCTCGCGGCCCACCTGGCGGATGACCATATCCTCGCCGCCCGCCAGCATCATGTACTTGGGCGGAAAGGGCGGGATCGGGTTGTCAATCGGGCGGAGGATTTTTTCGACATCAATGGCCATAAACCCTCCGGTCAAAGCCGGCAGCAGGCGGCGGCGCGCCGGGCGCGTAACTCAGTTCTCTTATCATACGGCCAACCTAGCAGCCAGCGACCGCCGGACAAGCAAAACCTGCAATCCTGACCATTCGCTGCGCAGATCGCACGCCGCACTGCGACGTTAAGAACCGGCTTCCCCTTGGCGATGCGGCCAGAATGACACTGGCCTTGCAGGATGAAATTAATCGCTCTCAGAAAAAATGATGCTATTCGCTCAGCCGGTAGAACTGCTGCAGGTTGGTTGCCGGCAGGGTGATGAATAGATTCGTGCCATTCACCGACGGTGAACCCAGGTTGGCATTCCACTCGCCCGCACTGAGGTTGCCCAGCGACTGCAAAACGTAATTGCTGAAAGCAGCCGGCCAACTCAAAGTCACGTTCGTTCCGACGAGTGCAATGCTCAGTCTTCGTAGGTTCGTGATGCTTATCAGGCCGTTGGAATAAACTGCCTTTAGCGACTGCGCTGTTGCGTCGGCCACCTCACGCTGCACAACCGTGTCGCTCAAATTCACCGGGACCGCGCCGCTGTCACCCATGTTGGCAGTAAATGCCAACACCGCCAGTTCCTGAGACCCCTCACCCCAGGCCCCACCGCTGGAAAGGGACACCGCCACACCGACCTGACCTTGCGCCGCACCGTTGGTGTTGGCGATGAAGGTCGCATCCCCAGCCCCGCTTCCGGCGGTCACCGAAGTTAGCGTGAGTCGGGTCGGATCGAAGCTGACACTGAAGCCCGCAGCGTTCTCGTTGCCTACGGCATTTAGGAAGACCGCCAGTTCCACGCTAGCCCCAGCCACCACGTTGGTAGATGAGATCCATATCGTAGGCGTGCTTGGTGACTGCCCTTTTGGCACGTTCTTGACTAAGGGGGTCATTAGACTCTTACTGGCAGTCGGACCGCCCACCACCGTCACTGGGTCTAAACCCACCGCAAACCGTCCCACCTGCACCCAGTCCGCCACCGTGAGGTTGCCGTCGCCTTTATTGGCCAGTGGCGCGCAGTCCGCCCGCAGGAACTCCGCTTGGTCGGCCACTGTTTCCAAACGTGCGACCAAGCGCCCTTCGCGAATCCAGTCCCGGATATCTAGAACATGGTCGCCCACCCCTGGCGGAAATACGTCACCCTCGTAATCAGCCGGAGTGATGATAATGTTGCCCCCTTGGAACGTGGAGGCCAGCGCCGGCGCATTCGTCGCCGTCACAAGCCGGGTGGTGGGTTGATCGCCAAAGCCCAATACCGCGTTGGTTGTCGCCGCGACAGGGTTGAGGCTGAACTGCACCGTGGCAATTTCCTGGGTGGTATTGCTGAAACTCGCTCCCGTGCCGAGGTTGATTCCCAAGCCGAGCTGGCCGGCGCCCAGCGCCGAACTGTTGGCTAGCAAACTGCCCCCGGAGGCACCACTGCCCAAGGCCACGCTTTGGTAGCTCAGCAGCGACGGATCAAATGTCAGGCTGAAGCTTAGGGCATTCTCATTGCCCAACGCGGCCAGACACACTGACACCGCGATGGTCTGGCCGGAAGTGCCATTGGTTGGCACAACAAAGACTCGCGCTGCCGGGGCGTCGTAGATGGTCAACTGCGCCACCGCGCTGGTCGCGTTGCCATACGCGTTGGTCACCACCACGTCGTAGGCCGCGGCGTCAGAGCCGGAGACATGGGCCAGCACGAGGGTCGCGTCGGTCCCGCCGGGCAGGCTGAACCCATCCTTGCGCCACTGATAGGCCAGCGGCGAGGCGCCGGTGGCGACCACGAAGAAGGTGACGGTCGCACCGCTGGAAACGGTCTGATCCGACGGCGACTGGACGATCGTCGGAGGATAGACTGGCATGCCGATGCCGAGCGCAAGCGTGGTTGAACCGGTTCCGCCTGTATTGCTCGCAGAAATGGTGACAACGTAATTGCCAGCGCTCTGGGGCGTGCCCGAGATGAGGCCATTGGTCGAATTCGCCGATAGACCCAGTGGTAGACCGCTGGCTCCATAGCTGGTTGGGTTGTTGGAGGCAGTTATTTGATAGCCGAACACGGTGCCGACCAGTCCAGTGGCGGTCAGGCTGCTGGTGATGACTGGGGGCAACACCAAAGGAGAGAAGTTGGCCGTGACCACCTTGCTGGTGTTCAGAGTCAGGATCGCCGGGTTGGTGGTGGAGACGAAGTCCCCGCTCCAACTGACAAACTGGTTGGTCGTGCCGCGTGGTGTGGCGTTGAGCGTCACGCTGTCCCCCACCGCATAGCAGGCTTTGGGCGGTGAGACGGAGACATCGCCTTCCCCGTTGATACGGACGGTCAGGGCCGCGCGGTTGGCTAGCAGCGTCGTAAACAAGGCATGCACCGAGTTGGTCGTGATCACGGTGAACTCGGCAGGATTGTTCGTGCCCGTAAGTGCGTTACTCCACGAAACAAAGTAGCTGCCGTAGTTGGGCACGCCCGTGGCGCGAACGATGGTGCCATAAGGAATCGGGTTGGTGACGTTAAGCTCGATAATCCCGCCGCCAATGACACTGGTGTTCACTATAGTGCCGAACACGCCAGCCAACGATTCGGGCGCGTCCACTGTCAAGCTAAGCGGGTTGTTCGTATCGCTGGCGTTGCCAGTCCAACCCAAGAACGTCCATCCGTTGCTGGCCGTAGCGGTGACGGTCACGACCGTGTTGCTCAGGTAGTTCGCCTGCACTGGACTGACGCTTACGCTGCCGCCTCCTACCGTGGTGGCCACCACCGGATACGCGACCTGCACGAACACCGCTTGCACACTCCGCGGCCCGTCCATGGTGACGGTGACCGGATTGGCGTCGCCGGAGGCGTCGCCCGTCCAATGATCAAATTGCCAGCCTGCTGCTGGATTGGCAGTGATCGTGACCACCGTGTTGCTGGCGTACGGGCCGGGGAACGGATTGGCAACAACAGTGCCGCTGCCCTTGCTGGTCAGATTCAGGCCGTAGGTGGGCAGAATATTCACCGTCACAGCCGGAGCTTCGGCACTGTCGAAGGTGTCCAGATCCAATCCCAGTGCGCGGACGACAGCGTTGTTGGTGAGAATAATCGCGCCGCCGTAGAGCACCGAACCGAAGTCCGGCGCGCTGCCGTCCAAGGTATAGAAAACTTCGCCAGCGACATAGGTGCTCTCCATAGTGACGGAAGCCGACCCGATGCGACTGACGCTGCCGACGACCAGATCACCATCTACGCGGAGGATGGGCGCACCGGGCGGACGCACGGCCAGAACGGCGTTGGAACTCACGGCCACACCGCTACTATTGCTGACCACGACGAAGTAAACGTCTGCATTCGTCAGGGCAACCGGATTGAAGCTCAGCGTGGATGAGGTTGCCCCTGTCAAGGCCGTACCGTCCTCAAACCACTGGTAGCTCAGCGGTGCGCCGGTGGCGACGACGCTGAGGGTGACGTTGCCGCCGGTCTCAACTGCTTGGGAATGCGGATGCTGAACAATCGCCGGGGCAACGGCATAAATGGTGAGTGTGTTGGTCGTGCTCCCTTGATAATTGACTTCGTTGACTGTGCCGATGACGGTGTAGCCGCCCACGGCAGAGGGACACGAGATTGAACCATCGTAGGCAAGGCTCACCGACAGGCCCGGGGGCGTGGTAGAGGAGTTGGCGCACTTGGCCGTGCCGTCGTAGATTTGATACAGCCCGCCCAAAGTCACCGTGGCAGTGGCCCTGTTGATCACCAGCGTATTAGTCGCGCTGCCTTGATAGTCTGCATCCACTATCGTGCCGATGACGGCGTAACTGCCCGCGTTCGTCGGAGCGGCCGATGAACCGTCGTAGGTGGTCAGCAAATTCAAACCCAAAGGCGTGGTCGTTACACTCACCGGCTTGGCCGTGCCATCGTAGATTTGATACAGCCCGCCCAAAGTCACCGTGGCAGTGGCCTTGTTGATCACCAGCGTATTGGTCGCACTGCCTTGATAGTCTGCATCCATTATCGTGCCGATGACGGCGTAACTGCCCGCGTTCGTCGGGGCGGCCGATGAACCGTCGTAGGTGGTCAGCACATTCAAACCCAAAGGCGTGGTCGTGACACTCACCGGCTTGGCGGTGCCGTCGTAGATTTGAGTCAAGTTGCTTAGATTAACGGTGGCAGTGGCCTGGTTGACCACCAGCGCATTGGTCGCGCTGCCTTGATAGTTTGCATCCACTATCGTGCCGATGACCGTGTAAACGCCCGCGTCCGTCGGAGCGGCCGATGAACCATTGTAGGTCAAGCCCACCGTCAAGTTTGTCGGCGTTGTGTTCGCTGTCACCGGCCTGGCCGTGCCGTCGTAGATTTGAGTCAAGTTGCCCAGAGTAACGGCGGCAGTGGCCTGGCTGATCACCAGCGTATTGGTCGCGCTGCCTTGGTAATTTACGTCCATTATCGTGCCGATGACCATGTAACTGCCCGCGTTCGTCGAGGCGGCCGAGAAACCGTCGTAGGTGGTCAGCACATTCAAGCCCAACGGCGTGGTCGTTACACTCACCGGCTTGGCGGTGCCGTCGTAGATGTGAGTCAAGTTGCTTAGATTAACGCTGGCAGTGGCCTGGTTGATCACCAGCGCATTGGTCCCGCTGCCTTGATAGTTTGCATCCACTATCGTGCCGATGACGGTGTAAATGCCCGCGTTCGTCGGGGCGGCCGATGAACCGTCGTAGGTGGTCAGCACATTTAAACCCAAAGGTGTGGTCGTTACACTCACCGGCCTGGCCGTGCCGTCGTAGATTTGAGTCATGTTGCCTAGATGAACGGTGGCAGTGGCCTTGTTGATCACCAGCGTATTGGTCGCGCTGCCTTGATAGTTTACATCCATTATCGTGCCGATGACGGTGTAAACGCCCGCGTTCGTCGGGGCGGCCGATGAACCGTCGTAGGTGGTCAGCGCATTCAAGCCCAACGGCGTGGTCGTTACACTCAGCGGCCTGGCCGTGCCGTCGTAGATTTGAGTCATGTTGCCTAGATGAACGGTGGCAGTGGCCTTGTTGATCACCAGCGTATTGGTCGCGCTCCCTTGATAGTTTACATCCAGTATCGTGCCGATAACCGTGTAAACGCCCGCGTTCGTCGGGGCAGCCGATGAACCGTCGTAGGTGGTCACCACATTCAAACCCAAAGGCGCGGTCGTGACACTCACCGGCTTGGCCGTGCCGTCGTAGATGTGAGTCAAGTTGTTTAGATTAACGGTGGCACTGGCCTTGTTGACGGTGACATTTACATTCGTGATCGCCGTGGTGTAATTGGTCGTATCGGTCGGCGTGAAGATGACTGACACGTTTGTGATGCCAGCATTTGGGGCTAGATTAGCAATCACGAAGGCAAAAACACCGGGAGTCGAAGCTACCCCGCCGCTCAAAATGGAACTCGCCAAAGTCTGGCCATAGGTAATCGCCGAAGCGGTCGGCGGAGTGATGATTGCGGGGGTTGCTTGGATGACTGTGAGCACCGCCGCACTGCTCGTCACGCTGCCGAGAAGATTTGTAATCACCGCATCGTAAGTGCCAGCATCGGTCAACTGCAGATTGGTCAATACGAGCGACGATCCAGATGCTCCCTCGATGGGAGTGCCATCTTTCAGCCACTGATAGTGAAACGGCGGGGCGCCACCGACGGTGACGACAAAGGTCACGTTGGAACCCACGACCGCCGCTCGGTCCTGGGGTTGAGAAGTGATGAACGGGCCGGCAATCATTTGATGGAACCTGATGCAGTCGGCGTAATTGCGCCCATCGTCGCCGCTCACGTATTTGAAATCAATGTGCGGCTGAGTGACACCCGGCCGGTTCGTGAGGTAGCACACGAATCCCCAGATGTTGGTGCAATAGGCTGATCGAAAGGCGGTCGTGTTGGTCCAGCCCCCGGCGGCCGTGGCGCCAAAGACGCCACCGACATCGCAGTTGGTGGAACCGACATTCATGATGATATTTGTGCTGACGCTGGTCACCGGCAGTGTCACAGCAACCTCATAGACCACATGGGCCCCATCGCCTGCATTCGTCCCCTGGTTGTGGACCAGACCGTAACCCTCGCCCACGACCATCGTGCTGGCGGTGTGGAAATAGGAACCGACGCGGTAGGGGGTGCTGACGGGATTGGTCGCGCTGCTTTTGCCCTGCGAGGTGGCATAAGCCGGGCCACCGTTGGCAATCCAATAAAAGGGAGGATCCCAAACGGAAAGGCTCACGGAAGAGACGCGCGCGGCATAGACAGCGTCCTGGGCGTTAGCCTCGCGAACGGACAGCAAGCTCAGCGGCAGCCAAACGAGCACGCAGAACAAGGCTACAGGGGTTGAGTGGGGAGTTGAATCCTCTGAGCGTCGAATTTGCCACTTTTGCATATACAATCCTCCGGGCTTACGAAATACGCACGCCACTCGAATAATATGCCTGAGTATGGAAGGTTCCGCGGAAATGGGCAAGCTGTATCTGGCAGCTTTATTCGAACAAATGTCGCTGTTGGAAGGTCACGGCGCGTCAGTCGCGGCGGGGCACTTTGCCGTGGGCCAGCGGAGCGCCACTCTCCGACCCGGCGCGCCGCACCCGCCCGAGCCGCGCCAGATCGCGGACCGGCGCCCGTATGGCCATGACTGACCTGTGACCGAATCGGTCGCGAATGCCCTTGCGCTCGAGTGCGAGGCGGAACGCTAAAACTTCGGGCTATTTCAAACGAAACACGCTACACTTTTAGAATGCCGAAGAAACTGTTCCTCCTGGATGGGATGGCACTGGTCTATCGGGCGCACTTCGCGTTCGTTAGCCGCCCGATTCTCACGTCTCGAGGCGTCAACACCTCCGCGCTGTATGGGTTTACGCAGACGCTGCTCGATATCCTCAACAACCAACAGCCTACCCACTTGGGCGTCGCGTTCGACACCGAAGCGCCGACGCAGCGGCACATCGAGTTTGCCGACTACAAGGCCACGCGCCAGGCGATGCCCGAAGACCTCAGCGCCGCCCTGCCACACGTCCGCCGCGTGGTCGAGGCTTTCAATGTCCCCGTCCTCACCCGCGACGGCTACGAGGCTGACGACATCATCGGCACGCTGGTTCGCCGCGCCGAGCAGGAGGGCTTCCTGTCCTACATGGTCACATCCGACAAGGACTTCGGCCAGCTCGTGACTGCCAACAACTTCATCTTCAAGCCCTCGCGGAGCGGGGAGGGGGTGGAGATTATCGGGTTGCCGGAGATTCAGGCCCGCTGGGGAGTGAAGCGCCCGGAACAGGTGGTGGATGTGCTGGCGCTGATGGGTGATGCGTCGGACAACATCCCCGGCGTGCCCGGCATCGGAGAGAAGACGGCGATGAAGCTCATCGCCCAGTACGGCACACTGGAGAACCTGCTGGGCCACGTGGGCGAATTGACCGGCCGGCTCAAGCAAACCCTTGAAACCAACCGCGACCAGGCCCTCATGTCCAAACGGCTGGCGACGATTATCTGCGACGCGCCGTGTGCGGTCGAGTTGGACGCGCTCAAGGTGCAGCCCCCGAACGAAGAGAAGCTGAAGGAGTTGCTGGTGGAGTTCGAGTTCAACTCTATCGGCAGACGGCTGTTCGGCGAGGAGTTCAAAGCAGGACGCGGGGCAGGGAGTCCGAAGCCCGAAGTCCGAAGTCCGAAGTCCCCTGCGGCTGCGCCGGGCGTCAAGCCGGGCGAGCAATTGGTGCTGGTGTCGGAAGCGGAGGGGGCGGCGGAGGAAAGGAAGGTTGAGCCGGCTGCGGTGACGGCGAACCTGAAGACGATTGCCGATGTCCCGCACGAATATCATCTGGTGGCCACGCCCGCCGAGCGGGTGAAGCTGATTCAAACCTTGCAGAACCTGGACTCCTTCTGCTTCGACACCGAGACGACCAGCCTCGACCCCAAACAAGCGCGTTTGGTTGGGCTGGCCTTCTCCTTTGCCCCCCACATCGGCTACTACGTGCCTTTGCTGCCGGACGCGCCCCCGGCGGTTCGGCCTTCGGACTTCGGCCTTCGGACTTCTTCCATCCTGGAGGAGTTCCGGCCCGTGCTGGAAACCGACCGCATTGAGAAGGTGGGCCACAACCTCAAGTTCGATTTGAGCGTGCTCAAGTGGTATGGCGTTTCGGTGCGCGGGAAACTCTTCGACACGATGGTGGCACACAGCCTCATCGAGCCGGAGATGCGCCACGGCATGGATTACCTCTCCGAGGTCTATCTGGGCTACACGCCCATCCCGATCAGCAAGCTGATTGGCGAGCCAAAGGCTGCGCAGACCAACATGGCCGATGTGCCCGTAGCCAAGGTCGCCGAATATTCCGCCGAAGACGCCGATGTCACCTGGCAGCTCAGCAGCGCCCTCAAACCGCTGCTGAAGCAGAAGGGACAGGAACGCGTCTGCTACGAAGTCGAGTTCCCGCTCATCCCGGTGCTGGTGGACATGGAATTCGAGGGCATCAAGGTGGACGCCTCCGCGCTGGCCGAGTTTGCCGCGCAACTCTCGAAGGAAATGGATGACGCGGAGAAGACCATCTATCGCCTCGCCGGAACCACCTTCAATCTCAACTCACCCCGCCAGTTGGGCCAGGTCCTGTTCGACCTCCTGAAGATCGGTGACGCGCCCAAGAAGACCAAGACCGGCCAATACGCCACCGACGAGCAGACCCTCATCGCGCTGGCGGCCGACCACGAAATTGTTCAGCGCCTGCTGCTATACCGCACCGCCGCCAAACTCAAATCCACGTACGCGGACGCCTTGCCCGAGGCGATCTGGCCCAAGACTGGCCGCGTCCACACCACCTACAACCAGGTGATGACCTCGACCGGGCGGCTCAACTCGCAGAACCCGAACCTGCAGAACGTCCCCATCCGCACCGAACGCGGCCAGGAAATCCGCAAAGCCTTCGTTCCCCGCAGCCCCGAGTATCGGCTGTTGTCGGCGGATTACTCGCAGATCGAGCTGCGCATCCTCGCCGCCCTCAGCCGTGAGACGGCCATGCTGGAGGCGTTCAAAGCCGGCGTAGACATCCACGCGGCGACGGCTGCCCGGGTCTTTGGCGTGTTCCCCGACCTGGTGACGCCAGAGATGCGGCGCAAGGCCAAAATGGTGAACTTCGGCATCGCCTATGGCATCTCGGCTTTCGGCCTCTCACAGCGGCTCGGCATTCCGCGCGCGGAAGCTGGTAAGATCATTGACCAGTATTTCAAGCAGTTCCCCGGCATCCGCCGTTACATGGACGACACCATTGCCTTTGCCCAGGCGCACGGCTACGTTGAAACCGTCACTGGCCGCCGTCGTTACCTGCGCGACATCCGCTCCGCCAACAACACCATCCGCGGCGCCGCCGAGCGCAACGCCATCAACGCCCCCATCCAGGGCACCGCCGCCGATATGATCAAGCTCGCCATGATCGCCATCCACCACGAGCTGGCCCGCCGCAACCTGCGGACCCGGATGCTCCTCCAAGTCCACGACGAACTCGTGTTTGACCTCTACCTGCCGGAAGAGAAAGAAGTCCTGCCCCTGGTCGAGGAGAGAATGCAGACGGCCATCCCGCTGGACGTGCCCTTGGTCGTGGAAATGGGCGTCGGCGAGAATTGGCTGGCGGCCCACTGATTGTCGGTCGAACGAGTTGCCGCGCTCGACAGAGTTCCGGCGCAGTTGACTACTTGAGCACCGGCTTCAGGACGAGGTTGCGATACTCGATGCCGGTGTGGTCGCCTTGCAGGTAGATCGGGCCGGGGCGGGTTACATCGGACCATAAAGCGCCGCCGGTGCAGCCCAGGATCGGTTGATTGCCTATGATCTTCTGGCCGTTGAGGATGACGGTGACGTGCCGGTCCACGAAGGTGATGTCCATCGTCTGCCACTCCCCGGCGGGTTTCTCGGCGCTGACGGTGGGTTTGATGCGGCTGTAGATAGCGCCCATGTTGTGCGGGTCCAGCGGCTTGCCGTAGCTGTCCATCACCTGCACCTCGTAAATACCGCGCAAATACACGCCGCTGTTGCCGC
>Ga0182021_10001564_pt1 | contig 26431 bp, 20 predicted proteins | sample 612E3MmetaG_FD_120493 | JGI IMG/M metagenome (GOLD analysis project Ga0182021, IMG submission 120493) | Permafrost microbial communities from Stordalen Mire, Sweden - 612E3M metaG (Illumina Assembly) | ecosystem: Environmental > Terrestrial > Soil > Wetlands > Permafrost | place: Sweden...
GGTGCCGTAGCGGCCGTGAGCCTGCTGGTCGGGGGCATCGGCATCATGAACATCATGCTGGTGTCGGTGACGGAGCGAACACGAGAAATCGGAACCCGCCTAGCCATTGGGGCGCTCGAGTGGGAGGTGCTGCTGCAGTTTCTGGTGGAAGCCGTGGTGCTGTCGTCGTTTGGGGGACTGATCGGCATCATGCTGGCACTAGGCTCTTCCGTCGCCTTGGCTGGACTACTCAACGTGCCCTTCGTGCTCAATGCTCCGATCGTGGTCGTGGCGTTCCTCTTTTCCGCCGCCGTGGGGGTCGTATTCGGCTACTTTCCGGCGCGAAAGGCCGCGCGACTCGACCCGATTGAGGCGCTTCGACACGAGTAGCCTTGATCTGAAGAGCGGAGAGTATCGACCTCTTCTGAACGGGATTCACTTGTGCAAACACGATCGGACGTCGGCACGGAACATGTATCGGATTCAGAACCCCCGTCTTCACGGGGAACATGGGGGCGCGCGTGGAACAGCAGGCGTTCGCCAAGAACGGGCTGAATTTCGTTCTGGAAAACTACCTGCCGGACAAACTGACGGCGTTGCCCGCCGCAACGGCGACTCACGCCGGAACGCGACCTCACGCGGTGGACAACCCTCCCCTTACGGGGCAAGAAATTTATGTTGACAATACATGAGTAAATAGATCATATTCGTCCACATCTTGAGGACATCAGGTGAAACTGTCAACAAAAGCCAGGTATGCGACGCGAATCATGGCCCGATTGGCGCACACTCACGCTGACCGTTCGTGGCGTTCCGCGGAACTGGCGAAAGCGGAAAGCATCTCTCCGGATTATGTGGCGCAAATCCTCATCATCCTCAAAAGGGCGGGGCTCGTGAACAGTCAACGCGGGATGCAGGGCGGCTTTACTCTGGCCCGCGATCCGGCCGCCATCAGCGTGGCGGAGATCATCGAAGCGGCTGAGGGACCGATTTGTCTTGCGCCCTGCACGACCCAACGGCAAAACTGCGAACGCCTATCCCTGTGCGTGACGCAGTCCGTATGGTCGGGCGCGGCGGAAGCATTGAAGACCTATTTCGCCGCCATCTCGGTGCGCCAATTGGCGCGCCAAGCGGCCGAGTTGGAACAGACGGCGCCACCCCTGTTCGAGATTTGAACCGAGGAGCAAAACATGAATATCTATCGCGACATCACACAGACGGTCGGAAACACACCTTTGGTGAAACTGAACAAGGTCGTTCACGGGCTTCACGCCACGGTGTTGGCCAAACTGGAATCGCGCAACCCGCTGGGGAGCGTCAAGGACCGCATCGGCGTGGCCATGATTGACGCCGCCGAGCGCGCCGGCCTCGTGAAACCCGGCACCACCCTCATTGAGCCCACGAGCGGAAATACCGGCATTGCCCTGGCCTTCGTGGCTGCGGCGCGCGGCTACCGCCTGATCCTGGTCATGCCCGAGACCATGAGCATCGAGCGCCGCAAGCTGTTCCGAATCCTCGGCGCTGACGTGATCCTGACGCCGGGAGATAAAGGCATGAAAGGCGCGGTGGACAAGGCCGAGGCGCTCGCCAAGGAGACGCCGGACTCCTTCGTTCCCCAGCAATTCAACAACCCGGCCAATCCCGGAGCGCATCGCCGGACCACCGCCGAGGAGATCTGGCGCGACACGGACGGCCAGGCGGACATCCTCGTGGCCGGCGTCGGCACCGGCGGCACGATCACGGGCGTCGCCGGAGTCCTGAAGGCGCGGAAGCCGTCTTTCAAAGCGATCGCCGTGGAACCCGCGGACTCGCCCGTGCTATCCGGCGGAAAACCCGGTCCGCACAAGATTCAGGGCATCGGCGCGGGCTTTGTTCCGTACGTCCTGCAGCGCGAGCTGGTGGACGAAATCATCCGCGTCTCGTCGTCTGACGCCGGCGACATGGCGCGGCGGCTGGCGCGGGAGGAAGGCATTCTCTGCGGCATCTCTTCCGGAGCGAACGTCTGGGCCGCCCTTCAGGTGGCCGGCCGGCCGGAGAACGCCGGGAAGACGATCGTGACGATCATCTGCGACACGGGAGAACGCTATCTTTCCACCTGGCTTTTCGAGGACATCAAAGTATAACAAAAAAACAAACAAGAACGGAGACATCGAATGAGCGTAACCTCAAAACATATTGAAACCCAGTCCCTTCACGCGGGGCAGGAACCCGATCCCACCACCCTCTCGCGCACGGTGCCGATCTATCGGACGAGCTCGTACGTCTTCAAGAGCACCGAGCACGCGGCGAACCTGTTCGGCCTCAAGGAACTCGGCAACATCTACACACGCCTGATGAACCCGACGCAGGACGTGCTCGAAAAACGCATGGCCGCCTTGGAAGGCGGCGCCGCGGCCCTGGCGCTTTCGTCAGGCACGAGCGCGATCTTCTATTCGGTGATTAACCTGTGCCAGGCGGGCGATGAACTGGTCTCCGCCAATAATCTCTACGGCGGCACGTACACGCAATTCCACGATATCCTGCCGCAACTCGGCATCCGGACGCACTTCGTGGACCCGCGCGATCCCCAGGCCTTTGCCAAGGCGATCACGCCGAAAACGAAACTGGTTTACATCGAGACCATCGGCAATCCGGGCCTGGACGTGGCGGACATCCCGGCCATCGCCAAAGTGGCGCACGACCACGGCCTGCCTCTGATCGTGGACAGCACGTTCAGCACGCCGTATCTGCAACGCCCCCTCGATCAGGGGGCCGATATTGTGCTCCATTCGCTCACCAAGTGGCTGGGCGGACACGGGACCGGCATCGGCGGCATCGTGGTGGACTCGGGCAAGTTCGATTGGAAGAGCGGCAAGTTCCCGCTCCTGACCGAGCCGGACCCCAGCTACCATAACATCCGCTACGCCCTCGATCTCGGCGATCTTGCCCCCCTCGCCTACATCCTGCGCATGAGGCTGGTGCCTCTGCGCAATCTCGGCGCGTGCATTTCGCCCGACAACGCGTGGCAGTTCCTGCAAGGCATCGAGACGCTGCCCCTTCGGATGGACCGGCATGGCGCCAACGCCCTGGCCGCGGCGCGCCACTTGAAGGCGCACAAGTCCGTCGAATGGGTCCGTTACCCAGGTCTGGAGGACGACCCTTCCCATGCGGTCGCAAAGAAGGTGCTGCGCAACGGGTTCGGCGGAATGGTGGTGTTCGGGATCAAAGGCGGCGCCCAAGCCGGCGCGAAGTTCATTGACAGCCTGAAACTGTTTTCGCATCTCGCCAACGTGGGCGACGCGAAGAGTCTGGCCATTCATCCGGCCACGACCACGCATTCGCAGTTGACCGAGGAGCAGCAGCGCCAAGGCCAGATCACGCCGGAACTCGTGCGCCTTTCGGTCGGCTTGGAGCATATCGAGGATATCCTCGGAGATCTGGATCAGGCGCTCAAAGCGGCGGCGGAATGAGGTTGGAAGACAAGATCAAAACATTGGCCGTCGAAACGGGCTACACGGCCTGCGGCCTCACCGCCGCCGTGCCGTTCGACGGCTACCGAAAGGCCGTCGAACTCCACAGGTGCCGCTTCCCGGAGGCGGCGGCGCTCTATGCCGGCCCCCTGCGGCTGGCCGACCCCCGGGCCTCCGCGCCCTGGGCTCGATCCATCGTCGTCTGTGTCCGGCGCTACGGCAAATACGCGATTCCGCCCGGCCTCGACGACCACATCGGACGCAACTATCTCTTCGACCGCCGCCACGCTGGATGCCCCGATCACGCCATGCCGAAACGCATGAAGGAAGGACTTCGGCGCCTCGGGCTGCGCGTCAAAGTCGGCGGCGTGCCCTGCCGGGAGGCGGCGGCGCGCGCCGGCGTGGCGCAGATCGCGCGGAACTGTTTCTCCTACACGGACGCGGACGGCTCTTGGATTAACATCGAGGCTTGGCGCGTGGACGCGGAGCTAAGGCCGGATCCCCCCACCCCCGTATCCCCCTGCCCTGACGGCTGCCGCGCCTGCCTGGACGCCTGCCCCACCGGTGCGCTCGCCGAGCCGTTCCTGATGCGCATGGATCGCTGCGTCGCCTACCTGACGTACGGCGCGCCGGAGCCTATCGCCCCGGAACTGGCCGATCGGATGGGGCCCTGGGTTTACGGCTGCGACGCGTGCCAACGGGCGTGCCCGCTCAACCGCGGAAAATGGAAGGAGATTGAACGCGCTCCCTGGTTGGAATCCGTAGCCGACTGCCTGACACCAGAGGCATTGGCTGACATGACCGACGAGACCTTCCGGTCCACGGTGCATCCGCTTTTTGGGTATATACCGGAAGACCAACTGGACCGTTGGCGGAGGAATGCGCGGCGGGCGCTTGAGGCTAACAGAACCATCAACCATCCACCCATTCCCAACCATGGCCATTGACCCAATATGCGGCATGACCGTGGACGAGCGCGCCGCGATCTCCGCGGAAAAAGACGGTCATGTCTCCTTCTTTTGCTCCGAACATTGCCGCCGCAAGTTCCTGGGAATTGACCGGGACGACACGCCGTCGGACGATGGCCGCGGCGGGAAGGTCTCCGACCCTTCCCGCCCTACAGAGATTCAACGATCCGAACCAACTGTAGGGCGGGAAGGGTTGAGGTCTCGAAACCTTCCCGCCGCCGGTGCAAGGAATGAAACGTCCTTTTTCTGCCCCATGTGCGAAGGCGTGGAAAGCGACACGCCCGGCCTCTGCCCCAAGTGCGGCATGGCGCTGGAAAGCGCGGCGCCATCGGCGGATTCCGGCGTCGAGAACGCCGAACTGCAAAGCATGACGCGACGCTTCCTCATCGGCCTCATTCTGGCTCTTCCTGTGTTCATCCTCTCCATGGGCGGCATGGGTCACGCCGCGCCCTTGACACGGCTCGTGCCGCCGGCTCTCTCCCGCTGGCTCGAGTTCCTGCTCGCCACACCCGTCGTGCTCGGATGCGGGTGGCCGTTCTTCCAGCGGGCCGGGCGCTCGTTGCTCTCGCGCAACCTGAACATGTTCACACTCATCGGAGTCGGCACGGGCGCCGCCTATGGCTATAGCGCCGCCGCCATGCTTTTTCCGAGCCTGTTTCCTCCTTCTTTCGCCCATCACGGACAACTCGCCGTTTACTTCGAAGCCGCCTCGACCATCACCGTGCTGGTCCTGCTGGGACAGGTTCTCGAACTCCGCGCCCGGCGGAAAACCGGCAACGCCTTGCGCGCGCTGCTGCGCGTGGCGCCCGACAAAGCCTTTGTCGTCCGCGACGGCGCGGAGCGCGAAATCCCGCTCCAGGACGTCCGTCCGGGCGATCTCTGCCGCGTGCGGCCCGGCGGCCGGATACCGGTGGACGGCCGGATCGTGGAGGGCCGCGGCTCGGTGGATACGTCCATGCTCACGGGCGAGCCGCTCCCCGTGGATGGCGCGGCAGGCGACGACGTGGCCGCCGGCGCCGTAAACCTTTCCGGCTCTTTCCTGATGCGGGCCAGCCGCGTCGGGAAGGACACGTTGTTCGCCCGCATGGTGAGACTCGTGTCCGACGCCCAGCGCAGCCGCGCGCCGGTTCAGCGTCTGGCCGACCGGGCCGCCACGGTATTCGTCCCCGCGGTGGCGCTCGCCGCGGCGGCGACGTTTGCCCTGTGGGCCTGGCTTGGACCCGAGCCCCGCCTGGCCTACGCGCTTATCGCCGCCGTCGCGGTGCTGATCGTGGCGTGTCCTTGCGCTCTCGGCCTCGCCACCCCCATGGCGATCATGGTCGGCATCGGCCGCGGAGCCAGGGAAGGCGTTTTGATCCGCAACGCCGAGGCGCTGGAGGTGCTCCAGTCCGTCGATACATTAGTCGTGGACAAGACCGGCACGCTGACGGAAGGAAAGATGTCGGTCACCGGCATCGAAGCGAAACCGCCCTTCTCCGAGCAAGACGTGCTTCGCCTTGCCGCCGCCGTCGAGTTCCATAGCGAACACCCGTTGGCAAAAGCCCTCGTAAGGGCGGCGAATGGAGAGGGCATTCCTGAACAGAACAACTCCGTTGCGATGGCCAATACCCCTCGCCTCGATCCTCTCCCCCAAGGGGAGAGGAGGAACTCCGGGCGCTCGACAGACGCTCATTCTGTGGCGCGTCCCGTTGATGACGCACTCCCTCTCCCTTCAGGGGAGAGGGTCGGGGTGAGGGTGTCCGCAGTGGAATCTTTCCGCCTAAGTCCCGCAACCGACTTCCGTTCGGTCGCCGGCGAAGGCGTCGAAGGCACGGTCGAGGGCCGACGTGTGCGCGTGGGAAAGCCGGCCTTCCTCGGCGGGAAGGTCTCCGACCATTTCCGTCCTACAGAACCCCGAGCAATCTCGTCATCTGTAGGGCGGGAATGGTTGAGTACTCGAAACCTTCCCGCCGCCAGTGGCCGCATCGGAGTGACTGTTGACGCCGTTCCCGCCGGTTGGATCACGCTGTCCGACCGCCTGCGCGACACCACGCCCGAGGCGGTCGCCGCGCTCCATCAACTCGGGCTCCGGATCGTCATGCTCACCGGCGACAACCGGCAAACGGCGGAGGCCGTGGCCGCTGAACTGGAATTGGACGAGTTCGCCGCGGAACTCAGCCCCGAACAGAAGCTCGACCGGGTGCGGGCGCTGCGGGCGGCGGGCCGGCGCGTGGCCATGGCCGGCGACGGCATCAACGACGCCGCCGCGCTCGCGGCGGCGGACGTTGGCATCGCGCTGGGCACGGGCACGGACGTCGCGATGGAAGCCGCGGGAGTGACGCTGGTGAAAGGCGATTTGCGCGGGATCGTGAAGGCTATCCGGCTCAGCCGGTCCACCGTCCGCACGATCCGCCAGAATCTCTTCTGGGCCTTCGCCTACAACGTGGTGGCCGTGCCCGTGGCCGCCGGCGCGCTCTATCCGCTGTTCGGAATCCTGCTCAGCCCCATGCTCGCCGCCGCGGCCATGAGCTTCAGTTCCGTGTCCGTGGTCGTCAACTCCCTCCGCCTGCGCACGGCGCGGCTGTGAAAGGTGAAATGATATAGCGAGCCGGGTCTTCTACCCGATCCGGTTCTGGGCGCCAAGATCGGACCTCTCACGTGCGCCACCGACGAATGACCAACCGCTCAAGGTCAGGGCGGAATCACCCGCAGGCTTCTTGTTCGCGATGTCATCATTGTTTCGCAGGTCAACGGCGGGCAGCAGGCCGAACGAGCCCGCAGGGTGACCTATTTCGCCACGTCCTTCTTGGGCGCGTCTTCGAGAACAATCCCGGCCTTCTCCATCTTCTTCATATACTTCTCGGGATCCTTGGCGAATAGCTTCGGGCACGCGCCGCAACAGAAGTACACCCGCTTGCCGTTGTAGTCCGTGTAGAGGTCCTTGTTGATCGGACTCCCGTCCATCACGGGGCACAGCGTTTGCGCCTTCACGGTTGCCGTCTGATTGGTTCCCGCCGCGGCAGGCGCCTTATCCGCCGCCATCGCCGCTCCCGCCAAGAACATCCCCGCCACCATTGCCGCCCCCAGTATCGTTAGTTTCTTCATGATCGTCATTCCTTTCTTTGACGTTATGTTCGCGCAATGGGGGGCGAACGGCAAGAGGGAATTGGAGAGGGACGCTCTACTCCTTTGTGCTTACGCCGGCGGAACTGAACGTGGCCATCTCGTTGCACATCTTGACGGCCGCCGAGATGGCGGACATGGCGAGCGCCGCGCCGGTTCCTTCCCCGAGCCTCATGCCGAGATCGAGAAGCGGCCGGGTGTTCAGCGCGCCGAGCACGACGCGGTGTCCCCGTTCCTCGGAGAGATGGCTGAAGAAAAGGTAGTCGGCGACGGCCGGGCACAAGTGCATGGCGGCCACCGCTCCGGCGGTCGAGATGAATCCGTCCACGGCCACCGGAATTTTGCGGGCGGCCGCGCCCAGGATGAGGCCGCCGATACCGGCGATCTCGAAGCCGCCCAGCGCGGCGAGGGTTTGAAGCGGGTCGCCCAGGCTTTTGCGGTTCGTCTTCAAGGCGGCCTTGATCGCCGCGATCTTCCGGCCCAGGCCGGCGTCGTCCACTCCCGTGCCCCGGCCGGTGATCCGCTCGGGCCGGCATTTCAAATACGCGGCCAGCAGCGCCGTGGACGGAGTCGTATTGGCGATGCCCATGTCGCCGGTCCCGAGCAAAGTGACGCCTTGGACGGACGCGTCGTTGGCCAGGGCAATGCCCGCCTCCAAGGCGCGCGTCGCTTCGTCCACCGTCATGGCCGGTTCGCGCGCGATGTTGCCGGTTCCGCGCCTGATCTTGCGTTTGAGAAGGCCCGGGTGGTCGGGCAGTTCGGCGTCAACGCCCATGTCCACGACGAACAGTTCCGCGCCGACGTGCCGCGCGAAGACGTTCACCGCGGCGCCGCCGGCCAGCATGTTGAAGACCATCTGCGGCGTCACTTCCTTGGGATAGGCCGAGACCCCTTCGGCCGCGACGCCGTGGTCGCCCGCGAAGGTGTAGAGGCGCGCCTTGACCGGCTTCGGCCGGGCCGTGCCGGCGGCGAGACAGTAGCGCAGGGCGATTTCCTCAAGGCGCCCGAGGCTGCCCTGCGGCTTGGTCAGGTCGTTCAGGTGCGCCTGGACGGCGGCCTCCAGGGATCGGTCGGCGGGGTGGATGGATTCCAGGGTTTTACTCAACAGGCTCATAGTTCTTCTCCCTTTCTTTTCTTGGTTCCCAAAACAAAAAAGGATTTCGGCCCGCCGTACCCATGTACGGTTAGCCGAAACCCTTTACCATCAGGCTCCGTTCTTCGCTTCCAGCCATTCAGCAGGTCTTCTGGCTCTCGGTTCGTTGCCCCAGTCTGCGCCTTCCCGACCCGATGCGCCTTTCGGCGTTCGGTACAGTGGCGGGCCTCTTCAGGCCTTTCCGACTCGGGCTCCCCGATTACAGCGGCGGGTCCGCCGCGGAATTTCACCGCGTTCCGGGATGCTGAATGTCCGGTTCAAATGTCGGGGCGGACAATACACGAAAGAGCGGGGGCGCGTCAACGCGGCAAGGAAGAAATCAGCAACCGCGCGGCAAGGTCCCGCGCGGCGGTCAGTGTCAAGCCCCGACGCCTTCCTTGAGGCGGCGTTCGACGGCCTTGAGGGTGGGAAGTTCGAGCAGTTCCGCCGCAAAACGGCAGGCGGCGCCATAGCTCATTCGTTCGATGATTTGCTGGGTCGGTGGAATGCGGCTGGACTCCATGCTGAGGCGGTGAATGCCGGCGCCCACGAGGAACGGGACCATGCGTTCGTCGGAGGCCATGTCGCCGCAAAGCGAGACCGGCTTGTCCGCCGCGATGGCCGCATCGGCGACTTTCTTGAGAGCCCGGAGCACGGCCGGATGATAGGGGACAAACAAATCGGCGATTTTCGCGTTGGTCCGGTCAACCGCCAGGGTGTACTGGATCAGATCGTTGCTGCCGATGCAGAGGAAGTCGGTCTCCCGGGCGAACTCGCGCGCCAACTCGACCGCGGAGGGAACCTCGACCATAATCCCGAGGCTGGGAGCCGAGTTGTGCGGCAGTCCCTCGTTGGCCAGCGCGTGAATGCAATGGGCGACGACTTCCCGGGCCTGGATGAAATCGTCCACGGAGGACACGAGCGGGAACATGATATGCAGCGGCCGGTCTGCTCCGGCCCGGAGCATGGCCCGGACCTGCTGGGTGAAGATGTCGGGATTCCGAAGCAGGAACCGGATGGCCCGCAAACCCATGAAGGGATTGGATTCCTCGGAGGCCGGGTAGTAGGCGAGGATCTTGTCTCCGCCGACGTCGAGGGTTCGGAGGATGGTCTCGTAGCCGGGCAGGGCGTCAAGGACGCCCGAGTAAATCCGCACCTGTTCCTCCTCGGTCGGGATGTCGTTGCGGACGATGAACGGGAATTCGCTGCGATAAAGACCCACGCCTTCAGCCTTGAGGCGCTGCGCCAGCGGGATCTCGCTCAACAGGTTGATGTTCGCCATGAGGCGGATCCGTTGGCCGTCCCGTGTCAGCGTGGTGGGGTGGACGACGATTTCCGCCTCGGCCACGTCGCGGCGGTCCCGCATCATCGCCTGATAGTGCGCCACGACGTCCTGGTGTGGATTGATCAAGATGTTGCCTTGGTCGGCGTCGAGAATCAGGAACGTGTCCCCGCTGTCCGCCCCCTCCGGGAGAATCGGCTCGGACACGATCACCAGCGGCAGTTTGAGGGACCGCGCGAGCACCGAGATATGGGCCGTGGTGCCGCCGCCGATGAGCACCAGCCCCTCGGCCTTTTGCGCGGCCAGCTTCAAGATGTCCGAGGGCAGCAAGTCCTTGGCCACCACGATGCGGCCGTGATAATCCACGGTCTCCGCCCGGCCGCGTGACAGGTTTGCCAGGAGCCGCAAGCCGAGATCCTTGACGTCCAAGACCTTCTCGCGCAGCGCGGCATTGGGGCTCTTGGAGAAAAGATCCACGTACTCCTGAACGACGTCCCGAATGACCTGGGGCGGCGGCTGACCCTTGCGGATGCGGATCAACATTTGTCCGGAGAACTGTTCGTCCTTGAGGATCAGGACGTGGGCGTCGAAGATCAGCGCGGCCACGTCGGTCATCAAGGCGCCGAGTTGTCGCTGGAGTTCGGCCAATTGCGCCTCGGTCTTCTTGAGCGCTTCATGGAAATCGTCTTCCGTGCCGTCCGTGAGCGTGCCGGCGATTTCCAGCCACTGATCGCTGGCGGCCGTGGCATCGAGCGCCCGGCCCATGACGATCCCGCGGCAGGCGGTGGTGCCCTTGACCAGATGGGAACCGTTGCGGGCCGGCTGGGGCGCCGGTGTGGGCGGCGGCTCTTCCCGCTTGTGCAGGCTCATCAACAGGCGGGCGCTTTCGATCGTGCTCGCCAGTTGGGTGGCAATGGCCCGCAAGGCCCGGGCATCGTTGTCGTCGAAATAGTCCGGCTGGGGATCCTGCACGACCAGCACGCCGACGCGGCGGCTGCCGTGAAGGATCGGCACGGCGAGGAACCCCTGGTAACGCTCCTCGTTCAGGCCGGCAACATACTTGAAATACGGACTCTCCGTGGCGCGGGCCTCGCGAATGGTGCGAAGTTCCAGCAACGCCCGGCCGGTCATGCCTTCGCCGAGCTTCAGCCGCAGTTTTCCAACGGCCGCCGGGTTCAACCCCTGATTCGCGGTCAGAACGAGTTCCTGAGTGGATTCGTCATAGAGGTAGACGGAGCAGACGGCGGCTTTCATGTGCCAGGCAACGACGCTGACGACCTTCTGGAGGAAGCCTTCCAGACCGGCACCGCTTTGGAAGAGGCCGGCCAGTTCGCTGACGCTGCAGATGAGTTCTACGGAGTCTTTCTTCATGCTCTTGCCCGTAGTTCTAAGATTCGACAAAAACGCCCGGATGTCAACTCCCGATCACTTGGTCGCCACAATGCGGCCGCAGTCTTTGCAGCGGTACAGGGCCGTGATCTTCGTGAGAGTCTTCTCGTAGTCAACGCCGTCCACGTGCTCCACATTGGGCGAATGGCAGGAAGGGCAGCGCCGTTGCGTCCGGCGCTCGGCTTCGGCCGCCAAGGCCGCCTGCCATTTCTCCGTGGCATCGCAGCCTCTGTCGTAAAGCTCATCGGCCACGAGAATGTCCGTCACGTCCAGGCCGTTCTCGTCCGTGGCGGCCTGCGTCTCGCTGGCTATCCCTTCTTTGGCCAGAAAATCCACGAGGACCTTGGCGGTTTCCGGATCGAGCGTTGCGAGCGTTTGCATGCGAAGCACCTCCTCCGGCCAGTATCGGGGGGCCGGGCCTTGGGATTCAAGCGTTTTGTGGGTTTGCAACACTTAGGACGGAGCGGTAGAGTGAAAGGGAAGGGAACGGACATGAACCACGGCCATTGCACCGAATCGCACCCGGTGGAGACTCTTTCGGTCTGCCGCGCCGGACGCGGTGTCGTTGCCGCCGGCTGCCTCCTGGCCCTTCTTTCGTCCGCCTCCTCCGCGGCGGAACCGGCGGCCCTCCCGCCGGATCTGACGCTGGACCGGGCCGTCGCCGAGTCGGTGCGGGCCAACCCCGAACTGCGAAGCGCGGTTCTGAAGACGGCCGCCCTGAAGGAACGGCCCGCCCAGGCGCGCGGGCTGCCCAATCCGATGTTCAAGTATGGCGGCATGGATGCGGCAAGCGGCGGCAACTTCCCCAACACCGCCGAAAAGCGATTTATGCTCGAACAGTCGTTCCCGGCCTTCGGGAAGAGGGGGTTGGGCGAACAGGTGGCGCAACAGGAGGTCGTGGTGGCGCAGCGAGAAGCGGACGCCCGGGTTCGCGACGTGGTTCTGAGGGTCAAGGAAACCTACTTCGATCTTTACGGCGCGCAGCGATCCCGGGCGCTCGTCCGGGACGAAGAGACCGTGCTGGTCCGCCTGGAGAAGGTAGCCGAAACGAAATACGCCGCCGGCGAGGGAGCGCAGCCGGATGTGCTGAAGGCCCAGTCGGAAATGGCGCTGCGGCGGCAGCGGCTGGTCGAACTGGAGGCGGACGAGGCGGTTCTTAAGGAGCAGTTGAATACGCTGATGAGTAGAAGCCCTGACGCGCCGCTGGGCCGGGCCGTCACTACGCCTGCCGCCGCGGATCCCGCCGGCGCGGACGCCCTGCTGGCGCTCGCGGACAAGGCGCGCCCGGAGATTCAGGGCGCCGAGGCGCAGGTGGCGCGCTACGAGGCGGACCGGCGGTTGAGGTCGCGCGAGTATCTGCCGGACTACCGGCTCGGCCTCGAATATCGCGATTTCGCCAGGGACAACGATAGGCTGATGTTCACCGTGGGCCTCGAAATACCCCTCTGGCGCGACCAGTATCGCGCCGGCGTGGCTGAGGCCGCCGCCATGACTGCGGCCGGCACGGCGGCGCTGGAGTCGGTCCGGCGCCAGGTGGCGAGCGACGTGGCGCAGGCCCGCGTCCGCCTGCTTTCGGCGAGCCGGGTGCTGGATTCCTATCGGAGTTCGTTGATTCCCCAGGCCGAGACGCGGTACAAGGCGAGCGAAGCGGCGTACCGGGCGGGCAAGGTGGACTTTCTCGATCTGCTGGAAAGCGAGCGGTTTTGGCTGGACGTCCGTCTGATGGCCGCCGGGGCGGAAGCCAACGTGGGTGTGCAGGCCGCCCGGTTGGAGCGGGCCGTGGGAACGGACCTTGCCGCGAGCCCTGCCGCGGCGTCCGGGGCTGGGACCGAAGGGAAGAACTAATGAACACAAGGACTAGTGACGCACCGTCAGGCGTTGCGCCGCGCCGCGGCGGGAGAACAGGGGGTGTCGTGTTACTCGTCGCTCTGGTCGGCGTGGCGGCAGGCATCGGGTTGAGGGGACCGGGTTCGGAGCCTGGCGCGGCGGCGCCTTCGGCCGCCGCGGAACAGCTTTATACCTGCGGCATGCATCCGCAGGTGATCCAGAACCATCCGGGAAACTGCCCGATCTGCGGGATGAAACTGACGCCGATTCGCAAGCAGGAGGCAATCGCCCCCGGCGTCGCGGAGGAAGGCAACGTTATTTCGGTTTCCCCGGAAACCGTGCAGAAGATGAACCTTCGGACCGCGCTGGTGACGCGCGGCCCTCTGCGCCGCACGATCCGCACGGTCGGAGTCGTGGACTATGACGAAACGGCGCTGGCCGACGTGACGACCAAGTTCAAAGGCTGGATCGAGAAACTCTATGTGGATGCCACGGGGCAACAGGTTCACAAGGGCGACCCGCTGTTCGACATCTATTCGCCGGAGCTCTACGTCGCCCAATCGGAATACCTGCTGGCGATGGAGGCGTCCACGAACGGCGCGGCCGATGGCGGGTCGCTTCGGGCCAGCGCGAGGACGCGGCTTTCGTTCTTCGACGTTTCCAACGACCAGGTGGCGGAACTGGAACGGACCGGGAAGCCGGGCAAGACCGTGCGCATCCTGGCGCCGCGCGATGGGTTCGCGATCGAAAAGAATGTGGTCGAAGGGCAAATGGTGGACGTTGGAGTGAGAACCTACCGCCTCGCGGACATCGGGTTGGTCTGGGTTCAGGCGCAAATCTACGAGCAGGACCTCCCTTATGTGAAACTCGGGCAGGAAGCCGCCATGACGTTGTCCTATCTGCCGGACCGCGAATTCCGGGGCCGCGTGACTTACGTCTACCCGAACATGGATGAGAAGACCCGCACGGCCCGGATTCGCCTGGAGTTTCACAATCCCGGCTATTTACTCAAGCCCGGCATGTTCGCCACGATCACGGCGACCTGCGAGTTGGAACCGTCCGCCCTCCTGATCCCCGGTATGGCCGTGCTGCGCAGCGGCGAAAGATGCACCGTGTTCGTGGCGCTGGAGGGTGGGAAGTTCGAACCGCGTACCGTCACACTCGGCCCGCAGGCGGGAGATGACAGGTACCAGGTTCTGGAAGGGCTTGCCGAAGGCGAGCGGATTGTGACGTCGGGGCAGTTCATGCTCGACTCCGAGAGCCAACTGCGGGAAGCCATTCAGAAGATGCGGGGCCAGGGAGCCGTCACGCCGGCTCACGCCGGAGAAAAGATCACGCCGCCCAGCGGCGGCGGGGCTGCGCGGACCGCGAGTAGCAACGCCGCCTCGGCTGTTGTGAAGTATATTTGCCCGATGCCCGAGCATGTCTCCATCGAATACCTCCATCCCGGCAAGTGTCCTCTGTGCGGTATGACGCTCGTGCCCGTGTCCGAGGAGGCATTGAGAGCCATGCCGCCCGGGGGCACGTTGCTCTACTACACCTGTCCGATGCCCGAGCACGGCAGCGTGAAGGCGGAGAAGCCGGGCAAGTGTCCTCTGTGCGGCATGACCCTGATTCCGGTGATGTCCGCTCCGCGGTGAGGCCGTAGCACGACGATGCTGAAGGGACTCATAGACTTCTCGCTCCGCAACAAGGCCGTCATTCTGCTGGCGGCTGTGGTTCTGGTTCTCGCGGGCGTCTACGCCGTGCGCCATACGCCGCTGGACGCCATCCCCGACCTGTCGGACGTCCAGGTCATCGTCTACTCCGAGTGGCCGGGCCAGGCGCCGCAGATCGTGCAGGATCAGGTGACCTACCCGATCGCGACGAAGATGCTGTCCGTCCCCAAGGCCAAGGTCGTGCGCGGCTACTCGTTCTACGGATTCTCCTTCGTCTACGTGATCTTCGCGGACGGCACGGACCCGTATTGGGCGCGCAGCCGCGTGCTGGAATATCTCAATGGCTTGAGCGGCCGGCTTCCGCCGGGCGTTACCCCAAGTCTCGGTCCCGATGCCACGGGCGTCGGCTGGGCCTTCATGTATTCGATCAATTCCACAAACCGGAACCTGGCCGAGTTGCGTTCCCTGCAGGACTGGTATCTGCGCTATCAACTGGCCTCGGTGGAGGGCGTGTCGGAAGTCGCGTCGGTCGGCGGGTTCGTCAAGCAGTACCAGGTGACCGTGGACCCGACGAAGCTGCGGGCCTACAACCTGCCGCTCACCGACGTGGCCACGGCCATCCGGCGCAGCAATGGAGAGGTCGGCGGCCGCTCGATCGAACTTTCCGAGAAGGAGTTTATCCTCCGGGTGCGCGGCTATGTTCAGGAACTTGACGATCTGCGAAAGGTGGCGGTCGGCATCGGCGACCGGGGTGTTCCAATCCTTCTCGGGCAGGTCGCGGACATCGAGTTCGGTCCGGACATGCGCCGCGGGATTGCCGAGTTGAACGGGGATGGGGAGACCGTCGGAGGCATTGTCGTAGTCCGCTACGGCGCCAACGCCCGGCAGGTCATCCAGGACGTGAAGGCGCGTCTCGCACAGGCGCTAAAGGGGCTGCCGCCGGACGTCACGTGTACCGTCGCTTATGACCGCAGCGCGCTCATCGAGCGGGCGGTGAAGACGCTCCAGGATAAACTTATCGAAGAAAGTGTCGTCGTGGCGCTGGTCTGCCTGGCGTTCCTCATGCACCTGCGCAGCGCGCTGGTCGCGATCGTCATCCTGCCGCTGGCCGTGCTGGCGTCCTTCCTGGTCATGTTCGGCCAGGGGATCAGCTCAAACATCATGTCGCTCGGCGGCATTGCCATCGCCATCGGCGCCATGGTGGACGCGGTGATCATCATGATCGAAAACGCGCACAAGCACCTGGAGCGCGACGCGGGAAAGAAGCCGCATTGGGAAATCATCCGGGACGCTTCCGTCGAAGTTGGACCTACGCTGTTCTATTCGTTGCTCGTCATCACCGTGTCGTTCATTCCGGTCTTCACGTTGCAGGCGCAGGAGGGCCGGCTGTTCAAGCCGCTGGCGTTCACGAAGACCTACGCCATGGCCGCCGCCGCCCTGCTGTCCGTGACGCTCGCGCCCGTGCTCATGGGGTTTTTCGTCCGCGGCAAGATTCCGCCGGAGGAGAAGAACCCGATCAACCGCTTCCTGCTCTGGCTTTACCACCCGGCGATAGACTTCGTTATCCGGTGGCGCTGGGCGGTCGTGACGACGGCGGCGCTCATTGTCCTCTGGGTCTTCCTGCCGTGGAACCGGTTCGTGGCCCACGTTCTGCCCGAGGGCACGGCGCAGAACTGGGCGTTCAGGGCAGGGAAGCTATTTCCCTATCAGAACATCGGCTCCGAATTCATGCCGCCGCTGTACGAAGGCGATCTGCTCTATATGCCGACGACTTTCCCCGGCATCTCGCCCACCAAGGCGCGCGAGGTGCTCCAGACCACCGACCGGATGATCCGCCGGTTCCCCGAGGTGCAGCAGGTGTTGGGAAAGGCCGGCCGCGCCGAGACCGCCACCGATCCCGCGCCCCTGGACATGATCGAGACCACGATCATGCTCAAGCCGGAATCGGAATGGCCCGCTGTGGATATCCGGAACGACGACGGCAAGGTGACCGCGAATCGCCGTCGCACGCCCGACGAATTGGTGGACGCCATGAACGCGGCCGTGCAGATACCGGGCCTGAACAACGCGTGGACCCTGCCGATCCGGACGCGAATCGACATGCTGGCCACGGGCATCAAGACGCCGGTGGGCATCAAGGTGGCCGGACCGGATTTGGCGGAACTCGAACGCATTGCCTCGGAGATCGAGGCCGTGGTCAAGACCGTGCCCGGCACGCTCAGCGCGTTCGCAGAGCGCACGATGGGCGGCAACTCTATCGAGTTCACGCTGGATCGCGACGCCATTGCCCGCTACGGCCTCCGGGTGGCCGACGTGCAGGACGTGCTGGAAGTTGCGCTGGGCGGCATGCCGCTCACGACCACCGTCGAGGGGCTTGAACGCTACACGATCAATCTCCGTTACAGCCGCGATTTCCGCGAGAACCTGGGAACGCTGCGGGACATTGTCGTGCCGACCCCGACAGGCGCGCAGGTGCCGCTGGGTCAGTTGGCCAAGATCGAGACGGTGCGCGCACCCATGGGCATCAAGAGCGAGGCGGCCGTGCCGAACGCATGGATTTACGTGGACGTGAAGGACGTTGACATCGGCACCTATGTTCAGATGGCCATGCGGGCGGTCAACGGGGCCATCCGCGCCGGAACGATCGAGTTGCCGGCCGGGTACAATGTGTTCTGGAGCGGCCAGTACGAGTACATGGTTCGCGCCAAGCAACGGCTGATGTTCGTCGTCCCGCTGACCTTGCTCATCATTCTCCTGATCATCTACCTTAACACCCGGTCGCTCGTCAAAACGGCCATTGTCATGCTGGCCGTCCCCTTCTCGCTGGTGGGCGCGTTCTGGGGGATTTACCTTCTCGGGTACAATCTCAGCGTGGCGGTGTGGGTGGGCATCATCGCGCTGGCGGGGCTTGACGCCGAGACCGGCGTTGTCATGCTGCTCTATCTTGACCTCGCCTATGCGGAGTGGGTCAACGGCGGGCGGATGCGCGGGGTGGCTGACTTGCGCGAGGCGATCTATCATGGCGCGGTCAAGCGGGTCCGGCCCAAGGCCATGACCGCCGCCGTCATCATCGCCGGCCTTCTGCCCATCATGTGGAGCCACGGCGCCGGGGCGGACGTCATGAAGCGGATCGCCGCGCCCATGATCGGCGGCGTGATGACCTCGACGCTGATGGAGCTTCTCGTTTATCCCGCGATCTTCTACCTCTGGCGGAAGCGGGCGTTGGACGAAATGTACGATCGGTAGTAGCCTCGGTCGCGGGTCAATAGCCGATCCGCCTGCAACAAGGCGTGCGACCCTATGAGTAAGTCCGCCATGACCCGCGATCGCGTCCCTCCACCTTTGCGGTAGGCCTTCCACGCGATCCCGGCCTGCGATGCCGCCTTCTCGTTCAGGGGAGAGTAATGAACGCCCAGCGTTTTCATGGCCGAACTGAACGCGGCATCGTCAGGGAAAATCGCGCGCGTTTCCGCCCACACAATATCGCAGGCCGCCAGAGTCCCCTCAGCGAGGCATTGCCGCAGCCGTCCCGCCGAAGCATGTCCGTGTTCAGGGTGCAGAGCCATTCTCATTGGGGGCTCCACGGCGGGAAGGCCTTCAACCCTTCCCGCATCTACAGTTCCGTCCGGTCCTGCGATATCCTGTAGGGCGCGAATGGTCGCAGACCTTCGCGCCGCAGAGACTCCCGGCCCTATCGGGAACAACGAGCGACTATCTCCTCAACAGACCCAGAGAACGGATAGTCACCCACATCCGCGCAGAGTCCCGCGCGCAGAGGATTGGCGCGTACGTATTCCCAGTTGTCATGCAGGTTTTCATCCGACAGAATACACGCCACCCCCGTCAAACATCCATCAACGTGCCTTTGGGACCTGTCAACGCGTCGTCCCAATCCTCCGGCTTGGCCGCGCCAATGAAAGCGATCTTCTTGGAACTCATCATCGAGGCTTTGCCGTCACGGTCGCGGACGGGAATCTTCGCGATGTCGAACTCCTGCTGCTTGATCGCCGCGGTCTCGGGAACATCGTACCGCACGTACAGAACCGCCGGCACCGTGTCGCTGAAGAACAGAATCTCCGACCCTTCCGGCGCGCAGCGGTATTCGCGATGGGTCACCGTGCCCGCCGTGAATTTCCGAATCCTTGTGAAGCCTTCTTCGTTGAACACGACCGTCAGCACCCGGTCGCGGTCAGGAAGCCCGCAATAAACAAGCCCGCCGTCCACGAACAGCTTCTCGGGCGGCGGCACAACCTTGTACCGGCAGTCCTTCCACATGAGCAGCAGCTTGTCGAGCGACGAGCACTCCAGCACGGGCTCGCCGGCAACCTTGTAACCGAGATACCCCTTGTCCCTGTCGTGACAAATCCGGAGTTCCGTCGCCGTGAGTTCACGAACCTCGATTGCCTCGAACGCGGCAATCTGCGTGCGGCGCGGGAAGGACGGCCCGTATTTCTTCGACAGGTTCCTCAGGTAGCGCACCGCATAGCCCACGAGATTGGCCAGATTGTCGCCGGTTTCGGCAAGGTCGGCGCGGATCTTGTCCATGTCCGCGCGATTCTTATCGAGGTCGAAGAGCGAAATGCGGCGGATCGCCAGGCCGAGCAGCATCTCGACGTCAGCGTGGGTCAGGTCGTGTTGGAATTGCGGCCGGAACGGAGCGAGGCCCTCCCGGACCGTCCGCTCCACTTCGTCCTGCGACCGGCAGGCTTCAATGGGCTTATAGAGCCGATTCTCGACGAAGAGTTGGACCAGCGTCTTCCTGTGAAGTTCTTCGGTGAGGCGCTTTTGTTGCACCTTGAGCCGGCGCTTGAGCAACTCCAGAAGGCGGTCGGTGTTGTGCTGGAGCACCTCTTCGACATTCATCTCCGCCGGCCGATTGTTCCGAATCACCATGATCCGGCTCGGAACCTGCGTCTCGCACTGGGTAAAGGCAAAGAGCGCCTCGGTGGCCCGGGCCGCGTCCTCGCCGGGCTGCAGTTGCACCTCGATCTCCACGTTCTCGGCCGTATAGTCGCTGATCCCGCGCAGCTTGAGTTTGCCTTTGCGGCCCGCGTCCTCGATGGAGGCAATGACGGAGTCCGTGGTGGTTCCGAATGGCAGTTCCCGGATCGCCAGGGTCTCCGGATCGCGCACCTCGATCTTGGCCCGCACCTTGACGGAGCCCCGCCCCTTGTCGTAGGCGGAAACGTCCATCAGTCCGCCCTGCTGAAAATCGGGGAACACCGCGAACGGCCGCTTCTGAAGGATGGCGACCTGGGCCTCGATGAGTTCCGCGAAGTTGTGCGGAAGAATGCGGGTCGAGAGTCCCACGGCAATGCCGTCGGCGCCGAGCATGAGCAGGAGCGGGATGCGCGCCGGCAACGTGACCGGCTCCTCCTTTCGGCCGTCATACGATGGAACGAAATCGGTCAAGTCGTCGTTGAACAACTCCTCGCGGGCAAGGTCGGTCAGCCTGCACTCGATATAGCGCGAGGCGGCCGCAGGGTCGCCGGTGAGCAGGTTGCCGAAGTTCCCCTGCCCCTCGATCAGGAATCGCTTGTTGGTCAGGGTCACCAGCGCATCGCCGATAGACGCGTCGCCGTGCGGATGAAACTGCATCGTGTACCCGACGATATTGGCGACCTTGATGAACTTGCCGTCGTCGTTTTCGTGCAGCGAATAGAGGATGCGGCGCTGAACGGGTTTCAGGCCGTCGTCAATTTCGGGAATGGCGCGGTCGCGAATGACATAGGAGGCATACTGGATGAAGTTCCCGTCCATCAGCCGCTTGAGCGGGCCGGCGGTCATCGGCACCAACCCATCGGCGATGCCGGCGGCGGGTTCGACCGGCACGTCGCCCGCGAGCTCGTCCGGACCGAGGGACAATTCCGGCTGGTCGCTCACGGCGCGGCCTCCACCACCAGGTTGTCCATGATGTACTGGCGCCGTTCGGGCGTGTTGCGGCCCATGTAGAAACTCAAGAGGCCGGGCACGCTATGCCGGTTGACGACCTGCACGGGCGACAGGCGCATCTCCGATCCGATGAACGGCTTGAACTCGCCGGGAGAGATCTCGCCCAGCCCCTTGAACCGCGTCACCTCCGCCCCGCGCCCGATCTCCTTCATGGCGACGTCGCGCTCCGGCTCGGAATAGCAGTAGACCGTGCGTTTTGGGTTCCGCACGCGGAACAGGGGCGTTTCGAGGATAAACACGTGCCCTTCATGAACCACCGGCTCGAAGAAGCGCAGGAAGAACGTCAGCAGCAGGTTGCGGATGTGAAGCCCGTCCACGTCGGCGTCCGTAGCGAGGATGATGCTGTTGTAGCGAAGGCGTTCCACGGACTCCTCGATGTCCAGGCTGCGCATCAAGTTGTAGAGTTCCTCATTCTTGTACATCACGTCACGGTTCAAATCGCAGACGTTCAGCGGCTTGCCGCGCAACGTGAAAATCGCCTGCGTGGCCACGTCCCGGCAACTGACAATCGAGCCGGCCGCGGACTGGCCTTCAGTGATGAAGAGCATGGACTCCGCGCCCGCGCCGGTAGCCTTGTCGTAGTGGATCTTGCAGTCCTTGAGTTGGGGCACGCGGATGGACGTGGCACGCGCCCGTTCCTTGGCCATCTTCTTGATGGACTGCAATTCCTTGCGCAGTTTGACGGTCTCCTCGATCTTCGCGAGCGCCGTCTCCGCCGCCTTGGGATTGCGGTGGAGCAAATCCACCACCGCCTCCCGGACCTGCTGGACGAGCTCGCCGCGCAATTCCGTGTTGCCGAGTTTGTTCTTGGTCTGCGATTCGAAGACCGGGTCTTTCAGCCGGATGGCCACGGCGCCGGCCAGGCTTTCCCGAACGTCGTCGCCTTCGAACTTGCCCTTGGAGAACTCGTTGAAGGCCTTGACCAAACCTTCCCGGAAGGCGCTGAGGTGCGTGCCGCCGTCGGAGGTGAACTGGCCGTTGACGAACGAAAAGAACGTTTCGTCGAAACGATTCGTGTGGGTGAAGGCGATTTCCAGCCCGCACCGATTCGCATCCTGGCCGCTGGCGGCGGGAAGGTTTCGAGACCTCAACCATTCCCGCCCTACAGGTTGTGCGATGTTGAGTGTTTCTGTAGGGCGGGAAGGGTCGGAGACCTTCCCGCCGAGTCCATGATGGGGATCGTGGTGCAGCGGCGGATACAGCGCCTCGTCGCCCACCTCGTCCTCGATCAGATCCCTGAGACCGTTTCGAGAAACATAGACCGTTCCGTTGAGTTCCAGTTCAAGCCCGGCATTGAGAAAGGCGTAGAGTTGAATGCGCCGCTTCAGGTGATCCGGCAGGAAGGCCACTTCGCCGAAGATCGCCGGGTCGGGTTCGAAACGGACCCAGGTGCCATCCGGCTCGTCCGCCTTGCCCTGGGTCTCTTTGACGAGTTTGCCCCGCCTGAATTCCGCGGCGGCGAATTTCCCGGCCCGAAAACTTCTGACGGTGAAGTGGAGGGACAGCGCGTTCACCGCCTTGGCGCCGACGCCGTTCAAGCCGACGCTGAACTGGAAGACGTCGTCGTTGTACTTCGCGCCGGTGTTGATGCGCGAGACGCATTCCACGACCTTTCCCAGCGGAATGCCGCGCCCGAAATCGCGGATTGTGACGAGCGCCCCCTCGACGGCGATCATGACGCGCGCGCCATACCCCATGATGAACTCGTCAACCGCGTTATCCACGACCTCTTTGATGAGGACGTAAATGCCGTCTTCGTATTGCGTGCCGTCGCCCACGCGGCCAATGTACATACCGGTGCGCTTACGGATGTGTTCCAGCGACGACAGCGTCTTGATCTTGCTCTCGTCGTAGTTGTGGTTGTGGCCGGCGCTCATGACAAATAGCCGCGCATTGTACAGATTGACGCGGGGAAGGAAGCAAAAAAGAACGGCGATTACCCACGCGCGAAAGGTTCACCGGGAAGGGGCTCAGACCTTCGCGCCGCACAGGCTCCGGCGGGAAGGCTTTCAGCCATTCCCGCCCTACAGAATACGCTCCGCACACCTCACCGGCTCCCCCTGTAGGGCGCGAATGGTCACAGACCTTCGCGCCGCTCGTCGCGCCCTTCTATGGGGAACAACGAGCGAGTACTTCCTCAACCGTCCCGGAAAACGGGTAGTCGTCGGCATCCGCACAAAGTCCCGCGCGAAGGGGATTGGCGCGCACGTATTCCCAGTTGTCATGCAAGCTCTCTTCCGACCTCAGCAAACGGTCGAAGAACTCTCTTTGCCAGATTTCGCAGGTGACACCCACGGCGCGCAACCGCTGCGTTGAAGACGATTTCCATGCCTGCATCAACCGCGACAGGGCTTGCTCGCGTTCGCCGTCAGGCGCCACGAACAGATGAACGTGGTCCGGCATGAAACAGACAACGGGAATGGACCAACCCAGACGATCCCTTGATCGAGCCAGCGATTCGGCACAGACACGGACGTTGACCGCATCACGAAACAAAGGCGCGCGACCGGCGCAAGTCTGGGTTACGAAGTAAATAACCCGGCGATCGAGAGGAAGGCGGATGGGGATTCGGCGCAGATGTTTGCGTTCAGGCAGGTTCGCTTCTTGCTCGGTCATGCCGTCATACTCCCGGCGGGAAGGCCTTCAGCCATTCCCGCCCTACAGAATACGCTCCGCACACCTCACCGGCTCCCTCCTGTAGGGCGCGAACGGTCGCAGACCTTCGCGCCGCTCGGGCTCCGGCGGGAAGGCCTTCAGCCATTCCCGCCCTACAGAATACGCTCCGCACACCTCACCAACTCCCCCTGTAGGGCGCGAATGGTCGCAAACCTTCGCGCCGCTCGGGCTCCGGCGGGAAGGCTTTCAGCCATTCCCGCCCTACAGAATACGCTCCGCACACCTCGCCAACTCCCCCTGTAGGGCGCGAATGGTCACAGACCTTCGCGCCGCACAAGCTCCCGGCGGGAAGGCCTTCAGCCATTCCCGCCCTACAGAATACGCTCCGCACACCTCACCGGCTCCCCCTGTAGGGCGCGAATGGTCGCAGACCTTCGCGCCGCTCGGGCTCCGGCGGGAAGGCCTTCAGCCATTCCCGCCCTACAGAATACGCTCCGCACACCTCACCGGCTCCCCCTGTAGGGCGCGAACGGTCGCAGACCTTCGCGCCGCTCGGGCTCCGGCGGGAAGGTTTCGAGTACTCAGCCATTCCCGCCCTACAGAATACGCTCCGCACACCTCACCGGCTCCCCCTGTAGGGCGCGAATGGTCGCAGACCTTCGCGCCGCACAGCCGCCGGCGCGTCAACCGCCCTTTCGGTGGAGGCGGCTGTGGCGATGTCCGTAGGTGAGGTAGATCACCAGGCCAATCGCCATCCAAACCAGCAGCCGAATCCACGTGCCGCCCGGCAGGAAGGCCATCTGCAGGACGGCCAGCGCGACCCCCAACACCGGCACCACCGGAACCCAGGGCGTACGGAACGGCCGGGGATAGTCCGGCCGCGTGTGGCGAAGCACCAGCACGCCAGCGGACACCATCGCGAACGCGAGCAGCGCGCCGATCGAAACCAGTTCGCCGAGGAACCCGATCGGGAAAAGCCCGGCGATCGCCACCGCCACGACTCCGGTGACGATCGTCGTCACGTACGGCGTCTTGAACCGCGGATGGATGGCCGAAAAACGAGGCGGCAACAACCCGTCCCGCGACATGGAGTAGAAGATGCGCGGCTGACCCATCAGCAGCACCATGATCACGGAGCTCAACCCCGCGATCGCGCCCGCCTTGACCACTGGACGGAGCCAGCGCAACCCCTCCCCGGCGGCATTGATGCCGACCGCGATCGGATCGGGAACGCTCAACTCGGTGTACCGGACGATTCCCGTCAGAACCAGCGACACGGCGACGTAAAGCACCGCGCAAATGGCCAGCGACAGGAGGATGCCGATGGGCATGCTCCGCTGGGGATTCTTCGTTTCCTGCGCGGCCGTGGACACGGCGTCAAAGCCGATATACGCAAAGAAGACGACCGCCGCGCCGCGGAACACTCCGGTCCATCCGAAATGCCCGACTCCGCCGGTGTTCGGCGGGATGAACGGGGTCCAGTTCGCGCGATGCACGAAGGCCGACCCGAAGCCGATGAAGAGCAGGATGACCGCCACCTTGACGATGACGATCGTGTTGTTGAAGTTGGCCGATACCCGGATGCCGACGACGAGCAGGGTGGTCATCAGCGCGACAATGAACACCGCGGGCAGATTCAGGAGGCCGCCGGTGGCGCGCAGGCCAACGCCGGGCTCGTAGGCGAACGGGGCGCTCGCCAAGGCGGACGGCAATTCGAGATGGAAATCGCGAAGGAAACTCACGACGTAGCCGGACCATCCCACAGCCACGGCGGAGGCGCCAAAGAGGTATTCCAGGATCAGATCCCAGCCGATGATCCAGGCGAACAGTTCGCCCAGGGTCGCGTAGGCGTAGGTGTACGCGCTCCCCGCCGCCGGAAGCATGGAGGCGAATTCCGCGTAGCAGAGCCCGGCGAAGGCGCAAGCCAGACCCGACAGCACGAAGGAAAGGGAAATACCGGGGCCCGCGTAGTTGGCCGCCGCCTGACCGGTGAGCACGAAGATACCGGCGCCGATCACCGCGCCGATCCCGAGCAGCGTGAGGTGCCACGCGCCGAGACTCCGGTGCAACTGGTGTTCGCTGGAGTCCAAATCCGCCAGCATATGGTCGCGCGACTTGGTGCGGAAGAAACGCTTCACGGGAACCTCCCTTTTCCGGCTTTCTATCAACCCGGAGCGCGGCAAGCCAAGAGAAAAGCAGCTATTCGCATTGTGGCCACCGGCGCGAAGGTCTGCGACCGTTCGCGCCCTACAGAATCCGGGAGAGAATGCCGCTGGGGACAGCGGCTACCGGAACGGATTGCACACTTGAAGCGAATCGAATACCTGGCCGTGGTTCAGGTCTTCGCTGTAGAGAGTACCGCACCGCGCCTTCTGGGCGGCCACGATGATGAGCGCGTCCCAAAAAGACACCTGCCACAGGATGTTGCCTTCGATGGCGCGATTGATATCGTCACTGTCGATCGTCACTATTTCCATATGACGGAACGAATGGATGATGTCTTTTGCCCTAAGCGGTTCAACTCCCAGTTTGCGCGTTGCGGTAACGTAAAACTCCTGGATAACCTGGGTCGAAATACAGGGCGCTATATCCTCCGATCCCTGCCGCATCAAGGCGCGGGCGGCATCCCGCTTCTCAGGCCGGCCCCTGTCACTGGCATAGACGAGGATATTGGTATCGAGGAACACCTTAGACATCGTAGAGATCCTCCCGCTTCCACTTCCGGCCGCGCGAATGGCCGTGGGCCGCATCCATCTTGGAGAGGCATTCCTCGATCCAGTGGGTCCGGTTCTCCCTCACCGTTTTCGCCAGGAGATTGCGAACAAGGGCGTTTAACGATGTGTGATGCGCCCTGGCATAACGCCGTCCTTCCTCGATCAACTTCTCATCCACCGATAGCGTCAAATTCTGCATATCCAACTCCTCTGTGTACACATCCTAAGGTAGCACAGGGCCTGTGCGGGCGCAAGGCAACTCCGTAGGGGCTTCTTCCGGGAGCGGTGATCCCCTCATGCGGGATCGGTATCGGAATCGGTATCGGACTTCCCGTTCGCGTAGTCCGCCGCGGACTCGCGGAC